>Ga0082212_10002697_pt1 | contig 25644 bp, 21 predicted proteins | sample TergutNt197P3_FD_71548 | JGI IMG/M metagenome (GOLD analysis project Ga0082212, IMG submission 71548) | Neocapritermes taracua P3 segment gut microbial communities from Petit-Saut dam, French Guiana - Nt197 P3 | ecosystem: Host-associated > Arthropoda: Insects > Digestive system > Gut ...
TCGTTAATTTGGCGCAAATCTTACCAGCGCTAATCCGTTACCGGTCAGAGGGTAGCCGGAATTGTACTCTTTCTTGCATGAGCAAGTCGCTTGGTCGGCTTCAAGTCTTAAAAATGTTCTATCCCTACCCCGGGATGTGCTCCTGCCGACCTCAGCTTCCGCTCACGCTGCGCAATAGCACAATTCCGGCTACCCCCTGACCTGTAACCTCAGTTGCAGTTACGCAATGGCTATGGCAAAGAAAAGCCATTGGCAAAAAAGCAAAACAACATGCTATCAGAATATATGCCAACAATCTATACAAAGCAAATGACTTATGTTATGATGCTATAAATGTTTTTTTCTATGATACCTGCAGAGAGGAGTCGGATATTTTTGGAGGATTATACCAAATTCAGGCTAAAGAACGATGAAGAACTGATACCGCTCCTTGAAAACAAGGATGATTTATTCATAATAGCCTGCAACAAATGCTTCAAGGAGTTCAGCGCGGATGAGGAGCCTGAGGCCGGCGAATTCCTGCAATTTGCGAAAGATCAGGGAAAAACGGTTGCGGGCTGTGTGAAAGCTGATTTCCTGTGCAATAAAACGCTGACGGCAGAATTGCTGGAACGCAAAGCGCCGCCTGAAACCGGGAGCATATTCGTTATCTCCTGCGGGCTGGGAGTTCAAACTATCGCGGATCTGGCCGCTATGCCTGATGCGCGCCATCTGCCTGTTTACGCAGCCGCAGATTCGATCAGTACCGGAGGCCGCCATGCGATGGCGCTGACAAAAAAGCGCTGCGAAGCTTGCGGACAGTGTTACCTGAACATGACGGGAGGCGTCTGCCCGATCGCCGACTGTTCAAAAAGCCTGGTAAACGGGCAGTGCGGAGGCGCGAAAAAAGGCAAGTGCGAAATCGACAAAGATAAGGAATGCGCATGGGAAAAAATATATGAGAGACTTGAGCTCCAGGGCCGTACCGACATCATAGCAAACCGGCCGGCGCAGCTAAGGGATCATTCAAAAATCAGTTTCAAACTTATAAATGACTACGTGACCGCAATCCGCGAGTTGCGATTTGAAGGCTATTACGGAGGGATTCACCCGCCCGAGCTCAAGGAACACAGCGAGAGCCTGCCTATCAAGGTCTTCCCCACCCCGCAAACTGTAATCATCCCCCTGTCGCAGCATGCCGGCGCCCCGGCAACGCCGCTCGTAAAAGCGGGCGACGCCGTCAAATCCGGCCAGAAAATTGGCGAATCGGCAGGGTTCATCAGCGCCGCCGTCCATGCAAGCGTCAGCGGCACGGTAGTAGCGGTAGAAACCCGACGGCACCCGAACACAGGCCTTGACGTCGTTTCGGTCGTTATCGAGTCGGACGGGAAAGACGAACTCCATGAATCAGCGATTCCGTACAGAGATATTGGGAACATGTCCGCAGACGACATTATAGCCGCAATTTCAGAAAAAGGCATAGTCGGCATGGGAGGCGCGGGCTTTCCGACGTCTGTCAAACTGAAATCGCCCAAACCTATAGATACCGTATTGCTCAACGGCTGCGAATGCGAGCCGCTGCTGACCGCCGATCATCGCGTAATGCTTGAATGCGCGGACGATATAATTGCCGGGCTGAAGTTGCTGCTCAAAGCGACCGGAGCAGAAAAAGGCATTATAGCAATCGAGGATAACAAACGCGACGCATACGAACTGCTGGAAACAAAAACATCCGGCGCCCCGGACATCGAAGTTCTGGCTGTGAGGACGAAATACCCGCAGGGCGCCGAAAAAATGCTCATCAAGCGCGCTCTCGGACGGCAAGTCCCAAGCGGCGGCCTCCCTCTCGACGTCGGCGTCGTAGTCAGCAACGTCAGCACTGTAAAAGCAGTATCCGACGCGATATACAAAGGCCTCCCGCTTATGACCCGCGTCCTTGCCGTTACCGGCGAAAAAATAAAAAACCCGGGCAACTATGCAGTAAAAATAGGCACATCAGTCAAGGAAATCGTTCAGCATTGCGGCTATGCGGCCGATGGCGACGTCGCATTCAAACTCGGAGGCCCAATGATGGGCGTCGAGATCACAGACCTCAATGTTCCGGTTATCAAAGGAACGAACGGAATCATCGCAGTCGGACAGGTTGCGTCCGAACCATCGGCATGCATAAGGTGCGGTCGATGCGTCGACGTCTGCCCGATGGAGCTGCTGCCTCTATACTACCCCCATTGCTCGGGCAAAGACGACTGGGAAGCCATGAGGGACAAAGCGGTCAAAGACTGCATAGAGTGCGGGTGCTGCGATTACATATGCTCGTCAAAAATCGCAATAAGGGATGCGATAAAGCTTGGGAAGAAAAAAATCGCTGAAATCGACAGAGGCAGCGGGCAATAGCGTATCATGAAACCTGAAACAGGAGGAGAACACAATGCTGATAACCCAGCCCAAGCACAAAGATGAGCTCTCGTCTCTGGCCATAGGCAAGACTGTAATAATAAGCTGCGAAGGATGCAGGGAAGTCTACTTTCCGCAAGCGGAAGCGGCAGAAATGCAAAGCGAGCTTTTGGCCGATAACGCCGATACTAAGGTTATTGCAACTGACTATATCTGCAACCCCGAAAACCTCGAGCTTCAACTAAAAAAACATATTGACGGAAGCAGCGGCATAGAAACCATTCTGGTATTCTCATGCGGAGCGGGCGTTCAGACCGTCGCGGAGAGATTCAGGGACGTCAAGGTGTTTGCAGCGTGCGACACGTACCCTCTGCCCGGTTACCAGGGAGTGACGCCTCTTGAATACGATTGCGCGCTGTGCGGGGAATGCCACCTGAACAGCACAGGGGGTATCTGCCCTATCACCGCCTGCTCGAAAAGCCTCGTCAACGGATTGTGCGGAGGCTCGAAAAACGGCAAATGCGAGGTCGATGACGGCATGGAATGCGGATGGGAACGTATCTACAGGAGGCTTGAAAAGCTTGGACCATGCTATACCCAGCCACAACCGGCGCCACAATCGATAAGAATGAGGAATTACAGCCTTGAGTGACTAGGGTGTCGGGTTCGTATCTCGACACCGTAAGCCAAAGGGCAGTGCAACGCAAACTTATGCGTGGCTCTCCGATGCTGAGCGTCACTGCTTAAAGTACGTTCTATGGTTCTACTGCTGTGGCGCAAGCGAGTTTAGACGCGCATAAGTTTGCGTTACACAACCCTCTAGGTTGTCGCAAATAAAGATATCCAAAGGAAGGATGCTATTCAATGAGAATAACAGATGCATTTAAACGCGGCGAGTTCGTGCTGACAGCGGAGATCGGGCCCCCAAAAGGGTTTCATCTCGACCATGTACTGAGCGAGACTGAGGAATACTTGCAAGACGTTACGGCAATAAACGTGACAGATTGCCAGAGTTCCATCATGCGAATGGGTTCTTTGGCAACCTGCAAGGCGCTAAAGGACAAAGGATTCACGCCCATATTCCAGCTCACGTGCCGCGATCGCAACAGGATCGCGCTGCAATCGGATCTGCTCAGCGCGGCTTATTTCGGCGTCGAAAACCTGCTGCTTCTCACCGGAGACCATACAAGGCTTGGTGACAACCCGCAGGCGAAACCCGTTTTCGACCTCGATTCCGTGTCGCTGATCCATGCCGTCAAGCAGCTTGAACAGGGCGCGGACCTGGGCGGCAACGAACTCGACGGCGAACCTCCCAAGTTCGCCAAAGGCGCCGTAGTCTCGCCGTGCAGCGATTCAGTCGACGCCCAGCTCGCAAAAATGGAACGAAAAATCGGCGCCGGAGCGGAGTTTTTCCAAACGCAGGCTGTATTCGAGCCGGAGAAGTTTATGAGCTTCATGGAAAAAGCCAAGCAATTCGGAGCGCCGGTCATGCTTAGCGTCATTGTCCCGAAAAGCGCCGCAATGGCAAACTTCATGAACAACAATATAGCGGGAATCAACATCCCTGCAGAAATGATCGAAGAACTCAAAGCGGACAAAGAGAAAGCAAAGGCGGGAATCACCGGCGTCGAGATAACAGCGCGGATCATCAGGCAGTGCCGCGAATATTGCCAGGGCGTGCACATCATGGCGCTCGGCTGGGAATCAAAAGTGCCTGATATTCTCAAGGCTGCGGGCTTGACAAATTAGCGCGCCCTAACGAATCAACGCGCGAGAGACAGGAGTGTGAGGAGCTATCATTAGGAAATTTGTAGAAGTTTTTGGCGATTCGCTGCTAAAAGGCGTACAGCTCGACCCAAAAAAGAATCGGTATTATGTTGACAATAGAATAGACGTAAAAATGATTGAGGAAACGCACTCTCTTAGAGTCAGGAATTTTTCCAAGTTCGGCTGCACGGTTTCCAAGGGGCTTGCTCTGATCGAGAAGCGTTTGAACAGCGCGGAACCTTCATGCGACGCAATCATTATGGATTTCGGCGGCAACGATTGCGACTTCGACTGGAAGGCAATTTCCGAGCGGCCTGAAGACAAACATTTGCCCAATACCCCTCTTGATGTTTTTTCGGATACTTACCGCAAAATTATCAAGCTGTTGCGGGCAAGAGAGATTAGACCGATAATGACAACGCTTCCGCCGCTTAGTGCGGAAAAGTTTTTCCACTGGTTCTGCAAAGGGCTGAACAAGGTAAACATACTGAAATGGCTGGGAAGCACTGAATCCATATACCGCTGGCAGGAAAACTATTCGAGAGTCGTTGAGAAAATCGCGGCTGAGACCAGTACGCTCGTCGTCGATCTGCGCGGCGCTTTTCTGAAACACAGAAAGCTTGACTTGCTTCTGTGCGAGGACGGGACGCACTTGAACACCGAGGGCCAAAGGGTTGTCACTCAAGCGTTTTTGGAATTTATCGAAATGGCTAAAGCAAAAGGAGAGATACTGGTATAGAGCGTCCTACCGGCAATCGCAGCCGTATGCGCCATACCACCGATCCGCCAAGCTCGCCGTCCAACTCACCGTCCGTCAATTCACATTGACCGATACTGCCATGCGCCCGAGCTCCGTGTCGATATAGAATCCTGTCCTATTGTCAATTCCGCTGAAATTCTTAATTATAAGCGGGGTCATGATGTCGCTTGCCTTGCCGCTTCCGGCAATAAGCGACGAAGCGTTTCCGCTTATTATATTCGACATTTCGGACAGAGCAGAATAAGCAAGCTCATCGACTGCCGTGATCTTTATTGACGTCATTATGTCAATAAGGTTAAAAGCGAACTCTTTCGTAAATGTGAAGAAAGCCTCGCCCGTCTGGTCCCCAATGAGCCCGACCATGATCCGCACGTCGCCTTCGTCACCCTGATATGTGTCGCGCATTATCTTTTCGTTGGTTGTCCCCGCCATGGTTTCCAATACATTGACGGCGCTTTGCTCGAAACAGTCCACAAAAGACATTATTGCCGAAGCCTTTTCATCTTCCATATGTTCTCTTTTGCGATATTTCTGGTCTATGCCGACGATATGATACGTCAGCCAGGATGTTAGGAAACCGGCGACGTCTTTTAATACTGAAACACTGAAATCTGCGTCGATAAGCTTTTTTTCCAGGCTCAGGACAGTAGCGGTGAACACGCGGTGAAGAGTTTTGTGCTTTTCTATATCGCTGTAGCTTATCGATCGCTGGTATTCTTCCTCCGCGGCAAAGTGCTTGTCGGAGTAATTTTTCAGGAATGTTATTATATCGATGCATTCCTCTTTTTTGTCCTCGGCGCAATCGCCGCTGATGATAGAAATCAGCTTCTCAGTATTATCGAAAAGCTCCTTATGCTGGGTATCGATCATCTCGACGCCGAGTTTGTAGCGTTCTTTCCACATGGACATAGTCATAACCTCCAAAAAAGTCTTCATCGTTATTATACACACTTTCCAATCATACAGCAAGCAGGATTAGCCCTGAGCAGGGGGACGGTTCATCCGAGGAGCAGGGGGACGAGCAGGGGGACGGTTCATCCGCTTGATACAAGAGCAGGGGGACGGTTCATCCGCTTGATAGGCGCACATCCCGGGGTAGGGATAGAACATTTTTTTGACTAGAAGCCGACCAAGCGACTTGCTCATGCAAGAAAGAGTACAATTCCGGCTACCCCCTGACCGGCAACAAGCCCCTGTTCCGCCCATGTTTTGCTCCATGTTTTGCTTGCGGTTTTTTACCGAATCTCCCGGCTTTCGCGGCGCTAAAATTATTAGATTTTACAAATTTGATACAAAAAATATACAAATCTCTTGCAAAAAAAACAAAATGTAGTATAATAGGGCTATCGCCAGCGAAAATTACAACATTTTCAAAGGAGTGAGTCTGTGACAAGATATGTCATTAACGGCGGAAATCCGTTGCATGGAGAAGTTGAGATTAGCGGCGCCAAGAATGCAGCCGTAGCGATAATCCCGGCTGCGCTTATGGTGGATGGCGTTTGCCGGATCGAGAATCTCCCCACAATATCCGATGTGTCGACACTACTGACCATATTAAAGCAAATGGGCGCGGAAATCCGCGTTGTCAATAAAAGGACGCTCGATATCGATTGCACGCATGTCGGGACGTCGTGCGCATTGTTCAACACTATGCGCCGTATCAGAGCCTCGTACTATCTTATCGGAGCTTTGCTCGGCCGCTTCGGCAAAGCGGACGTGGCTATGCCGGGCGGATGCAATTTCGGCGGTGTGCGCCCCATAGACCAGCATATCAAGGGATTTACGGCAATGGGCGCGGAAGTCGACGTCAGAAGCGGCATCGTTTCCGCGACGACCGACCTGAAGCTCCGCGGCGCAACTATTTATCTTGACGTAGTCTCGGTCGGGGCCACAATAAACCTCATGCTCGGCGCGACGCTTGCAGACGGCATGACTTATATCGAAAACGCGGCAAGAGAGCCGCATATAGTCGATTTGGCAAACTTCCTCAATTCCATGGGCGCCGATATCAGAGGCGCCGGCACGAATGTCATAAAGATCCGCGGCGTCCGAAGGATGACAGGCGGATTTTATTCGATTATTCCCGACCAGATAGAAGCCGGGACATATATGGCGGCTGTTGCCGGCGCCGGCGGCAGCGTAATGATAAAAGACGTGATACCCAAGCACCTCGAGTGCATTTCCGGAAAGCTCAGGGAAATGGGAGTGGCTGTCACAGACCTTGAGGACTCAGTTTTGGTGCAGAGATCCAAACCCCTGCTAAAAACATATATCAAGACGATGCCGTACCCCGGCTTCCCTACGGATATGCAGCCCCAAATATCGGCCGTGCTGTGTACGGCTGCAGGGACAAGCACCGTGACCGAAGGCGTATGGGACAACAGGTTCAAGTACACAGACGAGCTGGCGAAGATGGGCGGCTCTATCCGTGTCAGCGGACGGACGGCCATCATCGAAGGCGTGCCATACCTCACCGGAGCGCCGATAAAGGCCGGAGATTTGCGCGCGGGCGCGGCTCTTGTAATAGCGGGCTTGTGCGCACGCGGCGAAACTATCATCGAAGGCGTCAATTACATTGAACGAGGATATGAAAAGATAGTCTCTAAATTATCGGATCTCGGCGCGGATATAAAGACGGCCTATGTACCGGAAGAACCGCAGATCGAGGTACGCGAAGCGATGTAGATAAACGCAAACCCGTTGCGAAAAAAGTAGCGGCCGTCGGAAAGGAAACCCGCCGGCCGTTGTGATTTGTCAGAGGAAAAACACATGACTGTACGTACGCTGGCAAGTTCATCGTCCGGAAATTGCACAGTAGTTTCCTGCGGAGATTCGCATGTATTGATCGACGCGGGTATTTCGCTGCGCCGCATCAGGGAGGGGCTGCGTGTCGCGGGCCTGACGCCGGACGATCTTGCATGCATATTAATAACACATGCGCACATTGATCACATAGCCGGATTGAGGATGCTCGTCAAGTACCATAAAACGCCGGTGTTTTCCAGCCTTGCGGAAGAAAGCGGCATATGCGGCGCCGTTCCGGAAGTCGAACCGTTCATAAACTGTTTCGAAACCGGTGTTGAATTCGACTTAGGCGCAATGAGCGTCAAAAGCTTCAGGACGCCACATGACACTCTGGGCAGCGTCGGATTTTCCATTAGCGCGGCCGGAAAAAAGCTTGCTTACGCAACTGACCTGGGTTATGTAACCGAAGAGGTGCTCAACGCGGCTCTGGGAGCTGACATTGCAATCATCGAAGCCAACCATGACAAGGACATGCTGAAGCAAGGCCCCTACCCGCATTATCTGAAAAGGCGGATACTCTCCGAGCATGGGCATCTGGCCAACATCGACAGCGGCGACTTAATAGCCAAACTTGCCGCATCGGGCTCGCGCTACATCCAGTTGGCGCACCTGAGCCGCGAAAACAACACTCCGGACCTTGCCCGAAAAACAGTTGAGCACGCGCTCAAGGAATGTGGTATAATAGCGGGCAAAGACGTCGAGCTGGACGTCGCCCCGCCTTATGCACCGGGCAGAGAATATTCCATATGAGGGCAGCCGCGCTATGCTTAATATCAGGATACTATGCGTTGGGAGACTAAAAGAGCATTATTACATCGATGCTGCAAATGAGTTTGCAAAAAGGCTTTGCGGCTACTGCAAGCCCGAGATAATCGAAATCCCGGAGAGCAGGCTGCCCGCGGAGCCGGCAGACGCGCAAATAGCCGCCGCCCTGCAAAAAGAACAAATCGCAATCCGGCAGAAAATCCCCGACGGAGCCATGACTGTCGCACTGTGCGTCGAAGGCCGCGAAATGGACAGCCCGGGATTGTCGGAGCTGCTCTCCGGATGCGCCGTGCGCGGCACATCGCGGCTGTGCTTCATAATCGGCGGATCATACGGACTGCATGATAATATAAAAAGCACAGCCGACATAAAGCTGTCGTTGTCGATAATGACATTCCCGCACAATCTTGCCCGTATTGTTTTGCTCGAACAGCTCTACAGAGCTTTCAAAATCGCCGAGGGCGGAAAATACCACAAGTAGAGCCAGCCACCAAGCGCGGCTTAGAAGATGGAGCGGTTCGTATTATATTTCGCATTATACAGAGATTACATTTCCGGGAGGTAGCGCAAGATTGAATTGGAGCAACAAGAAAGATAAGGACGAAAAGCCGGAGTGGCCAAACAGCGAAAACGGCGAACCGGTGCCGCCCGCGTATCTCACTCACATAAGCGGCGGTCCGCTTGACATGGAACTGACCCTCAATCTGCTGGAAGCGTACGGTATCCCGCATGTGTGCGAATATCCGAACAACGGTCTTTTCGGCAAACTCATTTTGGGCCACCCGCCAAGCGGAATGGAAGTATACGTCCCGGAAACGCTGCTTGAGGATGCGCAAAATATCATGAACGCGGATATAATTGAAAACAATGAACCTTCAGATGATGAGGAGGCTTGATTTATGGATTACATGGCTCAATACAACGCTTGGCGCGATAGCCCGGCGCTATCAAAAACCGAGAAAGACGAACTTAGCGCGATAGCCGGAGACGACAAGGAGATCGAAAGCCGCTTTTTCAGCCGGCTTGAGTTTGGCACCGCCGGTTTGCGCGGCATAATGGCAGTTGGCCTGTACAGGATGAACGTACATGTGGTGCGCCATACGACACAGGCTCTGGCGGAGCTTGTACTCGCGGAACCGGGCGCCGCGAAATGCGTGGCTATTTGCCACGACTGTCGTTGCAACAGCGTCGAATTCGCGCGCGAAGCGGCTTGCGTCATCTCCGGAAACGGGATAAACGTCAGGATATTCGAATCTCTCAGGCCTACCCCGGAATTATCATTCGCGATCCGGGAGTACGGATGCATGGCCGGGATAAATATCACGGCAAGCCACAACCCGAAAGAATACAACGGCTACAAGGTCTACTGGGCCGACGGCGCGCAGTTGCCTCCTCGTCACGCTGACATAGTCGCGGAAAAGATGGATAAGCTCGATATTTTCACTTCGATACGTTCGATCGATTTCGACGAAGCCGTGGAAAAAGGGCTCATAACTGTTATGGGCGAGGAAACCGACGAGCTATTTCTGAAGAATGTCACGGCGCAAGCAAATGATCTCGAAGCCGTCAAAGCCGTTGCGGACAGTTTCAAGCTCATATACACCCCATTTCACGGGTGCGGCCACAAACTTGTTCCGGAAGCGCTCCACAGGCTGGGCTTGAAACATGTCATCTGCGTGCCCGAACAAATGGAACTGGACGGCACATTCCCCACAGTCATATCGCCCAACCCCGAAAACCCGGAGGGTTTCAAACTGGCCATAACCCTGGCAGGGAAGCACGGAGCAGACCTGATTATCGGGACAGACCCGGACGCCGACCGCGTCGGCATCATGGTGCGCGACGATACTGGCGGTTTTATCACTATATCCGGCAACCAAACCGGCGTGTTGCTGCTCGACTATATCATAGGCGCCAAAAAAAGAGCCGGCACTCTGCCGGAAAACGCCGCAGCGTTAAAAACGATTGTCACCACAGAGATGGCGCGCCTCATAGCGGAGAAAAACGGCGTCAGTTGCTATGACACATTCACAGGTTTCAAGTTCATGGCAGAAAAAAAGAACGCGCTGGAGTCAACCGGCGAGGGAAAAGTCATCTTCTCATATGAGGAGTCATACGGCTACATGCTTGGCGATTATGTTCGCGACAAGGACGCGATAACCGCTTCCATGATAATAGCGGAGATGGCCGCGTGGTATGCAGGGCAAGGCATGACGCTGTACGACGCGCTGCAAAAGCTATTCTCCGAATACGGCCAATACGGCGAGAAAACGATAAACCTTGTCATGCCCGGCCTCGACGGGCTTGTCAAGATGGGCAAGCTGATGGACGGCTTGCGCGATGACCCGCCTGCCGGAATCGCGGGCGTGCCGGTCACAGCCAGACGCGACTATCTATCGGGCATAGAGACCAATACCGATACTGGAGCGACGGAACCGATAGAACTGTCCGGCTCAAACGTGCTGCGCTATATGCTCGAAGATGGCACGATCGCTATCGTACGACCGTCCGGGACGGAACCAAAGATCAAGGTATACATCATGGCAAACGGCGAAACACCTTCCGAGTGCGATGAAAAACTGAAAAAATACGCCCAATGGGCGGAAAATCTGGGCAACATATAACCCAGGCTCAACATGTTTGACAAAGCATTCGCAAAAAATCCCAATAAAGGCCAAAAAAAGCGCAATAAAAGCCCCCAAAAAAGCCCTATGAACGCACAAACGGCTTGAAGAACCGCAGACGAAGAGCATTAGTAACCACCGAAACCGAACTGAAGCTCATAGCGGCGGCGGCGATCATCGGGTTGAGCAACCAGCCGAAAACGGCGTAAAACACGCCCGCCGCCACCGGGATGCCAATTATATTGTAGATGAACGCCCAGAACAGGTTTTGCCTTATATTGCGCATGACTGCTTTGCTGAGCCGTATCGCGGCCGCAACATCGAGCAAATCGCTTTTCATCAGCACGACGTCCGCAGATTCGATGGCAATGTCGGTACCCGCTCCTATGGCGATCCCCACATCCGCGCGAGCCAGCGCGGGTGCGTCATTTATGCCGTCGCCTACCATGACGACTTTTTTGCCCTCGCTCTGCAACCCGCGAATAACGCTTTCCTTGCCTTCCGGCATGACCTCAGCGATGACCCGGGAAAGACCGGCCTGTTTACGGATCGACTCGGCAGCCGCCCGGTTGTCTCCGGTGATCATAACGACTTCCAGCCCCATGTCCATCAGCTCGCTGACGGCGACGGGGCTCGTCGGTTTTATAGCGTCGGCCACTGTTATAACGCCCAGCAATCCACTGTCCCTTGCAAAATAAAGCGGAGACTTTCCGCTTGCTTCATAATCATCCATGCCGGAATCAACGAGTATGCCCGACGTTTCCATAAGCTTGCGATTTCCGGCCAGGCATTGCTTTCCTTCGATCACTCCCGCAATGCCCTGCCCGGGGACTAAGCGGTAATCGCTGACTTCTTTGAGGGGGATATTTGAGGTTTCGGCTTCCGCGATGATCGGCGGCGCCAGCGGATGCCCTGACAAGCGCTCGAGCGAAGCTGCAACGCAGAGCAATTCCTCTCTGGCGGCGCCGCAGGGCACAACGTCGATAACCGCAGGCTTTCCCGCAGTTACCGTGCCGGTCTTGTCAAGCGCGACAACCCCAACGCGATGCAGCGCCTCGAGCGCCTCAGCCGATTTAAACAGAATGCCGCATGAAGCCCCTTTTCCTGTACCGACCATTATGGCCGTAGGCGTAGCAAGCCCCAGCGCGCACGGGCAGGATATTACAAGAACGGAAATAGCTGCGGAGAGGGAGAATCCAAATCCGTAGCCAAGAGCCAGCCATACAGCAAACGCTATGATTGCAACAGCGATCACAGCGGGCACGAATACTCCGCTGATCTTATCCGCAAGTTTTGCTATGGGGGCTTTTGTCGATGTCGCTTCTTGCACAAGCCGGATGATTCCCGCAAGCGCGGTATCCTCCCCGACTGCCTTGGCCTCCATTTTGAAATAACCGGACGCCGAAACCGTGCCGCCTGTTACCCTGTCGCCTTCATTTTTTTCTACGGGCAAGCTTTCCCCGGTTATGGCAGCCTCGTCTACAAAGGCGCAGCCTGATATTACCACGCCGTCTACCGGAACCGCCCCGCCCGCTTTTACGACGATAATGTCGCCGATCAACAAATCGTCTGTCGGAATCTCCTTTTCGCTCCCCCCGCGCAAAACTGTCGCGGTGCCGGGAGCTAATTTCATGAGCTTCGTTATCGCGTCGGAAGTGCGGCTTTTCGCCCTGGTTTCAAAGAATTTCCCAAGTGTGATCAGCGTAAGTATCACGCCGGCCGATTCGAAGTACAGGTTCATGGCAAAACTGTGGACAGCCGACATATCGCCATGCCCATAGCCCCAGAGGATCCTGTAGATTGCGTATATACCGTAAGCGAACGCCGCGCCGGAGCCGACGGCGATCAACGAATCCATGTTCGGCGAACGTTTCCACAGGTTTTTGAATCCGGCAATGAAATAGGCGCGATTGACGACCAGAATAGGCAGCGTGAGCAATAACAAAGTGAATGCATAAATGCCGGCGTTCCCCATGCCGGACAGGAAGGCCGGGATAGGCCATCCCAGCATATCACCCATAGAAAAATAAAAAAGCGGAACAGCGAATGCTCCGGAAGCTGCCAAACGGTTTCTCATGCCCCGGGTCTCTTTTTGAGATGCATCCTCCGGCTGCGCTTCCTTTCTTTTTTCCGCCGTCTTTGGAATTGCCCCGTATCCGGTATCCTCGACTTTGCTCACGATCTGCGCAATGCCGATGGTTTTTGAATCATATTCCACGGACATACTGTTCGTGAGCAAGTTTACGCTGGCTTCAGAGACTCCGTCCAGCCCGGAGACAGCTTTTTCCACCCTGGCCGAACACGCAGAGCATGACATACCGGTAATATCAAATAGTGATTTCATGTACATACATTTTCACGACATATATTTGCGTAGTTTTCCCAATACTTCCTCAAATATCAAAGGTTTGCCAAGATGGTCGTCCATTCCGGCCTCCAAACAATTTTGAATATCTTCCTTGAACACATTGGCAGTCATTGCGATTATGGGGACGCTTTTCGCACCGTGCGCATTCAGCGCTCTGATTTTGCGTGTCGCTTCAAGCCCGTCCATTTCAGGCATTTGCATATCCATAAATATCATTTCATACTTGTCGTGCGATTCCTCAAACATTTGGACGGCTTCCCTGCCATTTTCCGCGCAATCAATCACTAAACAAGTAGGCGCTAAAAGCGTTATCACTATTTCACGGTTGATTTCTACATCCTCGGCAAGGAGAATGCGGCGATCTCTATATATTCCCTCAATATTATCTGAATAATTTCCTATCTCCTTTTGCGTATTGCCTAATAATGCGCTTATCGTATCCGAAACGGTAGAAGGAAACAATGGCTTTGGCAAAAACATGTCTACGCCGGCTTCCTTTGCTTTTTCGCTTATCATGCTAAAATCGACGGCTGATATCATAACAATGTGAACGTCTTTATTTGATCCTGTCCGCTTTCTCAATTCCGCCGCTAATTCAATGCCATCCATTTCCGGCATTCTATAGTCCAAAAAGAAAAAGTTGTAGTCGCCGCTTTGTTCGATCAGCGTAACCGCCTCCGCCCCGCTCACGGCAACATCGCAATACCCGCCGAAATCCTCCACAATCCCTTTTAGCTCCTGCAGTATATACGGATCGTCGTCTACAGCCAAAATGCGAATTTTTGACCAATCGATTTCCGTTTGTACGGTTTTTGATTCACCGCGCGGCATTTTGAAAGTGAATGTAAATGTCGCGCCCTTGCCAAGTTCCGATTCCGCCCATATCGAACCGCCCATTTTTTCCACAATATTTTTCGAAATTGCAAGTCCCAGGCCTGTTCCGCCATATTTTCTTGATATGCTGCTCTCCGCTTGTTGAAAGGATTGGAATAATTTTGCCTGTTGTTCGGGGCTCATGCCTATCCCGGAGTCAGATATGGCTAATTTAATTTCACAAACACCGTTTTCCTCGCCTAAAAAGTATGCTTGAAGTTTGATCGTCCCCTCATTCGGCGTGAACTTAATCGCGTTGCCAAGCAAATTTGTTATGACTTGCGCGAGATGCTGGTCGTCGCCGAACATGGACTGCGGTATTTTCCTGTCAACATATACCGACAACTCCTGTTTCTTTTCATCCACACGCATTGAGACTACGTTGATAACCCGTATTATCATTATCTCAAAACTAAACTCGGATGATGATAGTTCAAACTTTCCCGATTCAATTTTTGATATGTCCAAAACGTCGTTGATGACCCCCAGCAAATGAATGGACGCGCCCTCGATTTTATTCAGCGCATAGTTTTTTTGCTCCATATCGTTCGCCTTTAAGCCGATTGACGTCATGCCGATAATTGCGTTCATAGGCGTCCGCATTTCGTGGCTCATATTTGACAAAAAATCGCCCTTCGCCTTGCTTGCCACCGTCGCGCGTTCCAACGCATCGGTCAGCTGTTCGTTCATTTTGCCAAGCTGGATAGACTGCTCATGGCGCGTAATTGAGTTCACAAGCATCAAGCCCGCAGAAGTCAGCATATTTACCTCGTCATCCGAAAAAACACGCTCCCGCTCGCAATCATCGATGCAGGCGATCCCCCAGAATTCGCCACGCGAATACAAAGGAATTGTGAGCGTCGATTTCAGACCGATGGATTCCATAGCTTCTCGATCTTCCGGCTCCAATTGCGAAACAGGCCCGTTTATATGGCCGCCGCGCAAGAACAATTCTCTCCATGTGGAGCTGTAGCCAAGGCTTGTCCCAATCGGAACGAGAATGTTATTTACATTATTTGACACCCAATCGTATCTGAGTGTGTAATGGAGGATATCGCCGACCATTTCGTTCTGCCAGATTTGCACGCGGTCTGCGTTCATGTGGCATCCAATCAACTTCATGCACTCTACCAACGAAGCCTCAAAGTTATCTTCCTTTGCCGGAGCGAGCAGCGCAGACGCGACTTTGTTTGTTATTTCGATCAGTTCGCTGTGATGCACGGATTTTTTCTCCATCTTATAGCGTTCGCGCGAAAGCAGAACCCCTACGATGGAGATTATGATACTTACGAATATTGTCACAATAAAGTCTTGAAGCCTTATTTGCTGAATACCTGCAACGATCTCATCAATATCCTCATAATAATTGCCGGTGGTGATATACCATCCGTAAGGCTCATATTTCAAGGTATAGCCTCTTTTTAGGTACGAGCCTCCTTCATCTCCCATTTTGCCGAAATAAAACTCTGTGTATCCGCCGCCGTCATTGCCTTTCATGATGAAATTCCGGATCAGGTATGTACCTTCCTGATCTTGCAAGTCCCAACGCATTGTCCCTTCGTTTGCGGGATTATAGTGGACTACGCAAAAACCTTCGGCTGTATCAGCGAAAAAATACCCGTCGTCTGTTTTGTCGGGCGCACTGCTGTACCGCGTATCACGCACCAGTTTTTTTGCGATTTCTATGGAGGTTTCTTCCGAAATATCACCATCCAAAAACATTTGGCGGTTAACCTCTAATGAACTGACAAGTGTTTCAACCGCGATTCTTATGTTGTTGTCAAATCCATCTTTAACGTACATAATTTCTTGTGTCAAAGCCTTGTTCAGGTTAAAAAGCGACAGCGCCGAAAGGATGGCGATAAAAACTACTATAAGCCCTCCGATTGGAAGCTGCATTTTTCTTTGATTCCCTGCTTTTTGTTTGGAGCGGTTGCCATTTGACAATCCCATACCTTAACACCTCAAAAGCTTTTTCACCTTGCGCATCCAATATATTGCTCACACATGGAAGAATACTACAAAATATCGCACTTTACAATAACAATATTTCAATAATAAACTTGCCAATGTACAACATTTAACAATTCACGGGTAGCCGGGATTTCAGTCTGGCGCAGTGTGACCCGACGGCTGAAGCCGGTCATTAGCACATACCGGGGTAGGTATGAAACTTTTGTACAGCATTGGAGCCGGCTAAGCGGCGTTATCACGCAAGACAGAGTGAAATCCCGGCTACCCGTGAATTGTAACTACAACATTTTCCGTTATTCCCGCAAACCGTTTCGGACAGGCGCTTTTTACATATTCACACCAAATTAACAGCACCCGACGCCGATCGGCGCGTCGCTATCTCCTCCCATTCCGCAACCATCAAATGCGCCGTAATGTACAGAGCGATCACCGAACACCTTAAACGCTTTGCCAAATCGCGTATTGGAAAGCATTGAAGCCGTGTTGCCGCAGACGAGCATTGGCTTGCCCGTGAAAAAGCGGTGATGGTCGTCAAGGTCGAAGTAATGGGGATGACCTTCTATCCCTCCGCAATATACGGCGACTTGCCCGTAGTCCTCGCAAATGTCCTCCAAGTCATTCAGCTTGAAAGCGCGCACTGTACGCGATGTAAATTTGGCAAATCCTAGCTTGTCAATAATTTCCTCGTTGTCTGTACTAAGCGCGGTGATACTCGTATAGCGGAAATCCGCCCATCCGCATCTCGCCATGATCCTGCGAAAATCTTCGATATACAATGTGCCGCCTAGACACTCGCCTCGCAGCACAGGGTCATTTGCGAGCGCTTCGGGAATACGCCTATCCGAAAAAACATCAGCAAAGAATAACTCGCCCCCCGGTTTGAGAACGCGATATATCTCCTCGAACACCTGCTCTTTGGCGGGCGAAAGGTTGATAACGCAGTTTGAAATGACTACGTCAACGCTGTTGTCCTCTATTCCGAGCGATTGCAAATCCTCAATATACCCTTGCAAGAGAGTAACATTCGAGGACTTGTAGCCAAAACGCTCCCGCTGTTCGTCCTGGTATTTTTTTGCAACTGCTATTTGCTCAGGCGTCATATCGACGCCAATAGCACGCCCTGATTCGCCAACTAATTTTGACGCGATGTAGACGTCCCTGCCCGTTCCGCACCCCAAGTCAAGAACGGTCATGCCATCCAGCAAAGGAGGCAACGGCGAACCGCAACCATAGAACCTTGTCAGGATTTCGTCTGCAATCAAAGGCAGAATATTTCGGATTTCCGCAGGCGGCATGTCCAAACTGCAACACGCGCCAGCCAGCAGATCCTCATTGCTTTGAAGTGTTTTCCCGTAATACTCCTTGACTGCTTCGGTTACAGACTGCTCGCCACAGCAATCACCTGATACGCTGCAACAACTATAATTTTCACTCATTTACAACAATCCCCCTTAATAACATTTTCAAAACAAATACAGCTTTCCTTAAACGAAGTTAATTCTGACAATATGCTCCTGCAAGTCTGCACCGTTTTCTCGCTAAGTGAATAATACATCCATTTCCCCTCTTTGCGTCCGACAACAAGTTCGCTGTCACACAGGCTTTTCATGTGATGGGAAAGCGTAGGCTGCGTTATATCGAACTTTTCCAAAATCACACAAGCGCAAAGCTCTCCACAGGACAGCATATCAATAATCATCAGCCTGTTTGGGTCGGATAACACCTTGAAAAATTGAGCATATTCCTTGTATTTTTCGCGCATTTCACCACCTCATATAGATAAGAATCTATGTATAGTATACACAATGCATAGACGCATGTCAATATGTATTGTAAAGAATTATCGGCAACAGGCTCATGATTCCCAAGGAATATTCTAGTCCTTGCTGTGTTCATATTATATTGCATGGCATATATGTTGTAGAATCACCCAAAGTTCTTCTGGGGTATTTGTATAGCCTTCAATATAGTAATCGCTCCAGAAGAAGCCGAAGTAACCGCCGATCTCTGTGATTCCCATGATGATCTGTTCGGTTAGTTCATCCAGCTCGCCCAAACCTCTCCGGCTATCATCATAGTCAGGATTTGACTTTACGCACCACCATATATAAGTCCATCCCTCAATGCTGTAATAGTTGCTTTCCTTTACCAGTTCCTCGGGAGCATGAGCTACGTAATGCCCTTCAAAAGAATATGGTATTTCATTTTTTAAAGTTAGCGCTTGCTGCTCCGCAATAAAGCCAAACGCCGCGAAGTCGGGAATGTATCCGGCAAACGCATATGGGTGTTCATCCAGAGTGGAGTGTGTAAATGAATCTCCGGCCTCTGCAGGAAAGCGCTCAAAGTCTACCGGGTGTTCCCAAAACCAGTCCAGCAGCAAGACCATTGGCGCATAACTATCGTTAAATGATCCTTCAATCTGATACCATCCGTATTGATTCTGGAATGTTATGGTCTTTCTACCGTGTTCATAGCCTTCCGCCACAATCAAGACCCCGTCCCGCTGCGTCACAGTCACCGCAGGTTCAACGATATTGCCGTTTTCGTCCAGCCCTATAGAAAGGCAATCCTGTATTCGCACGATTTCCTGATATCCCGCTGTAACGGTCAAATCGCTGTATTCATCTAAGCTACTGCCGCGAATATGCCAGGACAACACTAGGCTATAGATACTACCATCTTCATTATAGTTAGCTTCAAAATAAAACTGCCGGTGCTCACCCATAACCGGTATGACACCCTCGGCTTCAAGCTGCTCGCGTGCGTCGGCAAATGAGCGCGTAAAAGCCCACGGTACATAAGCAATAGATTTATCCGAACTTGAGCCAACTCCGCTGTTTTCCAAGCTGTCGCTATATTTGAAATAATCATTCGCAGAGAAAGATGCCGACCATTGTAATATAGGCTTGCCCATGGGTTCTAAATTGTCTGAACTTTTTGGGCCTGTGCAACCCGGCGCCATTGCAAAGAGAAAAAGAGTAATCAGACCAAGTATTATTGCTCGTTTCATATTTGTCACCTTGTAAGTTTTGACGCGATGTTACAGATAATGTTCCGCTCGTAATATAATGTCTTACCGCTAGATCGGTGGTGATAAAGGAATCACAACTTGCAGACTATAACATAAGTATTCTTGGCATCGGTCGCGGAGTTGGCGTCCACGAGGTTTTGATCCATAAGATATTGCTTTCAAGCAACGAAAATGTCGAAGGAGGCGCAGCAGATATATCTGTCTCACACATGCTAACAGCATAAAATGAACCATCGCCAAGACGTATCTGATACAACGCAAACTTGTCAAATGAATCCATAGTCCAAACCCCGCCATCTCCGAATACAGAGCATAGTAACGAGTTCCCGTCAGGTGTGAAGTCAGCTGCCGTAACAATAGCAGTATCGGGATTCAGCGCTGTGTCGGCAAATGGATTGACCATCTCATCGTTTTCCAGATCATATAAAATAACGTTGTGACAAGGAACCCAAGGTCTGCCTGTAATACTGGTTGCTGAACCGGGATCGGGCTGCGGCATTAGCGGGCTGTCGGCAAGCGGGAAATCCCTATGATTAATTCGTTGATCGTGTACAGTCAGGCATGCCCAACGTCCATTTTGAGAAATCCTTAGAGATGTGAACCCTGACATGTACGGATGATCGTTGCTCTCACGCAATTCCTGCATATTTAGAAGGCATGTCTGCTGCGGCTCCTCGCCATTAATACACGCAGAAAAGAGACCCGTCATCTCACTGCTATATGTGGCCGCATCCCGGCAGAAATATACTTTGCCGCCATAAATCTCATAATCAGATACGAACGCGCTCCTTCCCATATCTGACAAGTCTGACAGAAGCTCCAGTTTTCCGGTAAAAAGGTTCATGGAAATAAGCCTGACCAACATCATGCTATATGAGTTCATGGCGTCTTCGCCCAAATTGAAATGATCTATGCCGGATTCGTCAAAGCCAGAACGGACAAAGCAAATGTTGTTCTCGTCAATCCATTTGGGCAATGAATCAATGCAACTGCTATATACCAATAAATCTGATTCGTAACGATTTTGCGTAAGGTTCTCAATCGTTTCATTGGCAAAATCAATAAGGCATACGTGCGAGCTCGAGTCTTCATCTCTCGTACCAACCGCCAGCAGCACACGGCTTTCATCCGCATTCCATGCTGAGTTTAAGCCAATGTTGGCAACATATACGTTGGACCAGCTCAGATCCGAAAGAAAGTCAACACCAATTCGGGTTTCCTGCGCGTACTCGCCGTTGTTGTTCAAATAGAGCGCCATATAACAGTCATCAATTCCGAAATTATTGTCTGGGAGACCGCTTTGAACGCTAGACGACAGCGCCGCGTCTACAGTAAGGACATACTTGCCCGAAGGCGAGACGGAGATTATATATTCATGATCGCCGAGCGCTTCGCCACGGCCGGACTCAAAATCCCACGTCGCAGCAACAGTATTCCTTGTATATGGCTCAATTCTATTTGACATCACAATGTTTTCCTGCCGCGTAAGTATTACTATGGCAAGGATAAGTATGAGTGTAATAGACAATATCAGCGTTAGCAGTAGTTTTCGGTATTTCAATTTATCACCTTGAAGTCGTTCTCGGCCATCTGTTTATACTATACACGATTATCAAGTACGTTTCACTTTTCTTGTCATCCCAACACCTCTGATAATATAAAGCTCCTTTTTTGCGCCAAATCTCTGATAATTCCTGAGTAAGTACTTGATATTGCTGCCAAATCACAGCCCTGCGTCACTTAAAAATAATACACCACACGAAACAGTTTGATAATCTCGATAACCGCTTTTTTCCTGAGTTCATGCTGTTTCAGACCCCATGCTTATAACATATTTATATTATTAGTCGATTTCACCTTCCCAAGATGGATCAAATTCCCGCCAAAAAGGGTAATCTTGATTGTGTACTTGATACCAATCACCGCTATATAAGATGACTCCGGGTCTGTACACGAACAAGAAATCCTTATCGCAGCCCGCTGAGAATTCGTAACCTGTGCCACCATTTCCATCTCCGGGGGATTGACCTTGCTCATAAATGTGTAATTCGAGTTCCAAGCTGTTAAGCCAATTATAAAACTGTTCAATATCAAGTTCATCCTGCAAAATGCATTCTTCATTTGAAAAGAATCTGGTCACAGTTATTCTTGGAAGTTCGTTTTTACTGCTTGCAGTATCAAGCACTATGCTTTGTATTCCTTTTGCTAAATCCTCTCCTGAGAGAGTCTCTGCTTGATGTGACTTATTCTCCTTACACGACGAAATTGTGATTATTAAAAAGAACGTCATTGCAATTACTGTATATCTTTTATTCATTGATTTAACCCTATCCATAATATAAAATTTCGCCATCGCTCCGCTGCGATGTCTGGCACGGCATTATGCTTACTAGGAATGCTAGTTGGTACTCACAGGGCGTCGGCATAGTCAACAGATAGATCAACAGCTTCGTCGCGGTTATATTTTATAGATACTCATTTGCGGTGTTTACTTACAATAAAGAAAGATATACTCGATACCAAAATGAGTACAACAACAATGTATGTCACAATTGCTTGAGCTTGGATAGGGATACTATATGGCAAATCATTCAAATAAAGATAATAGCCGTCTACTACCATTGAGGACATATCATCGGGATGGTTTACGCCCGATACTAAAAACCGTATCGCTATATTTGTATTTGGTGATGGATAAATCCAGTTATTACGAATCCATAATCCTAATCCAAAATGGGCTGAACTAAGATCAAGGTCAACTGGGTCAAAACCTTCGGCAACGAGTTGATTCCAACGGTCATCTGTCAACCCGCTTTTCCTGAATAGATCACCACTACCGGCGTTTCTAATTTGGTCTATTTCCTCATCTGAAAGCGTTAAGTCCAACTCTGCATAGCATTCTTTTAGTGTTGACGGAATGTTGTCATCACTCAGTATTACTGACACAAAGAAGAACCCGATAAATAACACCACAAGTAGTAATGGCAACAATAAAAAAAGCTGTCTCTTCCTCATTTGAAATTACCTAGCGTTACATTATATAAACCTTCTGCCTTACGCTCCGGCGTTATCCGGGTGCGTGTTATTTTACTTATTCACTTTGCAAAAGAAAATATGGACTGTTTTCATTGCTATATGACCATTTTGAGAAAAAGGTATTTAGAATATTGTCTATTTGTGTACTGGTAAGGTTTTGGTTTTCATTAGGTGGGTTTTCAGTAGAAACCATAGCGGCTATAACAAGGTCAATATCATCTCTTAAAATCGTTAGGTAGCGGATTTCATTTTCCGAAATAACACCGTCAACTGTTATACCATTATATTGCATATCGTTTGCTGAGCCTGTTCCTGCTGTCAAGGTATATGAAATATAGTCGAAGTCGAATGGTGTGCCGGGATATACGTTTCTTACGATTCCTTTTGGGGGAAACTCAATGCTGTATTGTTTCAGCAGCGTATCCAATCTCACGAAGTATTGCGCTATCATTGTTAGGATTTGCCGATTAGTTTCATAGTCGGTAACATCATATTCAATATTATAGATTAAGCCGTCTAAATTACGCGAAATATTCATCAATGCAGAGTAAGAATTATTTATTAAAATCCGTCTAACTCTGTCTTGTTCCGACGCTTTCTTAATATTCATTCCAACGGAAACAACTGATACTATGAAAAGTACCACAAGCGCAATGATAATGATTTTGTTTTTCTTCATGTTGTCAAACACCTCGATAAATATAAATGGCCTAACCCAATGCCGATTCAGTTATCAGTATCAGTAAGCGATACCTTAACTACTTACGAAATAAAGTCAAATGTGGTTATCCTTCATGGAGTAAGTTGTGCCAGCATCCACTCGTCAAGTTTAACTTTGACAAATACTCTCCCGACACTGGACACAGTGATAACCGGCATAGCAGGTTCGGGTGCGCCATCATGCACAGATTTTTTCATTTCCTCATAAGCCTGCTCGTCTGGCACAGCTTTTTGTACAGGTATCTCGATATAAGTACCGTTGAGTCTGCCTTCGTCTAAAAGATTGATTAAAGAATCGTAATCAATACGGAGATAGTTAGCAGCTTCCCACTCAGACATATATTCTGAGGATTGTGCTGTACTAACTTCAATGCTTGGAAGAATATTTGGAGTTCCTGCAAATGGTCTATTCTGTATGGTGTTTGATAAAGTAAACAGCCCTACCAGAATCAAAACTGCACTAATCAAAATGCTTATTGGTAATAACAACCGTTCTTTCATCTACAGACCTCTTTCAAAACATAAACAACATACGCCGCAACCGCTCACGCTTGCTAACGCAGAAAAGAACGGTACGGCGTATGTTGATTATAGCACAGCCCCTACCTGATTTCCATATATTATCTCTTGAGCATGTGTTTTCTCTTGAGCAAGGTAAAACAACTTCGCCCCTGACAGACTATAAGAGTATTCGCTCCAACTCAACTTGAAAAACCACATGTGTACTTTTTCATGCGTTTATGGAGTAATCATATCAGCGTCATAGTTTAGAGTCTATGTGACGATTTATTTGACGCTTACATATATCCGGAGTGTCAAATCTCTTTTGAAAAAGTAATCCATTCAAAAATTGCTGAAATATCCTGCTCTGGCGAGAGGCTTTGACCAAGTCGGCCTATGTTCACCCTAAGAGTATCCTCCCCCTCAAGCACAAACGCAAAATCAAACGTAATATCATAAGCAATGTCGTCAAAAACTAGCGTGAGTATGTATCCCTTACCAATATAGCCGTCCGGTCCAAGCTCGTTCTCAATATCGACACCCCAAGGTATGTCCAAACTGGCTGCGGACTCTGAAAGCATCCTAATAACATTGAATACATCGTACTCTCTGAGTTGCTTAGCAGCAACGGCGAAACTTGTAATTTTCCATGTGAAGCCATATACTCCATCATTCCCCTCGGTTTCACCTGTTCCATCTTGATAAAAGTGTGTTATACCGCCTGTTTCGGCTTTCCATGTGCCGAGTATATTTGGCACTTCGCCTTCATCAAGTTCCGGTAGCGGTCGTACAAGTTCATATATTCCGTCTGTTATGAATTTGTCAACGTCGTAATAGCGAATATCAATGAACTCGGATGTGTCGCCGAGTACACCGCCCAAAAGGGCGTTGTAGAATTTCGTGTTTGTTATGATATACCCATCGGCGGAAGCGACGATAAGATTAAATGGGTCAGTCCCCCCAACCACTCGATAACCATACAGACCGTCGTCAATCAAATCAACAGTATACTCAGACAAATCCGCCATCGTTATAAATCCGCTAATACTATCAGCTAATGCACGAACATCATCGAGCGTCATGCTCCTTCCTTCTATCATTGGAATGATATGTGGTTTGTCATCCTGTGCTGCCGTTGGTGCTGTAGCCTCTGATGTCGTCATTGATGGCGGCGACAGATTAACAGCAGGCGTACCGCTGCTTTTACAAGCTGTTAAAGCGAATGCAATCATCAATGCTACGGCAAGCGTAAGCAGTTTCCGTTTTATCGTATTCATGCCAACAGCTACCTCTTTTCAGTAAACACAAATATTATGCGCCGCACTCTGTCAGGTTTACCCACGCAGATAAGAGTGATACGGCGCATTTTTAGTATAGCATAGCCCCTGCCTGATTTCTAGATGTTTTCTTCTTGAATTAGGTGTACTGCCATTTCTTCTGCCTAAAAGACATAAAACACCTTGACTTTATACATCGGACGACGACCCGTTGACGCTCAAAAGCGACTTTATACTTTCGCTATGCGAACTCGTTATCGGCGGCAAAATGGGGCTTGAACCTGTGGAAAAGACAATCATTGACCGCTGTGTAAGGCTTGTCTATCGCGACTACCTCGCGAATCCGCAAACCGTTCAAATGCCAATACTGCAAGACTTGTACGACCTGCTCCGCAAACAGGCGGAGCCGGAAGCGCAGCGGATCGCGACGGCGCTCGAAATCTACGTCACCGGCTCGCTAAACGTGTTCAACCACAGGACGAACGTGGATATTACCAACAGGCTCGTCTGCTACGACATCAAAGAGTTGGGCAAACAGCTTAAAAAACTCGGTATGCTGATACTCCAAGACCAAGTTTGGGGGCGTGTCACGGCGAACCGCGCGTTGAAAAAGACGACGTGGTTCTACCAAGACGAGTTTCACTTGCTCTTAAAAGAGGAACAGACCGCCGCCTATTCGGTCGAGATTTGGAAGCGGTTTAGGAAGTGGGGCGGAATACCGTCAGCCTTGACGCAGAACGTCAAAGACCTGCTCGCAAGCCGCGAGATTG
>Ga0082212_10002698_pt1 | contig 25639 bp, 16 predicted proteins | sample TergutNt197P3_FD_71548 | JGI IMG/M metagenome (GOLD analysis project Ga0082212, IMG submission 71548) | Neocapritermes taracua P3 segment gut microbial communities from Petit-Saut dam, French Guiana - Nt197 P3 | ecosystem: Host-associated > Arthropoda: Insects > Digestive system > Gut ...
GGCGTTGCTGCGTCAGGGTTCCCCCCATTGCGCAAAATTCCTCACTGCTGCCTCCCGTAGGAGTCTGGGCCGTGTTCCAGTCCCAGTGTGGCTGATCATCCTCTCAGACCAGCTAGACATCGTTGACAATATGGTAGGCCTTTACCCCACCATCAATCTAATGTCACGCAGGCTCATCCCCTGGCATGGCCCGAAAGCCACTTTGACCCCTGATACCGAAGCATCCGTGGTCTTATCCGGTATTAGCGCCCCTTTCGAAACGTTATCCCGAACCCGAGGGCAGATTACCCACGCGTTACTCACCCGTGCGCCACTTTACTAAGAGGGCCGAAACCCTCCGTTCTCGTTCGACTTGCATGTGTTAGGCACGCCGCCAGCGTTCATTCTGAGCCAGGATCAAACTCTCCGTGTATTTACGAAGATTTATCTTCAAAATAGCCATGTCTCCATGGCCGGGCCCAAATCATTCGCTCGCCTTTATCTGTCCACTGTTTAGTTTTCAAAGATCTCAAACCCCCTTTCGGGGGCGGTAATTGTCGAATATAACATCTTCACTAACCACTGTCAAGAATTTTATTTGACTTTTTCTGAAAGTTTCTCTTTTATCTGCGTAAAATTCATCTGGTCCACATTTTCTCTCAGCCAGGCCACGAGGCCCTCGTCGGTTTCGTATTCAAAGCCTTCGAGCTCCGCCAGGGCCGCGTCCACCGCGTCCATGTCATAGGCCTTGCAGGCGGCCAGAAGCCTTTCCAATTCCCGGCTGTCCGGCTTATCCTTTTTGGGTTTCCAGAGGGTCAGGCCAGGCACCAGGTTCTCCAGGTCGCCGACCAGTTTTTCAACGGTTTCTATAAAGGCGGCGTTGTGGGCCGCCACAAAGCTCAGGTCGCCTTCCTTGGCCGCCTTTTCCAGGTCTTCGGCCTGGTCCCCGGCCAGGTCTGCGCCTATGCCCCGGCTGGACCCCTTTATCCCGTGGACGACAATGGCGTAGGCCGCCAAATCATCCACCTTCCTGGCAGCCTCAATGAGCGGCCGGGTATTGGCGGCGTAAGAGCGCAGGACTTCCAGAAAGGATTCCAGGTCGTGCCCGAACCGTTCAAACCCTTTTTGCAGGTCGGCCCCTTCCACCTGGCCGGGGAAGGCCGTTGCCGCTTTTTCCGGTTGCCCTTGGTTTTCGTGGTTCTCAAATTTTTTGTCCCGCACCCATTGCCGGATTATGGCGTCCAGGCGGCCCATTTCAATGGGTTTGGGCAAGAAAGCCTGAAAACCGCGGCTCAGAAACATTTCCTCGTTCCCGACTATGGCGTTGGCCGTAAGGGCTATTATGGGTATGTCGCGGGCGTATTCGGTGCCTATTTCCTCCCGGATGATCCTGGCGGCTTCCAGCCCGTCCATCCCGGGCATCATATGGTCCATGAATACGGCGTTGTAGCGGACTTTTTCATCGCGCAGAGCGTCGATGGCCGCCTGGCCGCTGGTCACGCAGTCGATTTTCAGGCCGTAGGGCTTCATCATGCCCTTGGCCACGTCAAGGTTGGTGGCCACGTCATCCACCACCAGCACCCGCGCGTATGGCAGACTGAGGCGCACAAGTTGGGCGTTCTGGTGGCGTCTCTGATCGGAATAACGGAAGTTTTTCAAGCTGTTCGCAACGATTGGGCCGATTGCGGCGTCGGTCACGAATTTCTGACGGAGCTGCACCGTGAAAACGCTGCCTTTTCCGTATTCGCTTTCCACGGCGACCGAGCCGTCCATCATCTCGGCCAGCCTTTTGGTGATGGGGAGTCCCAGGCCGGTTCCGCCTATTTTGCGGTTGGAGATTTGGTCAAGCTGGGTGTATTCGGCAAACAGCCGGTCGAAATCCTCGGGCCGGATGCCGATGCCGGTGTCCCGGACGCGGATGGTCATCCAGACCGCATCGTCTTGCCGGGCGCAACTCACACCCAGTTCCACCGCCCCTTCCCTTGTGTATTTGAAAGCGTTGGACAAGAGATTGTTGAAGATCTGCTTGATTCTCAATTCGTCGCCGTAGAGGTGCGTGGGCAGGTTCCCGTCTATGTCCAGGGTGAAGCTGATGGGCTTTTCGTCTATGCGCATGATGTATGAGGTGACGGTGTCGTTTATGAGGCTGGGGATGTCGTATTCGGCGGGAACCAGCTCGAATTTCCCCGCCTCTATCTTGGAAATGTCCAGAATGTCGTTGACCGTACTCAGGAGGGTCAGGCCGGCGTTGTATATCTTTTCAAGATTCTGGCTGGAATCTTTGGCCTCTTCGGATTCCAGGGCCAATTCGGACAGGCCGATGATGGCGTTAAGGGGGGTGCGCATTTCGTGACTCATGCTGGCCAGGAATCTGCTCTTGGCGTGGTTGGCCTCCCGGGCCTCCTTCAGCGCGCTTTCGAGTTCCGCCTGGAGCCGGATCATTTCCCTGACGTTTTCATTGCGGAGCAAGGCATTGGCGATCAAAAGACCGCCGGATCGAAGGATGGCTTGTTCATTTTCGGAAAACATCCGTTCCCGGTGGCAATCGTCAAAACCGATGAAGCCCCAGAATTTATCACGCACGAACAGGGGCGCCACAAAGATGGACAGTATGTCATGCTGGAAAAGCCGGGCCCGCTCCTTGGGTGACAGATCGCGCACCTGGCTGGTGATGCATTCCCCCCGGGACAGCCTTTCTTCCCATCCGGGTATGTTTTCATCGTAAGGAATGTCCACGGTCATTTCTTTGTTTATCTGGGATGCGGCGTTGCCCAGCCACTCGTAGATCTGGGTGCAGCGCAGCCGGTCGTCCTTGAGGTGGTTTTTCCATATACATACGCGGTCCGCGCCTACGGCCTCGCCCATCATGCCCATGCATCGATTTACGTCCCGCTCGAATTCGTGGGTTTCCGACTTCAAGAGGACGGCGGCCGCTTGGTTCACCACGTCCAGGAGGCTGTCCCGCTGCTCGATCGCCTTCATCATCTGTTTGTGTTCACGTAGGTCCCGCACATATCCCGCGACGGCGTGGTCGTTCCCGAAGTCAACGCGGACTAGCGTGATTTCCGACGGAATCGGCGTACCGTCCGGGAGTTGGTGCGTCCATTCAAAGACGCATTTGCCGTTTTTAAACGCTTCCGCGATATGGCTGTAAACCAGTTCGGAGGAAAGCCGGCCGTCGGGCTGATACTCCGGCGTGAGCTCGGGAAACCGGTCGATGAACTCCCGCCTGTTTTTAAGCTTGAACAGCTTGACCGCCTCTTCGCTGCAGTCGAAGAGGCGGCAGTTTTTGTCCCAAAGCTGCGCGATGAAAGGCATGGCGTTCACTAAAAGATTCGCCCGTTCATGGGCCTGGCGAATTATGGCCGCCTGCTGGTGGCGGCTCAAGGCGCTGACCATCATCAAGCCCGCGGAACGCAGGATATTGATCTCGTCCTCGGTGAAGGTCCTCTCCCGGCGGCAGTCGTCGAAGCTGAAAAACCCGTAAAACCGCTTCTGCCAATACAAGGGAATGGCCAGAAGGGTTTTTACGCCTTGGGGTCTCAACATGGCTTGTTCCCGCTCGGTCAGGCTGGAAAGCGGCCCGTTTATGTATTCATTCCGCAGGAATTTTCTCTCCCACCCTGGGAGGTCGCTGTATGGGCGCCAGGCCACCGGTTTCTTCCCTTGGCCGGCCTCGTCCAGCCAGTGAAACTGGTTGACATAGCAAAAAACTCCGTCGATCGTCTCGTTACGCCAAATGCAGATGCGGTCAACATCCACGCAGCGGCCTATGATTTCCATGCCTTCAAGGAGCGGAGCCTCAAAATCCGCCTCATCCACCGGCGCGAGCAGCACGGCCGCCGCCCGGTTCACGGTATGGAGCAGGTTGTCCCGCTGCTCGATCTCGTTCATCATTTGCTGGTGTTCACGCAGGTCCCGCCCGTAGGCCGCCACGGCCTGGTCGCCTTCGTAATCGACGCGGACAAAGGTGATTTCGAACGGCATGGGCGTACCGTCCGCCGCCTGGTGCATCCATTCAAGGGTGAGTCTGCCGTCCTCAAACGCTTTTTTGAGGCTCATGGCGGCCTTCTCGGAGGAAAGCCGCCCGTCGGGTTGATATTCCGGGGAAAAGTCGAAGAAATGATCCAGGAAATCCTGTTTGTCATTAACTTTGAACGCTTTGAGGCTTTCTTCGTTGCACTCGAAGATCTTGAGATCTCTGTTCCACAGGTGGCACATGAAAGGCATCGTGTCCAATAACATCTTGGCGTATTCATACGCCTTGTGGACATTGCTCACCTGATTCCGCTTGTCCGAGTCGGTACGGCTCATAAAGTCCGCCTCCACTTCAGCCGACGTATAATTTATTTATTTTAGTATATTAACATATAAAGACCGGGCTTGACAGATGAAAAAAATAATTCTTGACAACTCTCTGAGCAAGTTCTAACTTGCTTCGGAGATTTTTTATTTGGGCAAAAATCATTATCAATTTTAAGGAGGAACAATAATATGATAGCGGTGTTAAAGCCAAGCGCGACCAAGGAACAAATCGAAAACCTTACCACCTGGCTGGAAGGCCGGGGGCTTTCGGTCCATATTTCAAAGGGCGAATTTTACACTGTACTCGGCTTGATCGGCGACATAAGCCGGATCGACACGGAGCTTTTAGGGAGCCTGGAGATGGTTGACTCGGTAAAACGCATCAGCGAACCGTTTAAAAGCGCAAACAGAAAGTTCCACCCGGACGACAGCGTTATAGACGTTTCCGGATTAAAGATCGGCGGAAATAATTTTCAAATTATTGCGGGCCCCTGTTCTGTGGAATCCCCGGAACAGATATTGACCGTCGCGCAAAGCATCCGGGCTTCCGGGGCGGCGATCCTGCGCGGCGGCGCGTTCAAGCCGCGGACCTCTCCTTATGCTTTTCAGGGGATGCGGGCGGATGGCATAGATTTATTGGTGGAAGCGAAAAAACAGACCGGCATGCCTATCATTACCGAAATCATGAACGCAAACCATCTTCCGATGTTCGAGCCAGTGGATATCATACAAGTAGGCGCGCGCAATATGCAAAACTTTGAACTGCTCAAGGAATTGGGAATGATCCGCAAGCCGGTGCTGCTTAAACGCGGGCTGGCCAATACCCTGGAGGAATTATTAATGAGCGCCGAATATATCATGGCCGGCGGCAACCCAAACGTCATACTCTGCGAACGGGGTATCCGCACATTTGAAACTTACACGCGCAATACCCTTGATCTTTCGGCCGTGCCGCTGTTGCGTGAACTTTCGCATTTACCGGTTATTGTCGATCCCAGCCACGCCTCCGGCCTGGCGCGTTTGGTGCAGCCGCTGGCCATGGCGGCGGTGGCGGCCGGCGCCCACGGTCTTATGATCGAAGTCCATAACGACCCCCCCAACGCGCTTTGCGACGGCGCGCAGTCCCTCACGCCGGGGCAATTCTCTGAAGTGTCTGAGAAAGTCCGGAGGATACGCGAGGTGGTCGCGTTATGAAAATAGGAATTGTCGGAATGGGGCTGATCGGCGGCTCTTTGGCTAAGGCTTACCAGGTTAAGGGACATAAAATTTTCGGTTTTGACACGGATGAAGCTATTTTGGGTTTCGCGCGGCTTTCCGGCGTGATGGAAGGCGTGCTGGACGAACATTCCATTGGTCAATGCGAGGCGGTATTTATCGCTGTCAATCCCGGTGACGCAGTGGCTTATATAGAAAAAAACGCGCCCAACATTACCAAAAACACAATGGTCATCGATTGCTGCGGCGTCAAACGTTCTGTTTGTTTGAAATGCTTTCCGCTTGCCGAGGAACACGGCTTCATATTCGTGGGCGGGCACCCGATGGCCGGAAACCACAAAGCCGGCTTTAAGAACAGCCGGGCGGATCTGTTTTCCGGCGCGTCCATGATACTTGTACCGCCTGTTTATGATGACGCGGCTTTTTTTGGCCGGATCGAAGAAATATTGAAGCCTGCCGGTTTCGGGCATTTGACTGTAACGACCGCGGAAAAGCATGATGAAATGATCGCTTTCAGTTCCCAAATGGCGCATGTGGTTTCAAACGCCTACATCAAAAGCCCGGCGGCGCGCGGTCATAAAGGGTTTTCCGCCGGTAGCTTTAAGGACCTGACCCGCGTAGCGCGGCTTAAAGCGGATATGTGGGCGGAATTATGTATGGATAACAGCGATTTTCTTATCCGGGAATTAGACGGTTTTATAAACTCGGTTGCGGGCTACAAGGACGCGTTGGCGGCGCGGGACAAAGATGGATTGATAAAACTATTGGAGGAGGGCAGCCGTCTGAAAGAGGAACTGGATCAAATATGAAAACGATAACCGAAGGCGGCGCCATAACTTGTACATATTTAAATTATTTTGTATAATCATAAATCAGGGCGCAAGCCCCCGGGATGTCTGGGGCGGCCGGGCCTGACTTCTCCGGTTCAATGTCGGCCGGTCGCCCGTAAATGGTAGCTTTTAACGAAGGGATTAGCTTATGCTGTGGAGCGCCAAATTGGAGACCGGCCTGCCTAAAATCGATGAGCAGCACAAAGAGCTGTTCCGCCAGGCCGAGATTCTTCTGGACAAGACCAAGGCCGACCGCATCCCGGAGACCATCAAGTTCCTGGGCGACTATGTGGTCCGGCATTTTATCGACGAGCAGGGTCTCCAGGCTTCCGTAAACTACCCCAAGGCCGGGCCTCACAAGGAACTCCACAACGCCTTCACGGCCCGGTTCGGCGAACTGAAAAAAAAGTTCGAAGACTCCGGCGACAATCTCAAGTTCGAAGTGGTGATGGAAATCAACCGCGTTGTGGTCGGTTGGCTCAAGGACCACATCATGGTCCACGACCGGGAATTCGCGGATTATCATAAGCGCAAACGAGGGACTCAGCCTGTGGCCGGCGCGGTCGCGGCCCGACCGGCCGCCGGGAAGGCCGCCGCGCCCGGCCGGCCGGCGGGTCCCAAACCCCTGCCCAAGTTCTGGCGGGCCGAATATGAGACCGGCATTCCCAAAGTGGACGAACAGCATAAAGAGCTGTTCCGGCAGACCGAGATCCTCATGGACCGCTCCAAGATCGACCTTGTTCCGGAAACCCTGAGATTTATGGGCGAATATGTGGTCAAGCACTTCGGCGCCGAGGAGAGGGCCCATGCCCGCCTGAACTATCCCAAGGCCGGGGCGCATAAAAAGCTCCATGAAGATTTCGCGCGAAAATTCACCGAGATGAAAGGCAAATTCGAGGCCGCCCCCGAGGAGGCCAAGTTCGCGGCGGTCACGCAGCTTGAACGGGTCGCGGTCTCCTGGCTCAAGGACCATATCATGGCTCAGGACAAGGACTTTGCGGAGTATTATAGGCAGTTCAGTCGGGCCGCCAGGTCCGGACGGTCTGAAGGCGGGGGCCGCCGCGGGTTCTTCTACCGGCTGTTTCATCTTTTCAGCGCTTCCTGAAGTTGGCCGATTCGGGATTCAAGGCCGGCTGAACAACCGGCGGGCGACGCCCAGGGCTTTGAGGGGCCGGCCGAGTTGATGGGCGGCCAGGTCTTCAAAAAAAGACTCGGCTTCGGCCAGCCCGCCCGGGCCGGGAATCGGTGTTTCGCCCGGACCGGCCAGGATCCCCGGGGGTACCGGCCGGCCGGGGCCGGGGCAGCGGGGGCAGTAGAGCCCGCCGGCCGCCGGATGCCAGCGCCAGCCGGAGGCGCCGGGTTCGGCTTGGGCGCCGCAGACCAGGCAGGCGGTCAGGGCCGGGCCGAAACCGGCCAACTCCAGGTATTTGACGGAAAAATCCAAGGCCGCCCGACGGGCGGTTTCTTCGTCTTGGGCGAGGGCCAGGCGGCTCAAGTGCCGGGCCAGGAGGCTGAAACTGGCCGCGGCCGGGTTATGGGGCGTCTCGAACCCCCGGACCAGTTCCAGGGCGAAGGCGGCCAGGGCCTGGATGACCGGGTCGGGCGGCAGGCGGCGGACCCGGGGGTGTTCCTCGGCTTTTTCCACGAAGGCCAGGGTGGACTGGGGTTTCAGGGTGAAGTCATACCAGGCCATGGCTCCCGGCGACAACAGGCCGCCGCCGAAGCGCCGCCGGCTGCGCCGGCCGTAGCGGGCCAGGGCGCTTATGAGGCCCAGTTCCCTGGTCAGGAAGGTGGTTATGAGGTCGGCCTCACCGTAGTTGACGCTGGCCAGCACCACCCCCGCCAGCTTCCGGCGGGGGGCTTTTTCGGCGTGTGGAGGCAGCTTTCGGCTCCTTAGGGCTGTCGGACTTTTAAGTTGAAAAAACAGGTGGAATGACGTATAAATATATATTTGACTTCGCCTGAGAGGCCGTTTTGGGCAATTTTTCCAAGAACCTGCTCGTTTGGGTTATGATCATCGTGACCGTTTTCGGGGTGATGAATTTTTTCAAACCCGTGGAGCCGGTCAATAAAAAGAGTTATTCCGACATTTGGCGGGCCGTGTCAGAGGGCCGGGTGGCTGCGGTTTCCCTGACAGATTCGGAAATTGTAGCGCAAATGCGCGACGGCGGCAAGTGGACGGCCGATTACAACCGCTTTGATCCGGGCTTCCTGCCCTTTCTCCGGGAAAACGAAGTCGTCATCAATATGTCGCCCCAGACTTCCTCCTTCTGGTTGAGCCTGGGCAGCGCCCTTTTGCAGATAGTCTTTCTGGTGGCCATCTGGATGTTCTTCATGCGCCAGATGCAGGGCGGCGGCAAGGCCCTGACTTTTGCCAAAAGCCGGGCCCGGCTGTTGACTGAAGACCAGAAACGCGTCACTTTCGACGATGTGGCCGGCATAGACGAAGCCAAGGGCGAGTTGTCGGAGATAGTCGATTTTCTGCGGCAGCCGAAAAAATTCGTCCGGCTGGGCGGCCGCATTCCCAAGGGAGTGCTCCTGATGGGTTCGCCCGGCACGGGCAAGACTCTTCTGGCCCGGGCCATAGCCGGGGAGGCCGGGGTGCCTTTCTTTTCCATCAGCGGCTCCGATTTCGTGGAAATGTTCGTGGGCGTGGGCGCCTCCCGGGTGCGGGACATGTTCATGCAGGGCAAGAAGTCCGCGCCCTGCATCATGTTCATCGACGAAATAGACGCCGTGGGCCGTCACCGGGGCGCGGGCCTCGGCGGAGGGCACGACGAGCGCGAGCAGACCTTAAACCAGCTTTTGGTGGAGATGGACGGCTTTGAGCCTAATGACGGCCTCATCCTCATCGCGGCCACCAACCGGCCCGACGTCCTGGATCCGGCCCTCCTGCGGCCCGGCCGTTTCGACCGCCAGGTGGTGGTGCCGGTGCCGGACCTCAAGGGACGGGAACAGATTTTAGGCGTTCACAGCCGCCGTATCCCCCTGGCGGAAGATGTGGACCTGGTCGTGGTGGCCCGGGGCACGCCCGGCTTTTCCGGGGCCGACCTGGAGAACCTCATCAATGAAGCCGCCCTTCTGGCCGCCCGCTTCGACAAGGAAAAGGTCGAGGCGGCTGATTTCGACGCGGCCCGGGACAAGATCATGATGGGCGTGGAGCGCAAGAGCTTGATCATGAGCGAGGAGGAAAAGCGCACCACGGCCTGGCACGAGGCCGGCCACACCCTGGTTTCGGTGCTTTTGCCCGGGCTGGACCCCCTGCACAAGGTCAGCATCATCCCCCGGGGCCGGGCCCTGGGGGTGACGGTGGCCCTGCCGGCTGAAGACCGCTACAACTACAGCCGGGATTATTTCAAGGCCCGCCTGGTGATGCTCCTGGGGGGGAGGGTGGCTGAAGAGGTGGCCCTGAACCAGATGACCACCGGTGCCGGCAACGACATTGAGCGGGCCACCGACCTGGCCCGCAACATGGTCTGCAAGTGGGGCATGAGCGAATCCCTGGGCCCCCAGGCTTTCGGCAAGAAGGAAGAGCAGATCTTCCTGGGCCGGGAAATCGCCCAGCACAGCGACTACTCCGAAGCCACGGCCCAGCGCATCGACCAGGAAGTGGCCGAGCTCATGAGCGGCGCCCACCAGCGGGCCCAGGAAATCATCACCCGGCATCAGGACACGCTGGCCGCCCTGGCTGAACGGCTGTTGGAAAAAGAGACTCTGGAGGCCGAGGAGGTTCTGGACATCTGCGCCGAGGCCATGAAAGCCGAAGGCCTGCCCCGCCCGAACTGGACGGACCGGTACAGAAAGCCGGCCTCCGGCGGCGGGTCCGGCGCGGCCGAGCCCGGGGCCGGGGAGACCGAAACCGGTCGGCCTGACGAGGAAGAGAGCGGAGATGACCGCTGACCTTTTGACCTGGCGGACCAGGGCCGGGGCCTGGTCCCTGGATTTCAGCCGGCCTCTCTTGATGTCCATCATCAACCTGACCCCGGATTCCTTTTCCGACGGCGGCCGTTTCGGGAGCCCGGAAGAGGCGGTGGAGGCGGCCCTGGCCGAGGAGGCCGACGGCGCCGATCTCTTCGACCTGGGCGCGGAATCGACCCGGCCCGGTGCCCATTCAGTGGGTGAGGACGAGGAGTGGGCCCGCCTTTCGCCGGTCCTGACCGCCCTGGTCAAGAAGACCGGCCGGCCTGTTTCCATAGACACCTGTAAGGCCGGCGTGGCCGAGAAGGCCCTGGCCGCCGGGGCGGCCCTCATCAACGACATCTACGCGGGCCGGAAAGACCCCCGCCTTCTGGCCGTGGCCGCCGAATGGCGGGTGCCGATAATTTTGATGCACATGCAGGGCGTCCCGGCCACCATGCAGGTCGATCCCCGCTACGACGACCTAGTCAGGGAGATCCACGATTTCCTTCTGGAGCGGGCGCGGGCCGCCGAGGCCGCCGGGGTGCCCCGGGAATTCATCTGGCTGGACCCCGGAATCGGCTTCGGCAAGACCGTGGCCCACAACCTGTCCCTCATCAAGCATTTTGACCGGGTCCTGCCCCGGGGTTACCGCCGGGTCATGGCCCTGTCCCGGAAAGGTTTTTTCAAGTCCATCCTGGGGAACGGCCCGGCCGCGGCCCGCGACGGCTTGACCGCGGTGGCCGACGCCCTGTCCGTGATGAAGGGCGCCGAGATCCTCAGGGTGCATCGGGCCGCTCCCAACCGGCCGGCCGTGGACTTGGCCCTGGCCGTCCGGTCGGCCGCTTAAGGGGACTGATCCGTGTTTGAAATGGATGCCATTTGGACGGCCGTGAAAGGCATGCGCTGGGAAGATGTGGTGGACATCGTCCTGGTGGGGCTTTTGATATTCTATGTCATCCGGCTGGTCCGGGGCACCCGCAGCGGCCAGGTCTTTCTCGGCCTGGGCCTGGTCATGGCCACCTATTTTCTGGCCGTCCGCTTTGAATTCCTGACCCTGCGCTATATCATCTCGTCCTTTGCCGGCAACCTCATCGTGGTCGTGGTGGTGCTGTTTTCCGCCGACATCCGCCGGGGTCTGGCCCGCCTGGCCCGCCTCTCCTTAACTCGGGGCAATCCCCAGACCCTGGAAGCGGTCAATGAAGTGGTGCGGGCCGCCTTCTTCATGGCTGAAAAGCGCATCGGGGCCCTGATAGCCTTTGAGCGCGGGGTGAACTTGAGGGAATACATTGAAAACGGCTGCTCCCTCGGGGCGGAGGTCAGCGACCGGCTGCTCCTGGCTGTTTTTCAGACCTCTTCGCCCATTCATGACGGGGCGGTGATCATCCAGGAAGGCCGTCTGGCCGCCGCCGGCTGTTTTCTGCCGCTTCTGCCCTCCGAGGACAATGTCAGCCGTTTTTTCGGCACCCGGCACCGGGCGGCCATAGGCTTGTCCCGGGAGACCGACGCCCTGGTGGTGGTGGTCTCCGAGGAACGGGGCCTGGTCTCCCTGGTCAAGGACGGGGAAGTGGTGGTCATGATGGGGGCGGTCAATCTGCGCGACCGCCTGGCGGCTTATTTGAATCTGGGCTCCGGGCCGGCGCCCCAGGGCGCCCTGGCCGCCGGCTGACCGGGAGTTTTCAGGATGCGCGGGCGCATATATTCCCTGGCGGTCTCCATGGCCCTGGCCTTCTGTCTCTGGCTTAACCTGGCCGGCCTGGACACCAGCCTCCTGGACCTGACCGTGGGTCTGCATCTGCATGACCTGCCGAATCATCTGCTCATCACGGGCGAGGCTCCCAAGGAAGTGGCCCTGCGGGTCCGGGCCAACGCCGCCCGGGTGCGCTTCCTGACAGACCGCAAGTTGGGCCTGGACCTGGACGTGTCCCAGGCCCAGGAAGGCTACAACGCCTTTCCGGTGCGGGAGCCCTTGAATATGCTGCTGCCCCGGGGCGTTGAGATCTCTTTTATCAGTCCTGAAACGATAGACTTTGAAGCCCTGGCCCTGGCCCTGAAACAGGTGCCGGTCAAGCCCAGCCTGGTGGGTCAACCGGCCCCCGCCTTCTACCTGGAGGGTCTGACTTTGGAGCCGTCGGAAGTGATCATAAAGGGGCCGCCGGAACTCCTGGTTCAGGTGGAGCACCTCGAAACCACGCCCCTGGCCGTGGGCGGCCTGACCCGGGACACCGTCTTCACTGTCAATGTGGTCCCGCCCGAGGGGCTTGTGACCATAGTCGGCTCCAAGGAAATCCAGGTCACGGTTAGCCTCTCCCAGGGGCCTTCCGTCACCGAAGGTCAGACAAACGAGGTGAAAAAGTGACGACCACCCGTCGCCGGCTTTTCGGCACCGACGGTATCAGGGGTGTGGTCAACCAATACCCCATGACCGCCGAATTCGCCCTGGCCCTGGGCCGGGCCGTGGCCCAGTATTTGAGGGGGGATAAAAAGAACCGGCGTCCCCGGGTGGTGGTGGGCAAGGATACCCGCCTGTCAGGTTATATGTTGGAAGAGGCCTTTTGCTCCGGCCTCATGAGCCAGGGCGCGGATGTCTTTCTGGCCGGGCCCCTGCCCACGCCGGGCTTGGCCTTCCTCACCACCAGCCTCAGGGCCGATGCCGGGGTGGTCATCAGCGCCTCCCACAACCCCTACCACGACAACGGTTTGAAAATTTTCGCCGCCGACGGCTTCAAGCTGCCCGACGAGGTGGAGACCACCCTGGAGAACTATGTGGCCGACCCCGCCTTTTTGGACCGGCACCGTCCCCGCCCCGATGGCGTGGGCCGGGCCGAACGCCTGGACGACGCCGTGGGCCGCTACGTGGTTTTTCTGAAGAGCTCCCTGCCCCGGAACCTGAGCCTGGAGGGTCTGAACCTGGTTCTGGACTGCGCCCACGGCGCGGCCTATCGTACGGCGCCCCTGGTTTTTGAGGAACTGGGGGCCAAGGTCAATCTCTTCGGAGCCCGGCCGGACGGGGTCAATATAAACCTCGGCGTCGGCTCCCTCCAGCCGGAATTGTGCGTCAAGCAGGTCACCCAGACCGGGGCCGACCTGGGCCTGGCCCTGGACGGCGACGCCGACCGGGTCATTTTCGTGGACGGGCGGGGCCGGCTGGTGGATGGTGACCAGATCATGAACATCTGCGCCCGCCGCCTTAAGCGTCTCGGCCTCCTTAACCGGTCCACGGTGGTGGCCACCATCATGAGCAACCTGGGCCTGGAAATAGCCCTCGGCCGCGCCGGCATCAACCTGGTGCGGACCGCGGTGGGCGACCGCCATGTGGTCGAGCGGATGCGCCAGGATGGACTGAACTTAGGCGGCGAGCAATCCGGGCACATCATCTTCCTTGATTACGGCACCACCGGCGACGGCATTCTGGCCGCCCTCCAGACCCTTCTGGTCATGAAAGAGGAGGGGCAGACCCTGGCCGACCTGGCCGACCTTATGGAGGCTCTGCCCCAGGTGCTTCTTAACGTCAAGGCCGCCCGCCCCCGGGAAGCCGAAACCAATCCGGCCGTGACCGCCCAAGCGGCCAAGGTCGCCGCCCGCCTGGGCGACCGCGGTCGCATTGTCCTTCGGCCCTCCGGGACTGAGCCCGTGGTCCGGGTCATGGTCGAAGGCGAGGACCTGGCCGAAATAACCGCCCTGGCCGAGGAGACGGCCGACTTGGTGGCCCGGGAACTGGGCGAGGGCAGTTCATGCTTTTGACCCTGGATGTCGGCAATACCAATATGAATTTCGGCCTGTGGCTGGACGACGAACTGAAAGCCGACTGGCGCCTGGTCACCCGCCGGGAATCCACCCTGGACGAACTGGGGCTGTCCGTGGGCAGCCTTTTGGACGCCGGCGGCTACGGTTTCCAAGACATAACCGGCTTCATCATCGCCAGCGTCGTTCCGCCCATGCGTCCGGCCCTGGAACGCTTCGGGGTCAAATATGTCAGCCAGAAGCCGATTTTTCTCGAAGCCCACCGCCAGACCATCCTGCCCCTGAGCTACAACAACCCCATGGAAATGGGCGCTGATCGGGTGGCCGTGGCCCTGGCCGCCCATCGCCGGGTGGGGGGGGCGGCGGTCATCGTGGTGGACCTGGGCACGGCCACCACCTTCGACTGCGTTTCCGCCGGGAGCGTCCACTTGGGCGGGGCCATCTCCCCGGGCCTCAGGCTTTCGGCCGAAGCCCTCTTTCAGAAAGCCAGCCGTCTGCCCCGCCTGGAACTGTTCGACCGGCCGGAAAAGGCCCTGGCCAACGACACCATCGCCAGCCTCAACGTCGGCCTCATCTACGGCTACATGGATTTGGTGGACGGCCTGGTGGCCCGGCTGAAGAAGGAGATGGGTCCGGCCCGGGTGCTGGCCACGGGCGGCCTGGCCGGCCTCATCGCCTCCGGCTCGACCCAGATCGACGAGGTTCAGCCCGATCTGGCCCTGGAGGGTTTGAACATAATCTACCGGGAGAACGGGTGGCAGTGAGGTAAATAGTCGGCCCTGAAAAACAGTTTAACGCATTGAAATATATTGAAAAAGCATTGAAAATATGGTAGTATTTTGAACAAGAAATGTGACAATATCTGCAAAAAAGTGGTTAAACCCAGATCCGTCATTAGAAAAGTTTAGGCGGTGGCGGCATGGAGAAAATGGGAACGAAAGAGACAGGGTGATCAAAGTTTTTGGATTGTTCCCACAGACCGGTGAACCAGGCTCTTCTCCGCATGTTCATGGCCATGGTCAGAAGCCGTTGGCGACCACTCCTGACGATATAGCCAGCTGTGCCGAACAATTTGTATCGCAGAGTCTTCAAAGTGTGATTAGGTTGATTCTTCAACAGAAGTTTGCGCAAAAGGCTCATCAGGTTGAAGCCCATCATGACCGTGGCTAGAGCCGCTTCCGTGGCCCAAAAATTCTTCTGGTTGAAGCCGGTGGAGCCAAAGTCGTATTTCAACTCCTTGATTCTGTTTTCACAGTCGGCTCGGCCCCGGTAGACGCGCCAGATCATCAAGGCTGGAAGATCCATATCAGTCACTATGGCCCCATATCGCCATGAGCCGACCACTTCGTCATCAGCGAAGAGAGTCAGTTGCTTGCCCTTGGCCTGGGGCCTGGTTTTAATGTGCTGGCGTATTCCGGTCACGCGACGCGCCTGCTCCCAACCAGGAGCCTTATAGTCGAACTGGCAAAGCTCAATGCCTTGACCGCCTTCTTCTTCCAAAGGCCACCAGCCTCTCTCAGCCGAGTTCAAAGCTCTTTGCAAAGGCTGGTTCAATCTTAAGGCTATCGTGTAGTGAAGCCTTTTCATTTCAACGGCCTTAAAGAAAGGTTCCTCGGCAAATCCTGAATCGGCTCTCAACAGTTCGCACTTCTTTGAACCCAACCTCGACAGTGTGTTCTCTAAAAAAGCCACCGCGTTGTTGGCTGTGTGGGCATTGCCCGGACGCAGCCAGACATTGGCCACCATCTGCGTATCCGCCACAAAGGCTAACAGGGGATGATGGCTGTTGCGGCCTGGCTTTTTGGGATTGTAGCCCTTGACTGCTCCGTCCTGCTTCAGTCCATATCTGGTCATGACTGTAGAGTCAAAATCCAAAGTCAGACCGCCTATCTTCAATTGATCAAACATCCAACTGTACCAACGGTCAAAAACTGACTGGCACAACCCTTGGTTGAATTTGCCGAACAGCCTGGATATGGCCCGATGCCCGGCCATGCGCTTGATCCCGAATATGCCGGCCAAGGTCTCATCCATCCGGGTAACTTCGCAATGTTCAAAACGATTGGCTCCGCACCAGACGCCCATCAATAACTGGGTGATCAATTGCTCCGGCTGGTAACCCCTGTTGGAACCCGGCCCCGGCAAACCAATCTCGCGCAATTGCTCAAAGAAGCCCAGACGGTCACCAAGACGTTTCAAAAGCGCTAAACCGGACCACGGAGTTATTTCCTTGTCGGTAAAAGCAAGGCTGAAATCAGTCATCTCTACCCCTTTTTTCTTTCACCCAAACCTTACGCCGGAAATCACCTCCATTTTAACCTTAACTGACTTAAATTACAAATTATTATCCTATTGGCCGTCATTTGAAACCTTCTCTAATGACCGATCTGGGATAATACGATTGCCAGCATCAGTGTCGAGATAGCCTACACTTATAGATTGAATGTTAAATAAAGTTAAATTTGTTGAAATTGGCGGAAGATAAACCCCCTCTGTTTGTCTTTGTCCTAAACCAGCGGCATTACCTCCCTGGCCGCGCAAAAACAAACCCCTCAAATCCGGAACTGTAGCCCCTATTATCGACCTCAGTTTCCGGGTAGATTCCATGGTAATGGTCATTTGAAATCGAAAGATTGACTAAAATGTCGATAAAAGATAAGATTACTGAGAAATAATTACGGTTTGTGGGAAACTCCGGGCCTGCTCTTTCTGAGCGTCCTACTCGGCGTGCCGCCGAAATTTGAATGAAAGAACAAATACCTGTATGATACTTTGGAGCCAGGATGCAATAGCCGTAAATCCTATGGTGCCTTTTGCCCGTTTGTGAGCGTGGTTTGGATATAAGCGCCTTTGAAATTGGTGAAGCCAAGCTATCCCGTTTAGAAGAGTGAAGAAAGTCGCGATGTCCCTCCTGGCTTAAGAAGCATAAGTTCTCAAGGAGGTGGCCATGGCCAGGAAGAAAGCGAGCGTGGGCCGGAATAAGCTGCAAATCATCAACAGGTTGGCTGCTGGAATAGATATAGGTGCCAGCAGTATATTTGTGGCGGTTGAGCCTGGCTGTTCAGAGCCGGCGGTTCGCGAGTTTTCGACGTTTACGGATGATTTGCATTCTCTGGCCAGTTGGTTACGGTCCTGCAGGATTACGACGGTGGCCATGGAGGCTACGGGTATCTACTGGATACCATTGTATGAAGTGCTGGAATCGAAAGGTTTTGAAGTTATATTGGCCAATGCCAGACATGTCAAGAATGTTCCCGGCCGCAAAAGTGATGTTCTGGATTGCCAATGGATCCAACAGTTGCACAGCTATGGCCTTCTGTCGGCCTCATTTCGTCCGGGTCCGGAAGTGGTGACCCTGAGATCCTATGTCCGTCAACGTGGGACATTGATCAGATATTGTTCGTCTCACATTCAGCATATGCAGAAAGCGCTTGGTCAAATGAATATTCTTTTGCACCAAGTTGTCAGCGATATAGCCGGCCAGACGGGGCTTAAAATTATCCACGCCATATTGGGTGGAGAGCGTGACCCCCAGAAACTGGCCACTTTGCGTGACTGGCGGTGCAAGCGCAGTGAAGCGGAGATAGCCAGGGCTCTTTATGGCAATTATCGCCCAGAGCATCTGCTGCAATTAAGGCAGGCTGTCAGAAGTTATGAATTTTATCAAGCTGAAATCCTTGAATGCGAACAGGCGATCTCGCATCAACTGGAATTGATCATGAGGGAAAGTGACCCCGATAATGATCAGGGTGGAGGCTATGGCCCGTCTGGAGATTTGACGCGGGCGGAAGCTCTGGAAAGAATTTGCGGAGTGGACCTGACCAAAATAGAAGGCATAAGCCAAGCTTCTGCTTTGACCATTTTAGCGGAAATAGGAACGGATATGAGCCGCTGGAAATCGGCCAAGCATTTTGCCTCCTGGCTGGGCTTGTGTCCCGGTATTAAAAAAAGCGGCGGTCGCTTGATCAGCAGTGCCAGCCGCCAGGTATCAAATCGCGCGGCGGTGGCTTTAAGAATGTCCGCTTACTGTTTGCATCGCTCTAAAAGCGCTTTGGGCGGATATTTACGGCGCCTGAAAAGCCGAATAGGAGCTCCCAAGGCGATCACGGCCACGGCCCATAAACTGGCTCGTTTGATCTACACTTTGCTCAAACATGGACAGGAATATGTACAAGCCGGACAGGAGGCCTACGAAAAACAATTCCAGGCCCGCAAACTAAGAGCCTTGCATAACAATGCAAAATCAATGGGCTTTAAACTGATCCCGGCCGAATAAGAAACTGTTTGTTCTTTAGAAGCACTTTATGGGGGTTGATCGCAGGCGGTCTCGCTAATTCAATAACCGCCCTTTCAGGTTACGGGAATTGGCGTTTTTATAGCATTTTCGATAAGAACTTTTACTGGTGTATAAATATCAATATCCTGGGCCTCAGTATGGAGGGAAAGAACCAGGCTGTAACGCGCCTGTCTAAATTTTTTCTTCAAATGCGTCCGTTCGCGCCACCAACCTATTACCGGATACACGGCCAGAGTGTTGCAGTCAGCCAATTCAGCGGCGGTAGTCTCCCAGAAATCGGAGCTTAAAGAGCCTGACGAGCGACCATTGACGCCAACCATCCATCTATCACTTAGATTTCGGTTGGGGGTAGTTTCTTTGATGTCTTCACTGGTCCTACTTATCTGGCTTATGAAGGAAACATCATTTTCCTGAGGTCCTTTTTCTTCGATTTCCTCACTGGCCTTGCCTACCCGCTTTATGAAATCCTCTTCATTTTCTTGGGGTCCTTTTACATCAAATCTCAAACCGTATGAAGCATAACGATATTTATCTTTCCAGCCCCGCTTTCCTGGACCTGGTTCAATGAAGTAAGAAAGAGTGACCCGTAACCTAATTCTTTGTTCACCTAGAGCCAATAAAGCTTCTTTCGGCCAAGGCAGGTCGAAGAGATGCATCTGCATATTATCTTTGGCATAAGGCTGTATTTCATTTTGCGCAACCAAAACCAGACTATTATTCAAGCAGTAAAGCGCTCTTTCTAGAGAGGGGACGCCGTAGCCGCAGATGCGGCAAAGATTGGCCAATTCAGTTTTTGAGTTGTTCTTGGTAATGAATTGCTGAAGCATGGCGGGCGTCCACTGGGCGGAATGCACCATCAGAGCACGAATTGTTTCAGGCCAAGCCTCTGGATAGGACGATTGAACTTGGGCCGCAAACCAGGCTGCCTGCGCAGTGGCAGCGCTGGTAGCCGAAAAAGACGAAAAAAGGCGTTCTTGCGGCTTATGATACGTTGTCAGAACACACAAGCTATCAGCACAATCGCAGTTACCTTGAGCATCTCTAGCAACATTACCACCTTCAAAAACAATATCCGGCTTAATTGGCCATTTTTTCTTCCACATGACCGAGGTCGTACTGTGGGGCGACAATTGACCGTTTTGTGCTATGGGCTTATAGCCGCCCAATTGAGGGCCGAGCGTGTCTAATTCAGTATATGCGCCTACGGTCAAGGCATTCCAAGATTGGGCCGGGTCTTGAACGGACAGGGTGAGATTCGATTCAGGATATCTGGAAAATTCGTCCGGTGGCACATTCCCGGCGCTGACGATTATCAATCGCTTGCGCTGGTCATCATCATTGACCCCGGAGGCCAACGCGTCTAACGCGGCCGACCAGGAGGTCGGCTCGCCATTATGATAATACTGCGGTGCCGTAACCGCCATGCACGTTTGGCGTTTACGAGTTGGGGCCGCCGCTTCCGCCAAAGATAGACACTTGGCCGTAAGAAAACCATAAAGCTCCGGCGGATTTTCTCCAGTAGGGGGAAGCAATTTACTGGATTCAAGGCAATGTTGTATGTCAACTGCCCCTGTAGCAGCCAAACATTGGGCTAAATCGCCATAAGCGGCTATGCCCGCCATGCCGGTTCCATGTCCTTCATGATCGTGGACGCCCCAAGTAGGATCAGCGGCATGTAAGTCTCTTTCAGGCAATACAGGTCTGATAAGCGGATGGCCATAATTTACACCGGTGTCAAGAAGGCAGACTGAAACTGCGGCCTCATCCTTAAAATTGGCCTTCTGCAGAAAAGACTCGGCCCATTGGATTTGCTCATAAGGAGGCATTTCCGTAAAAAACGAGGCCGGTTCCCGCGCCAATCGGTACTCAGCGATATCAGGAGAGTGAAGAAGCATTTGTTGCGACGACGTTTTATTTAGCTTGGCAAGAGCCACCGTTCGTTCAGGGAAAGCAAGATTGGCCTCTTGATTGACAGGAATATTCAAATTTTGGGCTATCTCTATAAAGCGCGAAAATGCTCCCTTAGTCTCATCGTCTCTCAACCATACTTCACACCAAATTGATTCATCTCCTGGAGAGCATTTCGGATCGTCTGTCCAAAAGTCTTCCAAGGCGGCCAAACCTAAACTTTCAATGCTGTTTACCAGAGCAGCATTCTGTGGATTACCACTCTTAGTTAATTTCTCCGCATAATCGAGAAGTTTTTGGGCAAAACTACTTCTGTTTTCATCGGGTATGAATATTGTGGCGTATGTAGTTTCCTGCCCATTTTCCTCAACATCTCGCACATTCAAAAGGCTGAATTTATTTCTGGCGCTATCCAAGCTTTTCGTGACGAGATCAAAGCCTGGAGCGCCTTTGGCTTGCATATATAAACCGCCTTTACCCGGCAAAGATTGGACCGCATGTTGCTCTGTGGTAGCGGCATTGTCGCTCCACGCTTTGGCAAAGGCTCGATTAAGATTCTGGAAGTGGGCTTCGCGGTCACTGCGAGGAGGCAGTTTTGGGCGGGCGCTGCCGGAGCCTTTGCAGGGCAGAGTTTTCGGTGGCTGGTCAAAAAAGAGCAACCTGTATTTTGCCATTATTGGCCCACTTGGAGGTATTTAGCTTTTCTGGCGGATAGTGAGGTGGTGACGTATTCCACAGGCGCGGCGGACATATCATGCAAAACAGCGTCTTTTATGGCGTCGGAACAAGCTTGGGCGATTTCAGCATGGCTGAGGCCCAAGGCGGATTCAATCAAAATGTCCCCGGTTTGAAACGGTTGCCCAAAGCTGCCAAGCTTATTTCGCAAAAGTTCTCTGATGGAATCTTCATCTGGGTTTTCATACCGCAACACGTCATCAAAACGGCGGAATAAGGCTGAATCTAAAATATTGGCTTCATTCGTAGCCGCAATAATCAGGCTCTCGGAACCATCCTCCTCCAAAAGTTGGAGAAAAGCGTTCAGAACGCGTCGCATCTCGCCTACATCGTTGTCACGGGTGCGGTCTCCGCCGATAGCGTCAAATTCGTCAAAAAGGTAAATTCCCTTCTGTTCAGGCATACAGGAAAAAATCTGGCGCAACTTCGCACTTGTTTCCCCCATGTATTTCGTTACCAGCTTATCCATAAGAACTGTGTATAGGGGCAGATTCAGTTCTCCGGCCAGCACCCGAGCCGTCATGGTCTTGCCGGTCCCCGGCGGTCCCGCCAGCAACGCCTTACGGCGCGGGTTAAGGCCGTGCGCCAAAAGTTTGGCTCGTTGACGGTATTCTTGCAGAATCTTTTTAATTCGTTCGTTAAGCGGCTCAGACAAGGTTAAATCCGTCAATCTGGCGCTGGGCCGAGAAACGATAGTTAGTTCTCCGATGATCGTATTGTCAGTTTTTTTGAAATGAAGAAGCTTGGCTGGACTGGGTTGTAATTTAATGGCATCAATTAGTTGCCGAATTTCCTGGGCCACGGCGCTATGCCCCAGTTGCGCTTCATGAGCCGCCAACTGGATAGCGGTGGTTATAAACTTCTCCCGGTCATTCTCCTTGAATGACCGAATGAGAGTCGTTACTTGTGAGGCCGTAGCCATAGGTAGGACTTATTCAAAAATTTGGAAATATTGAGGATTTGCCCCCTCACGAATCACACCCTTCATACATATTGCCCTCCTCAAACTGCCAGCCACTTGATTATGTGTAGCCGTAACCCTAAAAAACCCACAAACGAACTTCAAATATTTTAGCACAAGAACCGTATCCTGACCATACTTTCTGAACCCAGTTTTGGCTAATAATAAGGCAAAAATTGAGCGGAGTTACAGTCCATTGGCCGTTTTGGGGGATTTATTGTGCCGATGCCCAGTTGGTCGATGATGTCGCTGGCTTGTTGGGCTGCCTCGCCATCGCCGGCCAATTCCTTGTGCCCAGCACTTGCGCAATATTTTCACAGCGGGGAACATACCTCCGAGTCAGTTATTAAGAATTACTTAATAACTGCAAGCAGTGGAAAAAACTACACAATTAGATTACCTGGATTTTGACAATCCATGCTAAAAGCCTTATAATACTTGAATATCCTTCTTGAGACTTTTTTGGCACCCGAAATTGACTGTGAGGATCAGCCCGCCCCATGCCCACAGAAGCCGATACCTGCCGCACTCATATCACGCCTGCTTTGCAGGCTGCGGGCTGGGAGTCCGGGGCACATTCCATTGCCGAGCAGCGCACCTTCACGGACGGCCGCATCATTGTGCGCGGCAAACAAGCCATGCGCCGCCCGGCAAAACGGGCCGATTACATCCTGCGCTACACCCGCGATTTCCCCATTGCGGTTGTCGAGGCCAAACCCGAAGACAAGCCCGCTGCTGACGGTCTGCAACAAGCGAAGGACTACGCTGAAATCCTCGGTCTTAAATTCGCCTATGCGGCCAATGGCCACGAAATCATTGAATACGATTTTCTGACGGGCTTGGAGAGCCGCTTGGCGGCCTTCCCCACGCCCGATGAACTTTGGTCGCGTTTGCGGGCTGGAGACAGCCTGGCCGAAGATACCGCAAACCGTCTGCTCACCCCGGCCAACCATACCACCGGCAAAGAACCGCGTTATTACCAACGCATCGCCATTGACCGCACGGTGCAGGCCATTGCGCAGGGGAAAAGACGCATTTTGCTCACCATGGCTACAGGCACCGGCAAAACGGTTGTGGCCTTTCAGATTTGCTGGAAGCTCTGGTCTTCCAAATGGAACATGAAAGGCGACCCCGCCCGCAAGCCGCGCATACTGTATCTTGCCGACCGCAATTTTCTGGTGGATGATCCCAAGGACAAAACATTCGCTGTTTTCGGAGATGCCCGGCACAAAATTGAGGACGGTAAAGTCACGCACAGCCGCGAGCTGTATTTTTCCACCTACCAGTCCATTGCCAAAGACGCCAACCGTCCCGGACTGTATAAAGAGTTCGCTCCTGACTTCTTTGATCTCATCATCGTGGACGAATGCCATCGCGGCAGCGCCAAGGCGGAATCCAACTGGCGGGAAATACTCGAATACTTCGCCCCGGCCAGCCAACTCGGCCTGACCGCCACGCCCCTGCGCGGGGAAAACAGGGACAGCTATCTGTATTTCGGAAATCCGATATATCAATACAGTTTACGCCAGGGCATTGAGGATGGTTTTCTAGCGCCCTATCGCGTCCACCGTATAGTCACCCAATGGGATGCCGCAGGCTGGCGGCCCGGCCAGGACGACCTTGACCGCTATGGCCGGATAATTCCCGATGAAGAATACACCACCGCCGATTTTGAACGCCGCGTGGCCTTACGCGCCCGCACCCAGGCCGTGGCAAAGCATTTGACTGATTTCCTGAAAAAGACCAGCCGGTTTGATAAAACCATTGTCTTTTGCGTGGATCAGGAACATGCAAGCGAAATGCGAACCGCCCTGAACAACCTCAATGCCGATCTTGCGCGGAAACACCCCAACTATGTCTGCCGCGTCACGGCCAACGAAGGCGATATCGGGCGCGGGCACATGCAGAAATTTCAGGATGTGGAAACAGATGCCCGTAGCCCTGTTATCCTCACCACCTCACAACTTTTGACCACCGGGCTTGACGCTCCCACCTGCCGCAATGTCGTTCTGGTGCGTTTGGTCAACTCTATGGTGGAGTTCAAGCAGATCATTGGGCGCGGCACACGCGTGCGGGAAGAATACGGCAAACTCTGGTTCAATATCCTTGATTATACCGGAGCGGCAACGCGTAATTTTGCCGACCCGGAATTTGACGGCGATCCCGAATTTGCCTCGCAGGAAGAAATTGACGAACACGGACAAATCAAGGACGAGATCATTGAGACGCCGGAAAAACAGGATGGCGATGATGCGGAAACGCCCCCTGTGGTCGATCCGCCTGACAACGAGCCTCCGGTGATTGATGATCCACCGCCCGGCGAACCCCGCAAGTATTATTTCGACGGCGGGCAGGTAGCCATTGCCACAGAGCTTGTCTATGAATTGGATGCCGACGGCAAACAGCTTCGCGTGGTCACGCTGGCCGATTATACCGCTGAAAAAGTTCGCACGCTTTGCGTTGACCTGGAGGACTTGCGCCTTCGCTGGGCTGATGCCGCACAACGTGCTGAAATTATCCGCCATCTTGCCGAGCGCGGCATAGACTTTGAATCTTTAGCCGCGCAAGCGGGCAAGCCGGAGGCCGACCCCTTTGACCTGCTTTGTCATCTGGCCTTCAATGCGCCCATGCTGTCCCGCTGCCAGCGGGCCGAACGGGTAAAGAAAGAGCGGGCCGCTTTTTTTGAGGCATATGGTGCGGAAGCCCGCGCAATTCTCGAAAACCTCCTGGAAAAATATACTGTTGACGGTGAACTCTTATTCACTTTGCCCGATGTCCTGAAAGTGCCGCCCATCTCTCAACATGGGAATGTGAGCGAGATTATCAGCACGTTTGGTGGCGCAGATGAATTGCGGAAGGCTGTGGAACAACTGCAAACATTGCTGTATGCGGCGTAACCGATATGCGAATCACCAAAATTGATATTCCAAAAACAAATCAGTTTGGCCTTGAAGCGATTGTAATGGATCGCCTTAATGATGTTGTTATACTTGCGGGTAAAAATGGCGCAGGAAAAACACGGCTTATCAATATGATTCAACAATGGGCAGAAGATACTGTAACCAAACAAGTCCGTTATCCCTCCAGAGCTGAACTCTGTACTTTGTTTTGGAAAACACATAATAATGCTGTGCAATTCAAACACCTTGATTACTGGAGTTGGTGGAAAGATAATAGTGCCTTAGAAACATTTGCAAAGCAAACAAATGAAACTTACAAAGATATACTACAAAATAATTTTTATGAATTGAATTTTGATTCAAATGAAAAGCCTAACATAGTATCATTCGTTCCAAAAGATTTTAACCTAAAAAATCCTGCGGAGCTTACTAAAAAAGACTTGCAGAAAAATGCAAATGCTGCCAAAGCAATCGGCGTGTCCAATTTATCAAAAAACGCATTAGCCTATCTTCAATTGTTGCAAGATAAAATGTTTTCTGTAACGCATCCACTATTTTCAGGAGATGAATTAAACAAACAGAAGAGTATTGTTCAAAATTACAATAGATTGACTGAAATGATTAAAATTTTTCTTGGAACTGACGTTAAAAGAACCACCGATGGAGAGGCTACATTATTTGGTTTTCCCGCTGGCCAAGCGCAAATGTCAAACGGGCAGCAAGTACTCCTTCAGTTTTGCGTTGCTTTTCATGCCCAAGTTGACAATCTATCCGAATTGATAATTTTAATGGACGAACCAGAAAACCATATGCACCCTAGCGCTATGCTAGATGTAATCAATAAATTTAGAGACGTGTTGACTCATGG
>Ga0082212_10002699_pt1 | contig 25636 bp, 21 predicted proteins | sample TergutNt197P3_FD_71548 | JGI IMG/M metagenome (GOLD analysis project Ga0082212, IMG submission 71548) | Neocapritermes taracua P3 segment gut microbial communities from Petit-Saut dam, French Guiana - Nt197 P3 | ecosystem: Host-associated > Arthropoda: Insects > Digestive system > Gut ...
CTGATGAGTAGGGGAAACAGTAAATTTAAAAAATCAGTCGTTATTTTCAGTTTTTTGATGAGTTTAGGTGTTATAGCACAAGCTCAGTCATCTATTCCCGTAAAAATCGCATAAGTACTTCGCGATAAATAATCGCCGCAAATCACTATCTTTGCGGCATGAGATACATTGAATTAGACGAAATCGCCAGGCAAGAGTTGGGAAAAGTTTATCACACTCACGCCAAATCGTACGTTCGGCAGCGTGCTCATTGTCTTCTGTTAAGCGACCGTGGTTATTCAGTTCCGACGTTAGCCGACATTTTTTCCACCCGCACACACACTGTTCGCCAATGGTTTACCCGCTGGGAAACAGACGGACTTCAAGGTCTTGAAATCCGTCCGGGTCGTGGTTTGAAACCAGCCATCAATGCGGAAAACACATCCCTTGTAACCCATATCAGGGAAGAGGTAAGCCTCAATCCGCATAATTTGCGTGATGTTGTGGAGCGGATCAATGCGCGTTGGGGTACATCATTGACTGTGTGGCAACTGAAGTCCTTCTTAAAAAAAAAATGAAGTACAGTTGGCGTCGCTTTCGTGAGTGTGTCAAATCCTGTCAGGATCCGCACATTTATGAATATATGGTCAGCCAGTTATGCTTTTATATGCTTCTGGAAGAAGCCGGGAAACTGAAGATTTATTATGGTGATGAAAGCGGCTTTTCGCTCGAACCCTGTATTCCTTATGGATGGCAACCTCCGGGAGAATATGTCAGAATTACTCCTGCCGGCGGACACCGGTTGAATGTGTTCGGTTTATTGTCGCGGGATAATGATCTGCACGCTTTTTCAACACAGGGAACTGTTGATACCGATATGGTGATTGCCTGTATGGATGAATTTGTCAAAACCATTACCATCAAAACCATTGTGGTTCTGGATAATGCCTCCATTCATCGAAGTGAAAAGTTCAATGCAAAACTGGGAGAATGGAGAGAAAAGGGATTGCGAATTTTCCATTTACCGCCTTACTCACCGCATTTGAATATCATTGAAACCCTGTGGCGGAAAATAAAGTATGACTGGCTCAAACCGGGAGACTATGCTTCATGGGAGACACTTCTGAAGGCTTTGGAAAATATAGTGACTTCGGTAGGAAAAGAATTGAAAATTGACTTTAGAGAATTGAAGCATTTTAAGAACTACAAAGCTTGTAAAGCGGCGATTAATTATGGATGATTACTTAACTTGCAAATAACTGCGAAAATAATGCAAATGAACATTTATCACAAAAAAACATTATTTTTGCACAGATTTTAAAATCTTTATTCTTCATTCTTATTTTTTATGTTATGAAAAAGTTTTTTGGATATATCATGATGTTGTACGGTTTGACGCCGGCGATTGTGTCGGCTCAGGAAAGCCCGAATGTTTTTAAGTATAAAATGGGTACGGTTGAAGTGTGTTTACTCTCTGAAGGACAAGCTACCGGTAACAGCAGTACTTTTGTGGGAGCTACTCCCGAAATGATTCAGAAATGTCTTCCCGACGGCATTTTTCCACGCTCGTGCAATGCTTTTCTGATACGTATTTCCGGTAAAAATATACTGGTAGATACCGGTTACGGACGTGTCCTTTTCGAAAATTTAAAGTTGCTGGGCGTCACTCCCGAACAGATTGATGCTGTTCTTATAACACATGTGCACAGCGATCATATCGGCGGTATGCTCATAGATGACAAGGCCGCCTTTCCCAATGCGGAGCTGTACATTTCAAAACCGGAATACGATTACAGTATGAACGGCGACGCAAGGAATGTCGCTGCTCGCAAAGCGATAGGAGCCTATCAGTCGAAACTGCATCTTTTCCAACCTGCCGAAATTGATGCACAGCTGCAAAGTTTATTTCCAGGTATACAGGCAGTTGCCGCATACGGTCATACGCCCGGTCATACATTATATATGGTGGAATCCGGCAGGGAAAAACTCCTTATTTGGGGTGATCTGACTCACGCAATGGCCATACAGATGCCCTACCCGCAAGTGGCAATGACTTACGATATAAACACCGAAATGGCTGTCGCGGCACGTAAAAAAGTGCTGGAATATGTTGTGAAAAACAATATTCCGGTTGCCGGTATGCATACCGCTTTTCCCGGTATGGGCAGACTATCAGCTGCATCAGATGGCGGATACCGGCACACCCCGCTTCAATAATAGAAATTCCAAAATTCATGATTCAAAGATTCCAATCATGCGATTCCGGAATTTTTGAATCATGAAATCTTTTTGTATCTTTGTATTTTTTAATTTTAAACACTAAATGCCTCAAGGATTATTCACACCGGAAGAAGTATCAGCCATGATACTCGCAGGAGACAACCTTTTGCTGGCAGGCGACGCCAAACTCTTATCGCAGTTGCCGGCAGGGAATTGGATTGGAGGAAGTACGCCTTTTTTCATCCTGTATCCCGAAAACAGAACCACATCGTTTGACAAAATTTTCGTCAATCGTTTGCCGGATTACGTCCAAAACGTGGAAATTATGGATTATGATCCAGCCAACATCCAAAACATCTTCAACGATGGGCCGGAAAATGGTTTTACAGTGCTGATCATGCCGTATGCCTCGCCGGTAGCGGTGGAATATTCAATCAATGCCACCAACTATGCTAATTTTGCCGCATATCCCGTTTGTGGCTGGCTTTCAGGGCAACCTTTAGATATCATTCTGACAGAAAAATCATTTACCGCATCGGGACTTGGTCCCTGTATTTCGTCCGAAAAGGGAGTAGCCATGCACATTTCGCTTCCCAAAAGCAAGTACGCAGAGATACATATATTTAATCCGTACGTACAGGGTAACGGCGACAGCATCATGTTCGAAGAAAACAGCCTGATGGTAAAAGACGCCATTATCAACGATGAAAAACGCAATTTTGCCGAATATCTGCGCGAAATCGGCTATGACATGCTCATGCCCTTGGTGGCCAACTATTCGGGCGCGATGATTAACGATGTGATTTGTGCAATAGACGGAACCGAAGTGCCGATGTCGGCGCCGGTGTTCAAAAATGTGGATTACCGGCTTGGAGTGGTTGACGGGAACATTGTCGAGCCGTCGTTAGTGAGTGACAAAATAGTTTTTTCGGTGACTTGTATCGGCAATTTTATACAGCCGCAAATTTGCGAACAATATCTGAAAAAAATGAACGGGCCGGTAGTGTTTGGCGAGATAGCCTATCAGCAGATCGGGCAGACAACTGTGTATGTTACCGTAGATGATGTAACTTTTAACACTGAAATGATATGATTCCAACAGCAGAAATCATTAATAAAATCCCGGATGAAAAATTGATACATGTAATTCGTCACTCCAATGATTTTACATGGGATTTTTTTGCCATGAAAATCATACTTACCCGGTTAAATCTGAAAATAGCCATGATTAAGGGTGACGAATCCATCCTGTCGGGATGTTGCGACGAGTTGAGAAATTTATTGAAAAAAAGCGCAAATATTCCCAATTCACAGGCAGATTTGAATCAGATTCTTTCAATAACCTGACCCATGACACTCAAAGAACTATTCGACCGCAGTTGTTCCCAACATGCCGACCGCGCCGCAGTTTCCTTTGTCAACGGAACGCCGCTGACTTATGCAGACATGAAACATGAAGTGGAAAAAACAACTGAATTACTTGGTAATATAGGTGTTCATAAAAGCGATCGCGTAGCCGTTTTGAGTGCTAACATGCCCAATTGGTGCATTGCTTATTTTGCCATCGTCGGTATGGGTGCGGTAGTAGTCCCCATTCTGCCCGATTTTCACCCCGACGAGATACAGAATATACTTCAACATTCGGGCAGTAAAGCGATTTTTGTTTCTCAAAAGTATTCGGCAACTATTGACAAGTTTCAAAGCGAAACATTGACCCACAAAATCGCTATCGAAGATTTTTCACTGATTTCCGGCGAATACGCCATAACTTCCCCGCCTTCGGGGAAGAGTCACCCGGTAGAAACAGATACTGCATCCATTATATTTACATCGGGTACCACAGGTCGTTCGAAAGGCGTCATGTTGAGCCATCGCAACATTACCGTTAATGCTGAAATGTGTCTGCAGGTTACTAATACGGACAAGAATGACGTGTTTCTTTCCATCCTGCCCTTATCTCATGCTTATGAAAACACCCTTGCCTTTATCATGCCTTTTATGATGGGTGCATCCATCTATTATCTGGAAAAACCGCCCACAGCAAGCGTACTGATTCCTGCACTGGAAAAAGTGCGTCCCACCTCCATGGCGAGCGTTCCGTTAGTGATTGAAAAATTATACCGCAATCAGGTACAGGAAAAAATGAAGCGGTTGAAACCGGTATGGCTACTGTACAATCATTTTGTGCCATTCAGAAAAATTGTCCATTACTTTGTGGGAATAAAATTGCGGAAGACTTTCGGAGGGCGGTTGCGGTTCTTTGGTATCGGAGGCGCCAGGATCGACGCCATTGTGGAACGCTTCCTCCGCGAAGCCCGTTTTCCGTATGCCATTGGGTACGGTCTCACAGAAACCTCTCCGTTGATTTCCGGTACCCACCCTTCTCATGTTCGCTTTCAGAGTATAGGCAAGGCGTTAGACGGTATACGGGTCAAAATCGACAGTCCCGACCCGCGCACCGGTGTTGGCGAGCTGCTTGTCAAAGGCGAAAGCGTGATGCAAGGCTATTATCGTGATCCGGAACTGACCCGTAGCGTCTTTACCGACGACGGCTGGTTCCGGTCAGGCGATCTCTGCTTTTTCGACAAACGTCAGCGGCTATTTCTCAAAGGAAGGCTGAAAACAATGATCGTGGGCGCAAGCGGCGAAAATATCTATCCTGAAGACATCGAATCGGTAATCAATAATGTGCGGGGCGTACTGGAATCGTTGGTATTGGAACAAAAAGGAAAGTTAGTAGCAATGGTTTGTCTTAATATGGATGAACTGGAAAAGACAGTTCAGCAAATGCACGCCAATACCATTCAATATATCAGCGACAAAAAGGAAGAATGGAGCAGGCAGAAGGAAGATTGGAACAAACAGATAGACATTTTTCTCGAAGATTTGAAAAACCACGTTAATCACCGTGTGAACCGCTTTTCGCAAATTCATTCGGTGATCCTTGTGTCTGCGCCCTTTGAAAAAACGCCGACACAAAAAATTAAAAGATACCTCTACAGTTAATTTTATATAAGAATGACACTAAAAGAACTTTTCGATCGCAGTTGCGAACAATATGCTGACCGCCTTGCTATTTCCTTTGTTTCTGGAACACCGATGACTTATGCCGAGATGAAACAGGAAGTTGACAAAACCATCAGTTTACTTTGCCGTATGGGTATCTGCAAAGGCGACCGCGTGGCCATCCTGAGCGGTAACATGCCCAACTGGTGCATCGCCTATTTTGCCGTTACAGTCATGGGAGCGATTGCAGTACCTATCCTTCCCGACTTCCACCCCGACGAAGTACAAAGCATCTTGCAGCACTCCGAAAGCAAAGCCATCTTTGTTTCGCAAAAAATGCTGGCAAAAATTGCCGGATTAGAAAGCGAAATATTAACGCACCAAATCGCTCTCGAAGACTTTTCAATGATTTCGGGCGAATTGGCCGGCACGCCGGTTTCAACTCCCGGATTACCCGCCGAAACAGATACGGCAGCTATCATATACACATCTGGAACCACAGGTCGCTCGAAGGGCGTGATGCTGAGTCATCGTAACATTACCTTCGACGCCGCGCAGTGTCTGCACATTCAGGATGTAAACCTGAACGATGTGTTCCTGTCCATCCTGCCGCTGTCGCACACCTATGAAAATACCATTTCATTTATCCTGCCCATCATGATGGGCTCGTCAATTTATTATCTGGAAAGACCGCCAACGGCAAGCGTATTGGTTCCGGCACTGGAAAAGATACGGCCTACCACCATGTTGAGCGTTCCGCTGGTCATCGAAAAAATATACCGCAATCAGGTACGGGCAAAATTTACGAAATCGAAACCGATAAAAATAATGTACGAACACGTTGCGCCATTCAGGAAACTTGTTCATTACCTTGCGGGAAAAAAACTGTATAAAACTTTCGGCGGACGGATACGCTTCTTCGGAATCGGCGGGGCAAAACTTGACGCCACTGTGGAACGTTTCCTGCGCGAAGCCCGTTTTCCGTATGCCATAGGTTATGGTCTGACAGAAACTGCGCCCATGATTGCAGGAGCTAATCCGTCGCAAACCTGCTATCAGGGTATAGGGAAGGTTATGCCCGAAGTATATGTTAAAATCGACAATCCCAACCCGCGTACCGGCGTTGGCGAAATACTTGTCAAAGGCGAAAATGTGATGCAGGGTTATTATCGCGATCCCGAACTGACCCGTGAAGCCTTTACCGACGATGGCTGGTTCCGCACGGGTGATCTCGGCTGTTTCGACAAACTGAAGCGGCTCTATCACAAAGGCAGGCTGAAAAACATGATCGTGGGCGCCAGCGGCGAAAATATTTATCCCGAAGATATCGAATCGGTCATCAATAATGTATGCGGTGTGCTCGAATCGTTGGTATTGGAGCAAAAGGGCAAATTAGTAGCTATGGTTTGTCTCAATATGGAGGAATTAGAAAAGAGTTATCAGCAAATGCGCGTCAATACCCTTCAGTTTTTCAGCGACAAAAAAGAGGAATGGGGCAAACAGAAAGAAGAGTGGAACAAACATGTGGAAACTTATGTAGAAGAACTGAAAGATTATGTCAACCGCCACGTAAACCGCTTTTCACAAATCCATTCGGTCATCGTTGTGACTGTGCCTTTTGAAAAAACGCCGACAATGAAGATTAAGAGGTATTTGTATCATTAAGCCAAAAACAGCGAAGCCTTAGAAAAAACCAAATTGAATGATTGGGTAACAGTTTCATTCAGTCTTTGATCGTTAACCGGAAAAGGTATTTCATGGCTGTATTTGAATGGAAAGTCCATAACATCAACATCAAAACAGGTATTGTTAAAAACTTTCCCAAAAGTTTCCCTGATTGCAATACCCGGCACAACAAAATCACCCTTTAAACCTATTGCTTTAATCCTGTCTATCAAACATTTTAAAGCGCGTTCCCTGTACTTAACATAATTTTTTATTCCGCTCATTGCCAGGAAAGCAGCCCATCCGTCTTTTAGTAAATGAGCATGCTGTTCCGGTATTTTTAACTCTTTTTCGAGCGTAGCGGTATGGTTGAGCGTGTGGTTTCTAAGATGTGCAAAAGCATGACTGTCCATGATAGAACGGGAACAGCCGTTGATTTTGTCGAAAGTGGAGCCGCCACAGAAAAAAAACGCTTTGCTGTCGGAAAACAATCGTAAAGGATTTGATATTAAAAGTGTTTCGGTCAGTAATGCGCCTATCGAATACGCAAAGAAATTAATACTACATTCATTTTCAAAGATTTCAAAATGTCCCGCTTTAATAGCAGATGTTAATTTAATGACGTCAAAATAGGTTTGTATTCCCGACAGTGCAAAAAGTTCCGGATAATTGTCTATTCGTAAACTTAGGGCGACATTTGCAAATGTACTGTTTTCAGTGGCGGGAACAGCCGTTTTTCGGGAAATGGAGAATTTATGCATCAAACGGGGACAAACCCATGTCAGAGGCGAACGGTTCATGTGGTAGGCAATGGGGAACAGAATCACCGGTTTTTGAGTTTGCGAAACAAGCTGATGCGCCCAGGGCAGGTATTTTCCCCAGTTACGCTCGTTCAATCCGTGAAGCAGAATGATGGCTTCAGAAAATTTTTTATGATGAGCAGGAGCAAAAATTGCGTACCGGAATTTCTGATTTTCCTTCTCACCACTATCGAGATTGGCTCCGTCGAGATTGATTTTTTCATCATTGAAATGAAATGAAATGTCGGATAGAAAATCATACGTATAACAAACGATATTTTCATCTATTGAATAATGCGGATTTTCAAGCGTGAATTTGCCCGCTAAATATTTCGATAAATCGTTTAATTGCATTTTTCTTATTTTTTGATTTATTGACAAAGAAAAAATAAATACCGGCATGATCACGGGAAATGCCGTGTGTATCGCATCTGCGGGGTGAATGACATTTGATGTGTGGCGAATATTTTTTATGTGGGGTAAAATATTTTTGACATGGGGTGAATATTTGGCCGGCGGGGTGAAATTTTTATATGTTCTATACCCTTATTTTTTTAGTGATAAACTTTGATTACTTTTGCGGATGCAAGTTTAGAATATATGTTGAAACCCATTCCTCCATATTATATAACAGGTAAAAACACCGTCATACAGATTGTTTTTACAACCATTTTTGCGTATGTATTTATCATTCTGTATAAACCTTTTGGCGCAGGGGAGTGGTATGACGTCAGCTGGTGGGTATTTTCTCTGGCTTCAGGCATATTGGTAATTGTCGGAATGTTGGTGGTATTGGTCAGCAGATTGTTCATGTTCTGGATCAAGCGTATACGCACCATTACCATATTGTACTATTCCTTAATGATTGCGGGGGAAATTATTTTTATGGCGGTTTTATATACTTTGCTTGAACGGGGAGTGATGAAAAAAGATATACGTCCTTTTGCCACTCATGTATATTTTTCCGTACAAAATACCGCGTTGATTCTTTTAATCCCCAATCTGATCTCTGTTCTTTTCTTTGAATGGCAGGAAAAGAAGATGAGTCTGGAAAAACTGATCAAACAAATCAGCCGTAGAGCTTATTTCATTTCTTTTAAAGATGAAAAGGGTACATTACGGCTTACTTTGAAAACAAATGATCTGATTTTTCTGGAAGCGTCTGACAATTATGTCGTCATTCATTACGAATCGGACGGAAAAACGAAATCGTATCTGATCAGAAACACATTAAAGCAGTATGAGAAAGATTTGATTGAGTTTCCCTTATTGCGATGCCATCGTTCGTATATGGTGAATATGAACCATGTAAAAATGATGAAACGGGAGAAAGGAATGGTTCAGGTTTTGATGGATAACATCGGGCAACATTCCATTCCTGTCTCCAAATCTTATGCCGACAATGTATCTAAACTACTTAATTCCAATATGATCATTGAAGAATGATTATATGATGAAAAACTGAATACTGTAATTTATTGTTTTTTTTTGTTAACCCAACTCGCCATCCCGTATCCTACATATAACTCATAAACATATAGTTATATTTTATCGGATTCAATTATGGGGTACTACGGCTTTTTTTCTCATTTTCTGATTGGTTGGTTTAAATTTTAACGCACGGTAAAAAAATTTTACGACGCACCTACCCTATTTTCATTTTCAATTGTATTTAGAATATGAATTGAAAATAAAAAAATAATAAAGGAGGTAGCAATGAAATAAAAAAGAAAAAGAAAAATGGGGAATGTCCCCACAAAAAAGATTGAAAATCAATTTAATGTTAAACAATTTAAAAATTTAAAAATGAATTTTATTAAGCAAAAATTTAATCTTAAAATCTTAAAGTCAAAAGTCGTGAAAATAGCAGTTTTCATCATCATGTGCAATGTGTCAGTGTTGCAGGCAACTGTTATTTCACAAACTGAAGCGACCATGAAGTCTGCGCCATCTGCGCAGCAGGGCATTCAAATAACCGGCACAGTAACCGACGATACCGGCGGGACTTTGCCCGGAGTGAACGTGGTTGTGAAAGGAACCACGATAGGCGTCATCAGCGACGTAAACGGGCGTTATTCTGTGAATGTGCCCAACAACGAAGCCGTGCTGATATTCTCTTTTGTGGGTTTTTCCACGCAGGAAATTGCTGTTGTGGGCAGGCAGGTGATTGATGTTATGCTTTCCGAAGGCGCTCAAATGATTGACGAAGTAGTAGTGGTAGGTTACGGCGTACAGCGGAAAGTGAACCTGACGGGTTCGGTTTCTACCGTCAATTCCGAACAGTTAGCCAACCGTCCTACGCCGAATTTATCGTCCGCTTTGGCGGGTATGGCGCCGGGCGTGCGCGTTACACAGGGACGCGGCACTCCGGGCGATGAGAACATATCCATCCAGATTCGCGGATTGGGTTCCATCAACGGCGGTTCGCCCATGGTTCTGGTTGACGGCGTGGTAGCCGATATGACGGTGATCAACCCCGACGATGTGGAAAGCATCAGTATTCTAAAAGACGCCGCTTCAGCCTCTATTTACGGATCGCGGGCTGCCAACGGCGTTGTGCTGGTAACCACCAAAAAAGGTAAAAAGGAAAAGCCAAGAGTAACCGTTTCTGCACTGTGGGCGCAGGAAAAACCCATAACGGACATGAAATTCATGTCGGATATGCCGACCTACATGCGGCTGCAAAATGAGAAGCAGATGAACGCTGCTCTTGCATATACATGGTATTCGGATGACAACATCGCTAACTGGGAAGCGGCAAATAAAAATCCGAACGGGATCTACACGGATCCGGTTACCAAAAACCAGATTCCCAACTGGCTGGCATATCCGAATACGGACTGGGCGCAGGTACTGTTTCAGCCCACGATGTATCACCGGTATAATGTTTCCGTTTCGGGAGGCAGCGACCATACGTCCTACATGTTGTCGGGAAGTTATCAGGAAAATCCGGGTACGCTGGAAAATACCGGTTTGAAACGCTTCAACATACGCGCCAACGTGGAGAGCAAAATTGCCGATTTTCTGACCATAGGCACGCAGACCTGGGCGACAAAGGAATACAAGGAGCCGGGCAGTACCTCTTTGACCTATTTGTATCAGGCATTTCCGGGCATATATCCGAAATACAAGGGATTATACGGCGCTTCCGAAGACCCGGGAATGGCGCAAATGAACAATCTGTTGCACAGCGTAGCGTTAGAAGGCGGTATGCGCGAATACACCCGCATCAATTCAACATGGTATGCAAAGGCTGATATATGGAACGGCATTTCTGCCGAAGCCAAGTTCAATTACAATGAATACCAGCGGCAGGACGAAACCTATGATCAGAATTTAGGACGTTACCGTTTCCGCGAAGGAACCGAAAGACCGGTTGAGGCTATTGGCGTGCTTGATAATGCAAACTCGTACCGCTATTCCTATTTTTCGTCAGGCTATACTGCCGACCTGATATTGAGGTACATGAAATCTTTTGGAGATCATGACATCAGCGCCTTCGTTGCATACGAACAGTATTATTCGAAAAATACAGGATTCAGCGCAACGAAAAAAGGTTTACTTGACTGGAATGTTACGGATATTACCAGCGCCGCAAATATGGAATCCATCAGCGGTCCGACAAACAGCGCAGGGCAAACCGTAGGAAAGCAAACGCTGGCGATATTGTCGTATTTTGGGCGTTTGAACTATGCCTACAAAAACAGATATTTGCTGGAAGCCAATTTCCGTTCAGACGGTTCTTCGCGCTTTGCTCCGGGGCATCAGTGGGGTACGTTTCCTTCGTTCTCTGCCGGATGGCGAATATCCGAAGAATCGTTTTTTATACCGTTCAGAAACGTTGTGGACAACCTGAAGTTGAAAGCGTCGTGGGGTCAGTTGGGCAATCAAATCAGCGGATATTACGACTGGCAATCCATCTATGCAAAAACGAACGTTGTATTCGATCAATCAGTTGACGTAGGCGTGATACAGAGGCAGTTGCCTAACTTTCTGATGACATGGGAAAAGACGGCAACCACCAATGTCGGCTTTGAATCGAATTTCCTGAAACAGAGGCTGTCTTTAGAGGTTGAGTATTACATCAAGAAAACGACCGATATGCTGGTTCAGCCTCCCCAATACCTGACGCTGGGCGTGATTAATTCGCCCCAGGTGAACGCAGCCGCTCTGAAAAACAATGGCGTGGACGTCGGCGTGGGCTGGAGAGACAGAGTGGGTAAATTCCGTTATTCTGTAAACGCCAATCTGGGTTACAGTGTCAACGAAATTACCAAATACAACGGGAAACTGAAGTATGAACTCGACGACAAAACCCTGGATACATGGAACAATCCTACCATGCGCTATACCAACCTTTCGGATGCAACCACAATTGATGGCAACCGTGTTATTACGGAAGGACGTCCGCATAATGAATTTTTCCTGCGCAGACCGTATCAGGGAACGGGCACATACACGAAAAACGGCGCAGTTGACCCGAACGGAGGACCGGTGGACGGCATGATCCGCTCACGGGCTGATTTAGACTGGGTAAGGGATATGCTCGCCGCCGGATATACGTTCAACAGCAAGACGGTAGGCTATTCTGCAAATAACCTGTGGTATGGCGAAATACTGTGGGAAGACGCCAACGGCGACGGTAAATACGGTAACGACGACGACCGCGTTTTTATCGGTAAAATGAACCTTGCAAAATGGACATTTGGCTTCAATTTTTCAGCCGAATGGAACGGTATTGACATGAGCATGTACTGGGCAGGTCGTTTGGGCTCTCATCACTACATTACCGAACGCGGCATCAACGTTTCAACGGGTGGAAATACCGACGCTCTTCCTGCCGATGCATTGAAGATGTATTACAGGTATAATGCAGTGGCAGCGGCGGCAAACAACGGCGACAACGATTACGATCCGATCAGGGATCCCGGCGCCAACCACACGGGTAAATTCCCGCGTCTGATATATGGCGGTAATACGATGGTATCCAGCACTTTCTTTTTGTATAATACTTCCTATATGAAATTGAAATCGCTGCAGGTAGGCTATACCCTGCCGAAAAAATGGATGGAGCCTGCCGGTATCAGCAACCTGCGCGTGTTTGTATCGGGCGAAAACCTGCTGACCATCAAGGATAAGGATTTTCGCGGCGTTGACCCCGAACTTGGCGGTTCTCTTAACGTATATCCCATTGCAAAAATGTTTTCGGGAGGCGTAACCATAACTTTTTAATAATATATATCATGAAAAGAATAAAATATTTAACAGTTTTGATTGCCGTGATGATGTTTGCGGCGTCATGTAATGATTTACTGGATCAAATGCCGAACAACAGTATTTCGGGTTCCGGTATGTGGACAACCGAAGAGCAGGTTGATATGGGCGTGAAGGGCGTGTATGCCGCGTTGCAGCGTCCGCTAACGGGCAGCGGTATCGTTGGCGAAGGAGTGGATATCGGTTATTACGGCTTCGATGTGCTGGGGATGACCGGTCAGGGTTCCTACGCAGTGAACAGTCTGTTTACATCGGGCGTTACTCCGGGCAACGAGCGGTTTTCGTTTACGTGGAAATGGTGTTATACCGGAATACACCGCGCGAACAACGCCATTGCCTACATTCCCGAAATAACAACCATGAATGATAAAAAGAAGGCACGGTTAACCGCCGAGTGTAAGGTTTTGCGGGCGTTCTTCTATACGCGTCTGAACGAACTCTTTGGCAACAGCGGAATGGGCGTGCCGCTGTATCTGGAACCCATTTCCCCGTCGGAATGCAACAGAGGGCAATCGCCCGAAGCCGACGTATGGGCGCAGATTATCAAAGACCTTACCGAAGCCATAGACGAGCCGGAATTGCCTAAAAATAAAATCAATGGCGATGGACGTATCAGCAAGGGGGCTGCTTACGCTTTCAGAGGACGCGCCTATCTGCTCACCAAAGATTATGACAAAGCCATTGCCGATTTTGCAAAAGTGGGCGAAATGGGTTATCAACTGTACGGCGATTACAAAAAATTGTTCAAAGTGGAACAGGAACGTTGCGAAGAAATGATTTTCAGCGTACAGTACATTGAAGAACCGGCGGGTTATGGCTCAAGGGTGCAAAAATACTGCGCCGCATTTCAGCAAGGTTCCAAAGACAGCAGAGGTTGCTGGACAGACCTGCAGGTTTCTCCGGGCATCGTAAACCTGTACGAAGTATTGGTGGACGACAATACGGTAAAGCCGTTCAACTGGAGCGAGTTTATTCCCGAATGGGAAACGATGGAACTTCTCGACAGGAGCGTATATTTCACCCGCGACAGGAATGTCAACGGAATGGAAATACACGGAACGGTTACCAGCAGAATTCAAATTGCGTTGGATGCTCTGTCGTCGGATGCGGTTAGAAATCTGTACCTGCCCGAAGGCAACGAAGCCCGCATTAAACCGGTTTACGCCAACCGCGACCCGCGTTTGTCATATAATGTAATTACGCCTTATTCCGATTTCCTTGGCGTGAATGACAACAGCACGGCGGAAGGCTGGTACACGGCGCGCTGGCCCGCTACCAATAACGCCAAATATTATTTCAATCAGGCGTCGGCTGAACCAAACGCAAATCCGGCTTTGCCCGAAGATTATTATACGACAGGCGGACCTAACTCAACGGCAATATTTTACTACATGCACCGTAAATTTATTGGCGAAGGGCTTGAATTTTTACGCCGTCAGGACAATCCGATTGACGAACCGATTATCCGCTATGGCGATATATTGCTGATGTGGGCTGAAGCGCTGGTGGAGCAGAACAAACTTACCGAAGCAATGGCAAAAGTGAAGGAAGTAAGAGACCGCGTGGGCATACCCACCATGGCGGCGTCGTTTGCCGACCAGACCACCGCCCGCAATTACGTCCGCGACGAACGCCGCCGCGAACTGATGGGCGAAGGCGTAAACTTCTTCGACGAAATGCGCTGGCGTACATTGAAAGAAACGAAGTTCGACAGAGAATTTCCGCAAAACGTGTGGGGAGGTCGTACCGGCGGTACTTTGTATCAATGGATAGGCAACCACTATTACACATGGCCCGTTCCACGCGCCGAATATGAAATGAACCCCAACCTGACCCGCACGCCGGGGTGGAATTATTAAGCAAAAATTTGTTATTATTAAAACCGTAAAGTATAAAAAAACTTTGCGGTTTTTTTGTGTTATTACGTATTTGAGGGCGGAGTTACTGGAAACCCTGCAATGTGGGTTATTTTTCGCTAATTTTAACTACAGCCATTTAACCATATTTATTTTCGTATGAAATTAATGAAAAATTTTTAATTTTGCGACCTTAAAAATTGTCTGAATACATCATATTCAGTTCATATGGAAAGTAAAGGCTTATGTCATTGATCAATTCAATTGTTAATCGTCTTAATTCGGGAAGGTTAAGGAGGATAGACTATTTCAGGAACCACCCGTTTACTGTGCAGGAAACAACGTTGTTTGAACTGATCCATCAGGCAAAAAATACGGAATGGGGCAAGCGGTATCAATTTGGCGGGATTCGTGACGTCGCCGGTTTTCAAGCCCGTTTGCCTGTTCAGCAATACGAGGATGTTAAACCGTATGTAGACCGCATTCGTGGCGGCGAACAAAATATTTTGTGGCCAACTCCCATCACATGGTTTGCCAAATCGTCGGGCACCACCGAAGATAAAAGCAAATTTATCCCCGTGAGTAATGAAGCGCTGAAAAGTTGTCACTACCGTGGCGGATACGATGTGTTGGCTATTTATACATGGCAAAATCCGAAAACAAAAGTTTTTACAGCCAAAACGCTTACTCTGGGCGGAAGTCACGAAATCAACAGAAAAGAAAACCACTCTTACTACGGTGATTTGTCGGCCATCCTGATTAAAAATATCCCCCGTTGGGTTAATTTAGTTCGCACGCCACCGGCCAAACTCGCGTTATTGGCCGATTTCGACCAAAAATTGGAACAAATCGCCAGAATTTCCGTCAAAGAACATGTGGTAGCCTTTACCGGCGTACCTTCGTGGAACATGTCGCTGATGAAGTATATACTCAACTATACCGGCAAAAAGAACATCATGGAGGTATGGCCCGATATGGAATTGTTTATCCACGGCGGCGTGTGTTTCGAACCTTACCGCGAACAATACCGGCTGCTTTTCCCGTCGTCCGGTATGCGCTATTTCGAAACGTACAACGCCTCCGAAGGTTTTTTTGCTTTGCAGGACGACCCCCAAAAGGATGACATGTTGCTGATGCTCGATTACGGAATTTTCTATGAATTTATTCCTGTTGATCAATCAGGAAAAGAGTTTCCCGAGGCGTTGACGATTGACCGCGTTGAAACCAATCGCAATTATGCCATAGTGATCACCACCAATGGCGGTTTGTGGCGTTATCTTATCGGCGATACGGTAATGTTTACATCAACCAATCCGTACAGAATCAAAGTTACCGGCCGTACCAAGCAGTTTATCAATGCTTTTGGCGAAGAAGTGATTGTGGATAATGCAGAAAATGCCTTGAAAGTAGCCTGCCGGACAACCAACGCCATCATTCATGAATATACAGCCGGCCCGTTTTATATGGACAGCGAAAACAACGGCGCACACGAGTGGCTTATCGAGTTCGAAAAAGAACCGGATGACTTGCAGCTTTTCACCGAAAAGTTAGATCAGGCTTTGTGTTCGCTCAATTCCGACTATGAAGCCAAACGCATCAAGGGCATCACCCTGCGGACGCCTGTCGTACATTCCATACCGAAAGGCACTTTCTATAACTGGATGAAACAGCGCGGAAAAGTGGGTGGACAAAATAAAGTTCCGCGCCTGTCTAACGACCGTAAATATCTTGACGAAATATTGGCAAGCAGATAAAATCATCAATGGAAAAAACAAAAAAATCAAGTTTTGGTCTTTGGTATTGGTAAAAATAAAATCTATTTTTGCCGGATAATTGTAACATCTTTATATTATCTACGTATAAACAGAATAATGATAATTTGAAACCGATGAAAGTGATACAATCCATTATTTTGGTAATCATTGCGGGCATTTGTATTTTGCCTGCAGGTTGTGTTGCCGAAAAGGATATTGATGACAACGATTCCATAATTTTTGTGTCAAATGTTTTTACTCCTGATGGTAATGAGGATAATAATTTTTTCGAAGTAACAACGGAAAATGAAGATAAAGATGTATTGTTGAAAATATATACCCGTGCAAGCGTTTTGGTATTCAGCATAGAAGCCAGGCGTTGCATGTGGGATGGTTATTCACAGAGCGGACAACCAATGGCCGCCGGTGTATATCATTATACTGCCGAAATACGCGACTCTTCTCCAAAAATTTCAAAAAGCGGATTTGTTCATCTTTACAGATAAATCATACATGTATCATCGAAATTACACCACCTACCTTCATAAAGAACTTGATTTTTTGAAATTGCTGGTTTCCCGTTTCCACGAACAGGAGAAAGTGAACGGTTTGGAATTAGACGTCGCTTTGCAGAAAACACAGGAAGTATACGAGCAGTTATTGAGGGTAAAATTAATGCCTGAAGATGAACCTTTTGAGAATATTTCCATTGAAAAACCGGCAAAACAACCCGAACCGCCCAAAAATGAACCGCCCGTACTACAAGCGGTGGATGTTATTGCACAGGAAAGGGTTGTGGTTGTGAAAGAAGAAAAAAAACAACAGGTTGATTCTGCAAAATCCGGTATTCTGGCTGATAAACTCGGTGCGTCTGATTTTCAACCTATAAATGAAACGCTGGCGCAGCAAAAAACAGAGAACAACCTGTCGAGCAAATTACAAACCGCACCATTAAATTCTATTTCATCCGGCATTGGACTGAACGATAAGTTTTTATATATTCGTGAGCTTTTCGGTAGCGACAACGTACTGTACAACAATGCAATTAAACATTTAGATTCGGCAGATTCGCTGAAGGATGCACTGAATTATATCCATCAGAATTTCGATTGGGACGAAAAAAATGAAACTGCCCGAAAATTGATCCATCTGGTGCATCGTCGACACGGAAACAAGTAAAACATTCTCAATTTGAATGGGTAAATTATACATCGTGCCCACGCCCATTGGAAACTTGGGCGATATGACCTGCAGGGCTGTTGAAATATTGAAACAGGTAGATTTTGTTTTGGCTGAAGATACGCGAACCGGAGGAAATCTGTTGCGGCATTTCGGCGTCAGTAAACCGATATTTGCTCATCACAAATTCAATGAACACAAATCGTTAAAGTCAATCATCGAAAAATTAGCATCGGGACGAACCATCGCTTTGATTTCCGACGCCGGCACGCCTTCCATCTCCGATCCCGGGTTTCTTATCGTACGCGAATGTATTGCCAACGATATTCCGGTAGAATGTCTACCGGGAGCCACAGCTTTGATTCCGGCTCTTGTCAATTCAGGTTTTCCAAGCGACCGGTTTTGTTTCGAAGGATTTCTGCCTCATAAAAAAGGTCGGCAAACACGGCTGAACGAACTGGCTACAGAGCATCGCACTGTCATCCTGTACGAATCGCCACACAGACTATTGAAAACCTTACAGGAAATCCAAACTCATTTCGGCGAAGACCGACGAGTATCTGTATCGCGCGAATTAAGCAAACTGCACGAGGAAACCATCAGGGGAACCATATGTGAACAAATCGAAGAATGGACAAACAGACCGGTGATTAAAGGAGAAATCGTAATTGTGATAGAAGGAAATGAGCGCTCCAATTAAAAAATTAGCCGGTCAAACGGCCATTTACGGATTGTGCAGCATGATTCCGCGCTTCCTGAATTATCTGTTGGTTCCATTGCACACAAGAGTATTCGAAACCGCCGAATATGGCGTAAATACAGAATGGTACACATATATGACCTTTCTGGTGATTTTGCTTGTCTATGGAATGGAAACCGGTTTTTTCAGTTTTTCGCGAACAGCAGATAAAAATAAGGTGTACGGAACAGCATTCCTGAGTATTTTTACCACATCTACACTGTTTATTACGCTGATCGTCACCTTTTCACAACCCATTGCTCAATGGATGGATTATGCAAACCACCGCGAATATATTGTCTGGTTTGCATGGATATTAGGATTAGACGCCATGACAGCCATCCCGTTTGCCCGTTTCCGGCTGGATAACCGGCCTTTGCGTTTCGCTTTCTACAAACTGACCAACGTATTTATCAACGTTCTGTGTAATCTGTTCTTTTTGTGGATTTGTCCCAAATTTGCAGATGTAACATGGATTAACGCAATATACCATCCGGAAGTGGGGGTAGGTTATATTTTTCTGTCGAACCTGATTGCTTCAGTGGCGACCATCATATTGTTATTGCCCGAAATTTTCCGACACAAAATACGTTTCGATTTTGGCTTGTGGAAACGGATTGTCGCTTATTCGTTACCGTTGATGGCCGGCGGTCTTGCCGGCTCTGTCAACGAAGCGATTGACCGCGTGCTGTTAAAACATCGTCTGCACGAAGATGCGCTTCCGATGGAACAACTTGGCGTATACGGTGCCAATATTAAGATAGCAGTGCTGATGACCCTGTTCATCCAGATGTTCCGATATGCCGCCGAACCTTTCTTTTTCAATAATGCCAAAGAAAAAGATTCACGGGAAACCATTGCTGAAGTGATGAAATATTTTATCATTTTTTGTCTGCTTATTTTTCTTGGAATAACATGCTACATAGACGTCATCAAGCATTTCATAGATTCGGATTATTGGGAGGGTTTGGGAGTGGTTCCCGTCATGCTGCTGGCCTACATGTGCCTTGGCTTTTACTTTAACTTGTCGATATGGTTCAAACTCAACAACCAGACGAAATACGGATTGATGATTGCCTCCATTGGTGCGCTCATCAGCATTGCCGGTAACTGGCTGTTGATTCCCGTATGGGGCTACCACGCATCAGCATGGATGCATTTAGTATGCTACGCAATAATGATTATCATTACCTGGTATTTGGGCAAACGTCATTATCCCATCCCTTATCCGCTGAAACGGATTGTACTGTATGTTGTTATTGCATTAGTTTTGTACACAATAGCATATCTTTCAAAAACAGAAAATATAACGCTAAATCTTATAAAAAACACTATCCTTTTTGCTGTTTTTGCATTTTATGTCCATAGAAACGAAAATTTGTTGAAACTGATAAGAGAATAATTCCAAATAATGAAAATTTGACGATGTCATTGTATAATTGATATAAAGGACAAAATCGTATTTTCAATTTTCAATTTTCAATTGATCAAACATTTCCGGCCTCAACCTTCTAGTTCGTTCCACTGATTGCTCAAACTTCCACTGGTCGATGGCGGCTGCGTTACCTTGCAAGAGTATTTCGGGAACTTTCCATCCGTTAAATTCAGACGGGCGCGTATATACGGGCGGCGCCAGCAGGTTATCCTGAAACGAATCGGTAAGCGCCGAACTTTCGTCGCCCAAAGCGCCCGGAAGTAACCTGATCACAGCATCGCAAATAACGGCAGCTGCCAGTTCTCCGCCGGTGAGCACGTAATTGCCGATGGATATTTCCTTCGTGATGAGATGTTCGCGAATCCGGTGATCGATTCCTTTGTAATGGCCGCACAATATTATAATATTACCGAGTGTGGACAGGCGGTTGGCTTCTTTCTGATCGAACGGCACACCGTCGGGCGACGTGTAGATCACTTCGTCGTATGTGCGTCGTTTTTTTAAATCGGAGATGGCGCGGTACACAGGCTCGATCATCATCACCATACCCGCTTCGCCGCTGAAAGCGTAGTCGTCTATACGCCGGTGTTTTCCGGCAGCATAATCGCGGATGTTATGCACGGTCAACTCTACGATTCCTTTCGTTTTAGCCTTTTGGATGATGGAGTGACCGAACGGACTTTCGAGCAATTCCGGTACAACTGTCAGAATATCAATGTGAATCATGTTCAGATGTAAACATCTTTCTGTAACAGCGGCGGCGGATGTAAAGTTCCTTCTCATAGTTTTTCCATATCGAGACAGCGTTGGTGTTGCTTTCGAGTTGCGGATTGGCGATGGCTGTTTTGATGTTGTTGCGGATATATACTTTATTCATTTCAGAATAATAGAGCGAGTGTACGCCCTTGTTTTGCCATTCGGGTAATACTCCGTTCAGGTACAGATCGATGGTGTCATTCTTGCGTAAAGCTTTGAGAATATGGATAAATCCAAATGGAAACAATCGCCCCTTTGCCTTTTGCATCGCTTTTGACAACGAAGGCATACTGATGGCGAAACCAATGATTTTATCGGATATATCGGCAACAAAACAAACATATTCGGGCTTGATGAAACTGAAATATTGTTTGACGTAATAATCTATTTCCCTGTCGGTAAGCGCTACGAATCCATATAAATTGACAAACGAAGCGTTGAGCACCTCAAATACTTCCCTGGCGCGGGGCAGGATTTCGCGTACCGATTCAAAATGTAATATCCGCAGATTGTATTTCTCCATGATCAGGGTATTGATACGCTGTACCTTGTCAGGAATGGGTTGTGAGGCGTTGAATATGTACTGTATCCAGTCTTCCACTTTGGCGTATCCGTGTTTTTCGAAATGATCGGCATAGTATGGATAATTGTAAATATTGGCAATGGTGGGCAGTTTATCAAACCCTTCTACCAGCAGACCTTCGTTGTCCATATCAGTAAATCCGAGCGGGCCGTGCGTTCCATCCATTCCGCGTTCCTTTGCCCAGTTTTCTACGGTATCAAAAAGAGTCTCCGATACTTCCATGTCATCTACAAAATCAACCCAGCCGATACGTACCAATCGTTGCCTCCATTTATCAATGGCGCGATGGTTGATGATCCCTGCAATGCGCCCGACAATTTCGCCGTCCCTGTATGCTAACCAGTATTTCGCTTCGCAATAGTCGAATGACGGGTTGACGTCTTTTCGCAAAGTCTGCATTTCAGCGCCAATCAGCGGTGGAACCCAGTATTTGCATCCGGCAAACAGTTTGAAAGGAAATAAAACAAACCGTTTCAACTCTTTTCTCGTAGTAACTTCTCTTATTGTAATATTCATAATATCAAATAATTTCAAGATTTTTCCCGAGTTGAATCAATTTCTCAATGGCATAGTCAATCTGTTGATAATTGTGGGTAGCCATTAAGTTGAACCGTATCAGTGTAGAATCTTCAGCGACAGCCGGCGCCAGAACGGGGTTGACAAAAATCCCTTCGTCAAGCAAAAGTTTGGTAAACCGGAAAGTTTTCATATTATCGCGAACCATCAGCGGAATAATGGGCGTTTGCGTCGCACCAAGGTCAAAACCGGCTTCTTTCAGGTTTTTAATGGTATAATGGGTCATATCCCACAAATGCCGGATACGTTCAGGTTCTTCCAGCATGACGTCCAAAGCGGCAATGACGCTGGCAGCGGCGGGAGGAGCTATACTTGCGCTGAACATTAACGTGCGTGAGTTGTGCAGCAGGAAGTTAATCGTAGCCGCATCGCTGGCAATAAACCCGCCAATAGACGCCAGCGACTTGCTGAACGTGCCCATGATCAGGCTGGTGCGGTCAGTCAAACCGAAATGCGACGAGACGCCGCGTCCGTCCCGGCCAAGCACGCCAAGGGAATGGGCGTCATCTACCATCACCGTTCCGTTGTATTTTTCTGAAAGGTCAATGATACGGGGTAAGTCGGCAATATCGCCATCCATACTGTAAATGCCTTCCACAACGATCAGTTTCATCCGGTCGGGTTCGCAACGCTGTAAGACCTTTTCCAGCGATTCCATGTCGTTATGCCTGAATTTCAAAATTTTGGAAAATGACAGCCGGCTACCTTCGATGATTGAAGCGTGGTCAAGTTCATCAAGGATAATGTAATCATTGCGTCCTGTGAAAGCCGGCACAACGCCCAGATTTACCTGAAAGCCGGTACTGTAAACAATTGCTTCCTCCTTTCCTGTAAAATCGGCTAATTTTCGTTCCAACTCCAGGTGAAGATCCAGCGTACCGTTGAGAAAACGCGATCCGGCACATCCCGTTCCGTACTTGTCAATAGCTGCTTTGGCTGCTTCTTTGACTTTGGGATGATTGGTCAGTCCCAAATAACTATTTGAGCCAAACATGAGCACTTTCCGCCCGTTCATGATCACTTCGGTATCCTGTTCGGATTCGATCACCCTGAAATACGGATAAAGCCCCAACGCTTTTATCTTTTGCGGTTCCGTATAAGCCTCAGTTTTTTGGACTAATAGATTTTTATGCAAGTTGGTCATCTTTTTTCGGGTTTGATTGGTTTAATATTTGTTATAAGACAAACAACAAAAAATCAGGGAAATCAAGCCATTCAAAATATAGCTCATTTCCGGACTGCAAAGATAATATATATTTTGAATCAATTATTTTTTGAGGCAATATGGTGAGATTTTTTTTGAAGTGCCGTGGAAAAAGGTGGGTATAAGCCTGCAAACAAAACGCTTACTCATCAACTAATTCATCAACCGTCCGATTAAATTCGGTTTTAAATTCTTCGTAAAATTTTCCTGTGGCCGGACCGCTAAAACCGGCATGAATTTTTCGTACCTGTCCTTTTTTATCAATAAAAACAGTTGTCGGGTACGACATGATTCTATTCAGTTCGGGCAGGACTTTTGCCACGGTTTCGTCTCCTACCCTGCCTGCAAAGAGGATGTCGTATGTTACGCCAAGCTGTTCCATAAATACAGACAATTGGTTTTTCGCATATTCTATATCGTCTTTACGTTCGAATGCCAGTCCAATAACCTCCACGCCCCGCACACGGTTGGCTTTGTACCAGGGCGCTAAAAAGGCGGTTTCGTCCAAACAATTGGGACACCAGCTACCCAACAATGAAACAATGACCACCTTCCCATCGTATTTCGGATCATCCAGCGATACTTCCCTGCCATCAAGGTCGGGCAAACGGAAACCGAGAGAGGTATACCCCGGCTTAAGCGTGGTCATCGCATAAGCATCCGGCAAAGAAGCATCCGGATTGCGTTCACCCTTCAAATGCGATATACCGGCGGGAGTGATGAACTCGGCGGTAAAGCCATCAGCACCGGTAAATTGGCCGCGGATCAGGTAGGGCGTCATACCGGCAAAAGCTGACAGATAAAAACGATCAGCCTGTACCGTTCCTTCCAGATAGCGATAGTCGCCGGTAGGAGTCAGGATTGAGCCGACAAGATAACCATCGGCCTTTTGCCTGAAAATACCCACCTGCCCGGCCATATCTCTTGCAGGAACAGTAATATCCCAACGACCGTCCAAAGACGCCGTCGCTTTTTCGCCGGTAGCTGTAAAACGTGACGCCATACCTTTTTGCGCTGTAAAGGGCACACGACTGTCTGCGCGGTTGGAATAAAGTTTCACTAACCTGCCGGTCATGCACGCTCTGTCTACTTTACCTTCCATCACCGCATCGTAAATCCTGATGGGGATAATGACAGAATCGTTTCGGTAAGTAACGTCCGACAGTTCAACACGTTCCTCTCCGTTGATCAATGTCACTGTGGGATTTTCTGTATCAGCCGAATTTACGTCAAAAAGAAAAGGGATTTCGGCATCCTGAACATGGAAAACACCTCGCCACAAACCATTTGTCAGGTAATAAGCTGGCGACGAACAGGCTGAAAATAAACCCAAAAACACCAGTATATGAATATTTTTCATGAAAAAAGAAATGATAAACAACTGCAAAAATAAAATGTTTTTTTATGTTAGCTGTTTTTTGTAACAACAATTTGTTTATCTTTGCCTCGCAAAACGGTGAGGTGGGTGAGTGGCTGAAACCAACAGTTTGCTAAACTGTCGTACTCGAAAGGGTACCGGGGGTTCGAATCCCCCCCTCACCGCCGGGTAACAACAAATACTGCGTGAAATAGATAATCCAAAACCAGTTTTACTTTTGTCGTTGTATGTATGCGTGAAAATTAAAGATATACAAAATGTGCAGTAAATAACAAGCGTAATTTCTTTATATTCAATTGCTTATGATGCGATTATGCTTGAACATTTGGAAGTCAATTGGAGATGTTGTTGCGTATATTTGTGCGTTGTAGGCAAGTCGCGAGAGCGCCGTCGAGTGAATGCCGTATTGAAAAGAAAGTGCAGTCCGAAAACGCAGTGGAAGGCTTTTTACGAAAAGTAGCGAACCGACAACAACCTGACAACGCCAAGATAAATTTGACTTGAACCGATTAAACTAAACGAATTGTAAATTTAACAACTTGATATAATGGAAAATAATGATTTAAAAATTTTCACAAATAAAGCGATTTCTATTGCAACATTTTTTGGTGGTCCTCTTGCAGCAGGACTTTTGATTTCAAAAAATTTCAAAGTATTCGGAAATGAAAATGCTGCGCGAAACTCAATTTTTATTGGGATAATATCAACTATTCTGTTATTAACAGGGGGATTTTTAATACCAGAAAACTTTGTTGTTAAATCACTACAAGCATTAATTCCAACAATATATACTGCGTTAGTTTATTTTTTGGTTGAAAAACTACAAGGACAAAAAATCCGAGATTTTTTAGCAAATAATGGTCGTAGTGCTCCTAACCTACAGGCTGTTGGATATGGACTTCTTGGTTTTCTGACAATTGTGAGTTTTATAATTATTAATATTGCTTTCGCTATACCAAAGGAAGAGTTATGTTCAATCCCACAAGTTCTTCGGTTTACCCAAATTTATGATAAAGAAATAAATATTGACAAAAATGTACGTTTGCATTATAGCCAAAAAATAGACAAATTAAAATCACAAAAGATTGCAGAAATAATTAAGCAATCCGGTTTTATGGAAGGAAGCGAAGGCGCTGATTTATTCCTTGATGAAGACTTAATGAATTATAGATTAAAATTTGTTGCCGACACTTCTAATTTTTCTGACCCATCAGTTATTTATGAGTTTAATG
>Ga0082212_10002700_pt1 | contig 25634 bp, 25 predicted proteins | sample TergutNt197P3_FD_71548 | JGI IMG/M metagenome (GOLD analysis project Ga0082212, IMG submission 71548) | Neocapritermes taracua P3 segment gut microbial communities from Petit-Saut dam, French Guiana - Nt197 P3 | ecosystem: Host-associated > Arthropoda: Insects > Digestive system > Gut ...
CAATAATCAAAAGCGGCACAGCCACATTCAGGTAATGCCAAAATGTAAGCTCATACGGCGCTTTTGAGATAGAATGTGTAACCTGAAGATATATAATCCACACAAAATAGCCCGCCGACGGAACCGCGCGCAAAATAAACGCAAACAGCGGCCTTATGAAAAAACCTATAATTACAAGCAAGACTATGCCTACAAGACTCTCCGATATGGGATTGTTTATATAAAACCAGCTTTCAAAAATATAATAGCGCGCGGATGGCTTTATCGCGGCAAAAATAGCAGGAATTACCGTCAGGCAGAGCAGCTTGCTGAAAAATCCTATTTCCAGAAAACTACCTGCCAGAAATCCCGCGATTCTTCCTATAAGCGAAAATGCCCAGGCAAATATATTTTTTATAAAATCCACCACAGGTCTGATATTACCCAAAGAGGCCGGTTGTAAACAAAATTTTCAACTTTGCTCCATTTTTATGAGCAGAAATTCCACGCGCCTGTTTTTGCGCCTGTTTTCTTCATTAATGTTGGGATAAAGCGGCACGGATTTTCCCAAACCGGTCGATTTCAGGCGTTCGCGCTTTATTCCCTTAGAAACAATGTATTCCAATACCGCGCCGGCTCTGCGCTCCGACAGGCTCCGGTTGTATTCTTCCTCGCCTATATCGTCGGTATGGCCTTCTATTGTAACGTTATAGTTTCCGTATCTTTCAAGAATCGCACAAACGCGGTCAAGCACCTGCGTACCCTGTTTTTGCAATTTATCGCTGTCAAAGGAGAACTGTATATTGCTTATGCGCATTTTGAGACCGCGCTCCGTTACTATGACTAAAATATCCACCGAAATAAGGTCTATGCCGGTTTTGGCCGAATTGCCCGCCATATCGACGGCATACAAGGTCATCTCATAGTCAACCGCAGATTCAACGGTCTCCTTATTATCGCCTGTTCCGTCCCACTTTATCTCCGCGGGCGGGTTGCCCGAACCGGTAAATTTTTTGAACAGTACGCCGGAGGCTGTTTTAATTTCAATGACCCATTCCATAATCCCGAATTCCTCAACAACGGACGGCTTTATCGTCAACAGATCGTTTACGCCGTCGCCGTCGGGCGAAAATAATTCGGGTTCATGGCTTATCTTTACTTTGGGCGGGGCGCTGTCAATGACAAGCCTGTGATCAAAACTTGCCGGAGTGTTGCCGCTGTTGAATACGGTTTGAAGCCTTACATAGTAAATCCCGTCTTTGAGTTCGCTCCCGTCCGCGGCAAGGCCGTCCCACGAAACGACCTTGGGCAGCCCGCCCTCTCCGTTGATTTCGTATACCGGTTTTTTTGAAGCGTTAAGTACGGATATTTTATAGCTCATAAGCCCTGTCTGGTCGGACGCGGAGGGATAAAAACGTATATCAGGATTTTTTCTGTACGATATATGCGTCTTCTCAAGACGGATATCAACGTTCTGATATTCTCTCGTCAGGGTTATCTCGCCGGTTTCAGCGAACGCCCTATTGCCGGCCAAATCGGAAACCGTTATGGAGTACCGGTACAATCCTTCGGGGACCTCATCGCCGTTATCGTCTCTGCCGTCCCATTCAAGCAAGCCAGGCACAGACGCGCCGTCCCACGCGTATTTCTTTACCGGCTTGCCCTTAGAGGCCGGCGCTGAATGCGACTTCCTGCCGCGCATCGGCATTGGGACATCCTGTCCGGCATCGGTAAACATCGCTTCCCATTTATCATCAGGTTCAGACACAATCTTTTGCTTTATAATCAAAGTATCCTTGTTGCCGTCGCCGTTGGGCGAGAACAAGAGGTCATCCGCTATAAGGGTGATTTCGGGGGGCGTATTATCGACAACGACAGCGCCTGTTTTAACGGCCTCATTGTCCCTCTCATCCGATGCCGTAAAAATATACGTGTATTTGCCGTCCTTCACAATATCTCCTTTTGAGTCGGTCCCGTCCCAAATAATCGATTCGGGCACATCAAAAAAGGTTTTGCGCGAGAATATTTTTTTGACAAGGTCGGCGAACGAACGGTTCCTCGCCGCGCTCCGCTCGTCAGGGCCGAACAGTCTCACGACATCGCCGTCGGGAGAAACTATTTTGAGGCTCCATAACTTTACGCGACTCTTGTCTTTCACGTCTAATTTGAAAGCAACGTAATCCTGTATGCCGTCATGATTGGGCGATATATATTTTTGGTCGGGCTGAATTTTTATTGAAGGGGAATCGCGGTCAAGCTGCCCGTATTCGACGGTCAGCCCGGCATAGTGGACAAGTTTGGATTTTTTATCATAGGCGAACGAATAGTTAAGCGAAGCCGAAAACGCCGCGTCGTCGGTTAGAACCTTGTCAAAGACATACCCCGCGCCTGCGGTGAAAGCGGCAAAATCGTAGCCGTTACCTAATATGGCGCCCGTTCGCGCGATAAAATGTTTGAATACGCGCGACTGCAGGCCTGCCTTGACGGGAAAATCCCTGTAAAAATTCAAAAACGATATATCGTTGTAAAATCCCAAATCGAAACCGGCGTTCCTGTAAAACGTCAGGTTATAACCAAAGGTCAGGTTATTCATATTACCTCCGCCTATGGGAAATCCAGCGGTAGTTGAAAGACCGGCCGAGGGCTTGAACAAACCGAAACCGCTTTGGCCCTTCATGCCGTCAAAATTATATATAAGCCCCAGAGAGCCGCCGGCAAACAAAAAACCGTTTCCGCCGTAGCCTCTGAGCATGCTGCCTGCCATGCCGAACATAAGCCTGCCCGCGAGTTCTTTCGCTAAGCCCGCGGAAAAAGCCATACCGCTATCCATGCCTGATTTATTGTCGGGAAAAGAAAGGTACCTGAAAGACATGCCTATATTTCCCCAAATTGTCGGAAAAGCCAGCGTAATATCAGGATTATGAAAACGCCCGGCAAGGTCGCCGTACTGCAGGCTTAAACCCGCGCGTTCGAGTTGGGCAATCGAAGCTGGGTTCATGTAAAAGAGTTCTACACCTTCGGAAGATACGCCCGTGCCGCCGCGTCCAAGCGCCGCCGCGCTGTCGCCGAGAAGGTAAAGACCCTTGCCGTTGTACTCACGCGCGTATGCGCCGGCAGACAGCAAAAAGATAAAGGCCGTCAAAAATAATTTCTTCGCGTTTATTTTCACAAGCATTTTTGATTGATACGTTTTTTACAAAAAAAATCCGCCAATCTTTTTGGCAAATACTTTTTGCATGGTGCGGCAAGGGGGCGGATTTGCCGGATATGGAAGGCTCAGGCCTCGCCCATTTGCGCCTCGCCAAAGCCTGGTCGATGTGACGCTCGTGGATGAGCTAATGCAAAACGCAGGCAGGATGCCTGATAAGCGCCCCACCCTTCAGGTGAACTGCAATCCTGCGGCTCGTCGGCATTAAAAGCCCGTTGCCATAGGATGAAGTTCTGCTCCCTACGAGTCATCTTCAAAATAATACTTGACAATATAACTTTATTTATTTAGTTTGTATATATTATATCATGTAAAGGGTCGAAAAATCGGGAGCGCCCGATTTTTTTATTTTTGCAAACGGAGTTTTCAATGACTTCAAAAAAATTACAAAAAATTATTGATCAGGACAAAAAATATCTGTACCAAAACTACGGTTCCCGCAAGCCGGTCTCATTCGTAAAAGGCAAGGGTTCGTTCCTTTATGACCAGGACGGTAAAGAGTACATAGATTTTTTTGCCGGCATCGCGGTATGCAATCTCGGCTACGGCGATAACGCGCTCACTGCCGCGCTCCGTTCGCAAATAAATAAACTCGCGCACTCATCAAACCATTTTTATAACTCCGAGCAGATTAAAGCCGCGTCGCTTATATCCGAACTCAGTTTTCCGGGCAAGACTCTGTTCTGCAACAGCGGGACAGAGGCCAACGAAGCCGCCATTAAACTTGCCCGCAAACACGGGCTGGCGTCAGGCAAGAAACGCTTTGAAATAATATCCTTCTTTAACTCGTTTCACGGCAGAACAATAGGAAGCATGACGGCAACCGGTCAGGAAAAAATCCGCGCGGGCTTCGGCCCTCTGCCTGCCGGCTTCAGGTATCTGCCAAATAACGACATCGACGCCTTTAAAAAAGAGGCAAAGAAAAATAAAAATATCGCCGCCGTAATTCTTGAACTGATTCAGGGAGAAGGCGGAATCGTTTTGGCCGAAAAAAATTTCGTCAAAGAAATTTTTGATATATGCGCAAAGAACAATATCGTCACTATCGTTGACGAGGTTCAAACAGGCATAGGCCGTACCGGAATGCCGTTCGCATACCAGCATTACGGCATAATTCCCGACGTTATAACATTGGCCAAAGGGCTTGGAGGCGGCATACCGATAGGCGCGATGCACACCAAGGATTTCCTGGCGCCTGTATTTACGCCGGGTTCGCACGGCACTACCTTCGGAGGGAATCACCTTGCGTGCGCGGCAGCGGCGGCTGTGCTTGAAGAACTCAAGAAACCGGCTTTTATAAAGAATATAGCAAAAATATCAAACTTCTTCTTTAATGCTCTTGAAGACATGAAGAGTTCTAACCCGCTAATAAAGGAAGTCAGAGGCATGGGGCTTCACATAGGTATTGAGCTTGCGCAAAACGGAGCGGCAATCGTACCCAAAGCGCTTGAGAAGGGTCTCGTAATAAACTGTACGGCCGAAAATGTCATAAGAATCATGCCGCCGCTTAATATCACGCTGCCGGCAGCCAAAAAGGGACTTGCCGTATTGAAAGAAATTCTCGCGGACGCGGCAAAAATATGAAAATCCCCAAAGTAAGGACCAAAGACCTCATAGACGGGACGGAGTTAAACCTCGAGGAAACTCTCGCGATTTTTGAGTTTGCGGCGGAGCTCAAAAATAACCTTCGCAAGGGCAAGATGCGCGAATATCTCGCCAGAAAGTCGCTCGCGATGATATTTGAAAAAAATTCGACACGCACAAGGGTTTCGTTCGAGATCGGCATGTACCAACTCGGCGGACAGGCGATCTTTTTAAGCGGCAACGACATTCAAATAAGCAGGGGCGAAACCCTTTCGGATACGGCAAAAGTGCTTTCGAGATACGCTGCCGGAATCATGATAAGAACAGACAAACACGAAAAAGCGGTCAAGCTTGCCGAAGAATCGGATGTTCCGGTCATAAACGGCCTCACCGACATGTATCATCCGTGTCAGGCGCTTGCCGATATGTTTACAATTTATGAAAGGCAAAAATCTTTCAAAGGCGTTAAACTGACATATCTCGGCGACGGCAACAATGTAGCTCATTCTTTGCTTATAATATGTTCGCTTCTCGGCGCGGATATTTCCATTGCCTCGCCAAAAGGTTATCAACCCGACCCAGGCATAACGGCAACCGCCCAAAAACTTGCCGCTTCTTCGGGTTCCGAACTGCTCGTAACCGCTGATATAGCCAAAGCCGTAAAAGAGGCGAACTATCTCTATACCGACGTATGGACAAGCATGGGACAGGAAAAAGAAACAGCCAAACGAAGGAAAGCCTTCCTGTCTTATAAAATAACAAACGCGCTTCTTAAAAAAGCCGCGCCCGACTGTATGGTAATGCACTGCCTCCCTGCTCACCGGGGAGAAGAAATAGACGCGGATGTAATAGACTCCGATCGGTCGGTCATTTTTGATCAGGCCGAAAACAGGCTGCATGTCCAAAAGGCTGTCATGTGCGCCCTGATGAAGAAATAATATCAGATGGAGTATGACCTATGGATGTAAAAAAAGTTGTCCTTGCCTATTCGGGCGGACTCGATACGTCAATAATCCTCAAATGGCTCATCGAAACCTACAACTGCGAAGTCATTGCTTTCGCGGCTGATATAGGCCAGGAAGAAGAGCTTGACGGCCTTGAAGAGAAAGCGCTGAAAACCGGCGCGAGCAAATGCTACATAAAAAATCTGACAGAAGAATTTGTAAAAGACTATATCTTTCACGCGATAAAGGCCAACGCCATATACGAAGACCGCTACCTGCTCGGAACATCTTTGGCTCGCCCCATAATCGCAAAACACCAGATTGAAATCGCCCTGCGAGAGGGGGCAGATTCGGTATGCCACGGCGCCACAGGTAAGGGCAATGATCAGGTACGCTTCGAGATGGCTTTCATGGGACTCGCTCCGCAGCTCAATATCATAGCTCCTTGGCGGATATGGGACCTTGACTCGCGCGCGAAACTTTTTGATTTTGCCCAAAAGCATAATATTCCGGTCCCGGTAACGAAAGATAAACCTTACAGCATGGACAGAAACATCCTGCATATATCTTACGAGGGCGGCATTCTTGAGGACCCGTATATGGAACCGCCTGAGGATATGTTCATACTCACGAAGCAGCCTGAAAAAGCGCCGGACAAGCCGGCCTATATTGAGATAGATTTTCTCAAAGGCGAACCGACAGCCATAAACGGAGAAAAATTAGCTCCTGTAGAACTCATGAAGAGACTCAATAAGATAGCCGGTGAAAACGGAGTAGGACGCGTGGATATAGTTGAAAACCGCCTCGTCGGCATAAAATCGCGCGGCGTATATGAAACGCCTGCCGGAACAATCCTTATGATGGCGCACCGTGACCTCGAATCTATAACCCTCGACAAGGAAACCCAGCACATGAAAGACAGGCTGGCCGGCGAATACGCGACCCTTGTATATAACGGATTATGGTTCACCCGGAAAAGAGAAGCCATGGACGCGTTCATAGAGGAGACGCAAAAGTTTGTCAACGGAACCGTTCGCGTCAAGCTGTACAAGGGCAGTTGTACTGTTGTAGGCAGAAAATCCGATGTAAGCCTTTATAACCACGACATAGCCTCTTTTGATTCGGCGAATCTTTATGACCAGAAAGACGCCTCGGGATTCATGAAAATATTCGGGCTGCCGCTAAGGGTCGAGGCCGGGCTAAGGAAAAAGTAATCACATTCGGGGAATGATAATCAAAACATCCCCCCTGTTGACCTTGTCAGAAGGCCATCTGCCTCTGTAATGAGACAGCTATACCTGCCCTTGTCACAACCGGCAGAACAATTTACCTGCATCGCAATGAATTTTTAGGAAATATGCTTCGGGAAAAAGGGTTGATAATAGAATTATAAAAATTATGATTCGTACAAAAAATATAAAAAATATTGAAAATCAACAGGCTCACAAAATATAATTAAAACAAAAAGGAGACAGGTATGAAAGCATTGGCAATAAACGGAAGCCCGCGCAAAGAGGGTAACACGGCTTTCGCTTTACAGCAAATCGGCAGCTCTTTAAAAGAAGAAGGGATTGATTTTGAAATGGCGCACATCGGCCACAAGGCTATTCACGGATGTATCGACTGCGGAAAGTGCGCCCGCAACGCGGACGATAAGTGCGCGTCGTTTGACGATGAGGTAAACGAGATTTTACCGCTTATGCGTGACGCTGATGTGCTTTTGCTGGGAGCCCCGGTATACTATTCGGGTATAGCAGGCACGATGAAATGTTTTTTGGACAGGAGTTTTTTTGTTGCCGGCGTCAACAAGGGGCGTTTCCGCCACAAAATCGGGGCATCGGTGGTAGCCGTGAGACGCTCTGGAGGTATGACGAGTTTTAACACCCTCAATCATTATTTCCTGATTTCGGAAATGATTGTTGCCGGTTCATCGTACTGGAATGTCATTCATGGCAGAAAACCGGGGGAAGCCGCCCAAGACCTTGAGGGAATCCATACAATGAGAACGCTCGGCAAGAATATCGCCTGGCTTCTTAAAATGAAAAATTCGGCAAATCAGGATGAGCCGCAGGCGGAGGCTAAAATTTATACTAATTTTATTCGCTGAATTTTTCTTGCAAAATATGAGCCTATAATGAATATGGCTCTACCTTTCTGCCTTTAGCCTTGAGTTATCGGCAGTTATACCATAGAAAGGAGAAACAATGAACAGATACGAACTTACCGTTATTTTGCGGAATCAGGAAAAGGACGCCCTTGTCGTCAAGACTAAAGAGATTCTTGAAAAGCACAATGCCGTCATTGAAAAAGATGATTCCTGGGGCACTAAGAGGCTTGCCTACCAGATAGACGATGAAAAAGAGGGTTACTATTTCTTCGCCGTAGTGCAGGCCATGCCTGAGGCCGTCAAAAAAATAACCACGGAATTTGGCCTTAATACCGGATTTTTAAGAAGCTTTTTCGTGAAACTTGCTAACCCAAAAGCAGTGTAGGAGGATTGACATGCCCAGCGATCTTAACAGAGTGCTTCTGATTGGCCGGCTTGTGCGCGATCCCGAATTGCGCTATACCGCGAACAATACGGCGGTTGCCAGTTTTTCTATAGCCAATAATAGAACCTATACTTCCAATAATGAAAAAAAAGAGCGCCCAAGTTTTTTTAACTGCGTTGCTTGGGGTAAACTCGGAGAGCTTATAGTCCAGTATTGCAAGAAAGGGAATCGCATAGCTATTGAGGGCAGACTGCAGCAGAGTTCCTGGGATGATCAAAACGGCAACAAACGCTCGGCTGTAGAAATCATAACAGATAATATCCAGTTTTTGTCTCCGCGCGAATCCTTTTCGGGAGACGCTCAGGTCGATATAAACGCGTCCTATCAGGATATGCCTCCGTCCGAGATGGATAATAATCCTTTCTCTGACGATGAAATCCCATTCTAAAAAATAAGGAGACTATAATGTCAGATGAAATAAAATCAGAACTTGAAGAATCACCGGCTTCGGAATATCCTCAAATGCAAATGCCGGAAGACGCCGCGCCGGGTGATGACGGGCAGAAAAAGGCTCCCCGTCAAAAAAGAGATATGTTAGTCAAGGACGGTCAAAGGCTTTCGCGTTTTAAGAAAAAGGTATGCCGTTTTTGTCACGATAAATCGTATGTGATCGATTACAAAAGATCGGATATCCTTGAAAATTTTATAACGGACCGCGGCAAAATACTTCCGCGCCGTATTACGGGAACATGCGCAAAACATCAAAGGGATGTAGCGAGGGAGATTAAAAAAGCCAGAATTATAGCCCTGCTCCCGTTTGTTGAAAAATAGGAACGAGGATGCCATGCTTCTTCTATCGCTGCCTCTTCTTTTCGGATCGGCCTATATTGCCTACAATTGGAGTTACCCGGCGTTTGCCGTTATGGGTTTATTCAGCGCTTTGTTGTTCGCGGCCAGTATTGATTTGAGTACGGTCATTGCTCTCGCGAGCGTGATGGTTATAGGCGGCACGGGCGGATTTATAATAAAGAAAAAGATGTCTTTAGTGCGTTATGTGTTCATCGCGCCCTTTCTGGTAACGATATTTTTTTCCGGTGATTATTATTATAAATTGACGAACGGCGTTGACATACTTACTGACTCCAAAAAACAGATGACCGAGATATTCCTCAAAAGAAGCGATGTTTCAAATGAAGACAAGGAAGCGGTGACCGGAGTTATTAATGCCGCCATGGATTTTTTGAAAGAGATCGTACCGTTTGCTATATTTATAAATGCGCTGATATTTTCCGCTATAGGTTATATCGCGGTGAAGTTCTTTTTGTTTACTTTTAAAAAAGACGCGCCTGAAAACGGTCTCCCTGCCTTTGAGCTCAACGGGTATATAGTCTTTGGCCTCATAGGGGCATGGGGCATGGTCTTGCTGGCCGGGAATGAAAACAAGCTGCTTTTCTCCGCGGCCTTGAATGGGGCGCTTATAATATCCGCGCTCTATATTGTACAGGCTCTTGGGGTAATAAGTTTTTTCTTAAAGAAGAACAATATGCCGGATTACTTTATAGTTATACTGGCGGTCTTGCTTTTTCTTTTGAGCATGAGCGCCGGTTTTTTTACGGCTATTCTGCTTGCCGGTTTTGGGCTTCTTGACCTTTGGGCGGATTTTAGAAAGATACACACTATTGAAAATAACAGAACCGCGGGCAGTTAGTCCGCGTTAAAAAGGAGACCTCTATGAAGGTTATATTGCAGAAGGATGTTCCGAATCTTGGCGACGCAGGGGATATAAAAGAGGTTGCGGACGGTTACGCGCGCAATTACCTGATTCCCCAAAAAATGGTTATTGTAGCAAGCGAGGCCGGCCGCCGTATTATCGAACACCAAAAAAAAATCATAAAGCTGAAAAAAGAGAAACGCAGAAAAGCAAGCGAACAGGTTGCGTCTCAAATAACGGGCAAGGAGCTTCATATTGCTGTTCGCGTCGGCGAAGAGGATAAGCTCTTCGGTTCTGTTACGCCGATTGATATTGCCAAGAAACTGCACGAAGAAGGCTTTGAGTTAGACAAACGCAAAATACTTTTGGAGTCGCCTATAAAGGAACTGGGAGAGTATGATATAGCCATCAGACTTGATGACGGCATAACCTCCAATGTAAAAGTTTTTGTGGAAAAAGCCTGATCGGCAAAAATGAGCATCGACCGGCTTCCGCCGCAGGATATTGATACCGAAACAGCTTGTCTTGCTTCGGTATTGTTGAGCAGGGACGCGCTGTACAAGGTAATGGAACTCATTAGTCCTGATGATTTCTATCTTGATAAGCATCGCATTATTTTCAGCGCGGTACTGGAATTAGACGCCAGGAACATACCTATAGATTTGACTACGCTCAAGCAGCGTCTCTCAGACCAAAACCTTTTTGAAAAGATCGGCGGAGACAGCGCGCTTGTTTCTATTTATCAATCCGTATCAACATCCGCCCATGCCGCCGCTTACGCGAAGCGCATAAAAGAACTCAGCCTGCGCAGAAGCCTTATAGATATATCTATAGGCTCGATTGAAAAATGCCATGACCAATCAAGAGATACCGCCGAGCTTATTGATGAAGTGGAGCGCGATGTTTTTACCGTTACCGAAAGACGCATAACTTCTTCGTATATGCCGCTTGAAAACATCCTGAAAACAGCGATGGATGACATCCAAATGCTGTATGATACGAAGAAAATTATAACCGGAACGCCTACCGGATTTACCGACCTTGACGGTAAACTCGCCGGCCTTCATCCCGGCGAGCTGATAATCATAGCGGCGCGTCCAGGTATGGGCAAGACCGCGCTCGCCGTCAATATGCTGCACAATATTGCGCGGCAGGAGCCGGAAAAGGCGGTGCTCTTTTTCTCGCTTGAGATGCCCTCATGGCAGCTTGCGATAAGGCTTCTTTGCATTGAGGCCTCGGTTGATTCACAGTTTATCAGGATGGGCAGAATCAGCCGCAGAGACCTCACTGAACTTTTTAAAGCCAAAGAGGTTCTCTCAAAAGAAAAGGTATTCATAGATGATACTCCCTATGTCAATGTTATGGAAATAAGGGCGAAAGCGAGAAGGCTTGCGCAAAAGCAGCCCATAAGCGTTATAATCGTAGATTATTTGCAGCTTGTAGCTTCGATGTCGCCGCGCATCGACCGTCATTTGCAGGTCGGCGAAATATCGCGTTTTCTCAAGCAGTTGGCGCGCGAGCTCTATGTTCCGGTAGTGGCTTTGGCCCAGCTTTCGCGCGCTGTTGAACAGAGAAAGGGACAGCTTCCTACGCTTGCCGACCTGAGAGAGTCGGGCGCGATAGAACAGGACGCGGATGTCGTTATGTTTATTTACAATGAGGAAAAGGTTAAACCCGATACCGAGAGAAAAGGGCTTGTCGATTTGATAATAGCCAAACAGAGAAACGGCCCTTTGGGGGAAGTCACTCTTAAATTTTTACCGACATATACAAAGTTTGACAATTATTATCCGGGCAATGAGCCGTATGAACTGGCGAGCCCTATATGACAGCTCAGGCCGCAATTAAGCGCCTGCTTTCCGTGTTTGAAAGCTTCGGCGCGTATGTTATTTTTTTTAAGGAAACCGTTGTATGGATTTTTCGTCCGCCGTTTGACGGAAAAAATGTCATAAACCAGATGCTTGAAATAGGCGTCAAGTCGCTGCCGCTTACAGCAATAACCCTGTTCTTTACCGGTATGGTCATGGCTCTTCAAATAGGCAAAGCGATGGATTCGCTCATGTCCGGTTCTTCGCAGTTTATAGGCAGCGCCGTGACGCTTGCCATGTTCAGGGAACTGTGTCCTGTTATGACGGCGCTGCTCCTTGCCGGCAGGGTTGGTTCGTCAATCGCGGCCGAGATAGGCACCATGCAGGTTACGGAACAGATTGACGCTCTGCGCACATTAAGAGCCGATCCTATACAGTATTTGTCGGTGCCGCGTTTCCTTGCCTGCCTTGTGATGCTTCCTGTCCTCACGGTAATTACGGATTTAATGGGGGTTTTGGGGGGAGCCTTTATAGCCTTTACGAGCCTTAACATAACGCCTGAAAAATACTTTGAAAATATTATTCAGTATGTAGATATGGGCTCTTTTGTTTCGGGTATTGTGAAATCTGTATTTTTCGGCATCCTCATCGCGGTCATATCCTGCTGTTGCGGTTTCAGGACGCGCGGCGGCGCGGAAGGCGTTGGCAAATCGACTATCGCGGCTGTGGTGCTTTCATCAATGGCGGTGCTTGTATCGGATTATTTTTTGACGTACATTTTAGTATTCTTCGATATTTAAACACGAATCGATATAAGCGTGAAAGAAAAATTTTTAAAAGAACTTAAAAAAAACGGTACAAGCAAAACGACGCTTGCGGCTTTTGATTATGTTCAGCAGGATAATTTTATTCCCAAAACAGTAGGCATGGAATATTACGATATGCGCCCCTTGCCTGCGGGCTTTGGCGAAAAAAGCGACGATCCGCTTCTTCTCGCTCGGATGGTAGATATATTGTCGCCGAAAGATTCGTGGCGTCTGCTTGAGGTGGGTACAGGTTCGGGCTATTCCAGCGCCATTCTTTCATGCTTAGTAAAAGAGCTTGTAACGGTTGAGATCAACGAAAAGCTGGCTCTCCTTGCCAAAGATAAATTGATCGACAACGGATTTTATAATGTACGTCTGTTTGCCGGCGACGCCTCGGATGCGGCCGACGACCTTTCTGGCTTTGACGGGCTGATTATTTGGGCCTCGTGTACGAGACGCCCGTTGAGGATTTTGGCTCCGCTTAAATACAATCAGTTCGCGGTATTTCCTATGGGGCCTGCGTTTCGCCAGCAGGTAGTCAAATACAGAAATACCACTATCGGAGACAGCGACACGCTGCGCAATTTCGAGTTTCACGGTTTTTGCGATGTTCCCGCTATCAGGGGCGAGTACGGCTGGCTCGACCGGTATGAGTTTCCAGAAGACACTCCCCCGGAATTGCCGCGCGAAGAAGATTAGGATTGCAATTCGCCCTGTCGATTTGCCTGAAAATAAAACCATACGGGGTACAGACACATATACAGAAAAAATTCTTGCTTTTAAAGGCCGCATCTTTAGAAAGACGCCATTACCCGAGGATTTCTATGAATATTAAAACATCTATCAAAACTTTGGCCAAGCAGGTAAAAAGAACCATACTTACCGGCAAAGATTCTATCGCGTCCTTTATAAACGCCGAATCCTACGGCTGGAACGACAAATTGACTAACCGCAGATTAATTATCACGCTGGCCTCCATATTCTTTCTTGATTACATAATGTTCTGCTACCATACCGGCAGAAACATATTCGCGATATTTCCATCCGTGCCGCCTATTTCCTTGCAACGTGAAATCACTGTATACCTGCCGTCCCTCGATGGAAAAACCATCATAGATGAAAAACGAAAAACAGTATCTTTTGAGAGCGAAGAACGCTTTGTTCAATTTCTTGTTGATTCTGTGGCCAAGGGTTCTCTGTTTGAAAATACGGCAATGACGGTGCCCGCGGAAATAAATATACGCAAAGTATGGATTCTCGAAAAAAGCGCGGGCCACGACGGGAAAGATATATGCGCCGTTGACTGCGAACCCATCATACTTGAATCAGGCATTAAACCCCTGCCCGGCTCGGAGGAACTTTTCAAAAAAGCGCTCACGCAGACGATTACGGCAAATATTCCTCATATATCCGATGTGGTTTTGCTTGCCGGAGGAATCCCTGACAGAAAGTTCTGGTAATTACGCTCCCCATTCGCCGTCAAAGACATCGACAGCCGGACCCGTCATATAAACATGGCCGTTCTTTTCTTTCCACGAAACTTCAAGGTCGCCGCCTTTCAGGTGAACGGTGAGGGCGCGTTCCGTTTGCCCCGTAAGTATAGAGGCCACCGTAGCCGCGGATGCGCCGGTACCGCAGGCCATTGTCTCTCCGGAGCCGCGCTCCCATGTTCTTTGCAGTATCTCTTTTTTGTTGAGTACCTGAACGAACGCAACATTGGTCCTTTGCGGAAAAAGGTCGTGATTCTCAATCATCGGCCCGTACTTTTCCACAGGGAAATTGCCGGTATCCTCAACAAATATCACGGCGTGGGGGTTGCCCATCGACAAGGCGGTTATATCAAAATGGGTCCCGTCCAAAAGGTTCAGGCTTTCGTTTATAACGGCTCCCTCTTTTCCGATCATGGGAATCTGTCCACGCAGTACAATGGGTTCTCCCATGTCTACGGTAACCGAAGCGATCTTCCGGTTCTTTATGTTAAGTCTAAGCGCCTTTACCCCGGACGGAGTCTCTATAGAGAGTTCGCGCGAATCGTGAAGTCCTCTCTCATAGACATATTTGGCAAAGCAGCGTATACCGTTGCCGCACATTTCGGCCTCGCTCCCATCCGAATTGAATATGCGCATTCTGAAATCAACGCCGGAAATTTTGGACTCCATTATAAGGATGAGCCCGTCGGAGCCGACCCCGTAATGTCTGTGGCTCATCTCAAGGCTGAGTTTAGCCGGATTTTTAACCGCCTGCTCAATAGCGTTAATATATATATAGTCGTTGCCGGTGCCGTGCATTTTTGTAAATTTAATCATTGCCCGAATTTCCCTTACCGGATATAACAGCAGTTCAGGTATCTTTTGTAAAGCGATTTAAGGCGCGTGCGAAAATAAAATCGCCTCAAAAAATAAACAAGGCAGGCCTGTTTTTCGATAATTTATATGATGAAACACCTGTTTTCAATATCAGTACTTCTTGTATCGCTTATCGCGGCGGCGTTTTTATACAGGCGCGCCTTTCATTTTGAAGACGCGCGCACGATGACTTTCGAATCCAAAAAAAACGCGATACGTTCGCGCCTTCTTGAAGCGCCTATACTGCTCTACCATAATATCGACGGAGAAGGCCCGTACTCCGTTGACTCGAACACGCTGAGAAAGCAATTTCAAATACTGCGCGACGAGAATATAGACGTGATCTCCCTTGAGGAACTTGTCTCGCGCATAGAGAACCCGGTGCCGTTCGACAAAAAAGTAATAGTCATCACTTTCGATGACGGATACCCTTCCGCGTACACAAAACTTTTACCCATCGCAAATGAGTTTAAATATCCGATAACCCTCTTTGTTTATACAGATTTCATACACACGCGGGAAGAGCCGCTCTGCTGGAAAAATCTTATAGAGATGGATAACGGCCTTATCGATATACAGTCGCACAGTATTTCGCACACAGCGCTCGCCGGAGTACCCTCCCAAAGCGGCAGCGGCGCCAAAAAACTTTTTGATGAAATATATATGTCAAAAAAGCTGCTTGAGATATACCTCGACAAAGAGGTTGTCTTTTTCTCCTTCCCTTACGGAGAGTATAATCAGGAATTGGCAGGGCTGTGCGCAAAAGCCGGTTACAAGCGTGTTTTTTCAACAGACTACGGCCCCAACATAATAACAGCCGACAACTTCTGTCTGCGCAGGCATCACATAAAACGGGACTACTCTGCTGAGCGGTTCAGGAGTATTATACGGAATTAATAAAATTCATTTGCGGGGAATGATTTGATCCTCACCCCCGCGAATCAACCGCCATCTTATAAAATTGTTCAAACAGGTACAATGAATCATGCGGGCCAGGGCTTGCTTCCGGGTGGTATTGAACCGACATTACGGGCAACTCCTTATGGCGCAGGCCCTCTACCGTATTATCGTTTAAGTTTATGTGCGTAATTTCAACGCCGCTTATATTTTTTATTGAATCATAATTTACCGCGAATCCGTGATTCTGGGATGATATTTCAACGCAGCCGGTTTGGAAATTCTTTACGGGCTGGTTCGCGCCTCTGTGACCGAATTTCAACTTATAGGTTTTTCCGCCAAGGCCAAGCCCGATTATTTGGTGGCCGAGGCATATCCCGAACATAGGTATGCGCTCTTTAAGAACATCTTTTACGAGCTCGGCAGCGTAAGTTACAGCCTCCGGGTCACCCGGACCGTTGGATAGAAAAACTGCATCCGCGCCGTCGCCGAGCGCCTGACGCAGGCTTGTCTTGGCCGGATATACCTTTACCGAAAAACCGGCCTTATCCAAAAGGCGCAGTATATTTGTCTTTACGCCGAAATCAAAAACAGCTACGCGGAAAGCAGCGTCTTTTTGGGAAAATACATACGGTTCGGCGCACGAAACTCCCGATGCAAGGTCAAGGCCTGCCATTAGGGGGTGTGCCCGCAGCCTTTCCAAGGCGTTTTTTTGTTCAAAAAAAATGCCCGCCCGCATTGCTCCTTTGTCGCGGATTGTTTTGGTAACCTTTCTGGTGTCGATGCCTTCTATAGCGGGGATTTTTGCCTGCACAAGGTAGTTTGACAGAGACATGGACGCCCTGAAATTTGAATAGGTCTTGCTGTATTCCTTGACGACGAGTCCCGCTGCCTGTACTCCTGCCGATTCGACATCCTCCGCTGTTATCCCGTAGTTGCCGATCATAGGATACGTCATTGTTACGATTTGTCCGTTGTACGAAGGGTCGGTCAATATTTCCTGATAGCCGCTCATCGATGTATTAAAAACGATTTCGCCGCAAATATCGGTTTCATACCCGAAGCTTTTTCCTTCAAATTCGGTTCCGTCTTCGAGAATCAAGAAACAAGTTTTTGTCATATCGTCCCCCGATGACTTTAAATATCCGGCGCTTTAAGGCGTCAATATTATTTTATGCGCCTTTGCTTAAAATAATATTGACAAATGTTTGTTCGGGAAACCCAAAGTATTCGTATGAAAAAAATATTTGCCGCGGTTATTTTCTTTTGCCTTCTTGCCGGCTGGGGGCTGATCTTTTCGGCGCCGGCCTCGGAGGCTATGCTTGAACAGGGCATAGAGGCGCTCAAGGCCGGCAATTATTCATCGGCTGAGCTTATATTCAGAAGATTGGTTACTTCCGATGAGGCTGAAATAAAAGACATGGCCTGGTTCTATTTGGCTCAATCCATCTTTTACCAAAAAAATTACCGCTCTTCCATATATGAGTTTACAAGTTACCTGAATAAATGCAAGACTCTGGCGCTTTGTCAGGAATCAAGATACTGGCTCGGCGAATCGTATTACTACCTCAAAGAATACAACACCGCTATTGAGGAATACAAAAGGTATATAAGCAAAAACAAAAACGAGCGCCTTGCCCAGTACGCCATCGACAGAATCGCCGCGATATATTTCGAGCAAAAACGTTACGACGAAGCCATAATGGAATGGGAAAAGGCAGTAAATCAATCCTCAGACCAAAACATGAACGCGGTGCGGACTCTCAATATAGGGAAGACCCTCTATTTAACCAATAAGAGCGACGAGGCTTTAAACCGGCTGACTCCGCTTTTGAGCCTTGCCGGGAATCTGCCTATAGTCTCGGCCGCCCGAATCATTATCGGGAGAATATATCAGGCGGACGGAAACCACGCGAAAGCCCTTGCCCTCTTTAACGCCATACCCGAAGATGTTCTGAAGACCGCGCCTTACAGCGAGGCCAGGTACTATAAGGCGCTTTCGCTCATAAACAGAGGAGAAATATTGAACGCGAAATCTCAACTGCAAATATTTTTGGCCATAGTTCAGGATGAGCCGTTGCGTTTTAACGCCCTGTATGAGCTGGGCCTTTTAAATATGCGCTCGGGCGAAACGGAACGAGGCCTTGACCAGTTGAACGAGGCAAAAAAAACGGATGACCCCGCTTTGAGGCTCTCGGTGAATAAATATCTCGGCAATTATTATATGGATAAAAATCCGTCCCTTGCCAGAACATACTTGGAAGATTCACCCGATACGGGAACGAGCGACGCGAGGGATATTCAAATCCTGCTCGCAAAAGCCTATATAACCGAAAAGAGATTCACAGACGCCGAAAAGATACTCAGCCTGTATCAGACGAAATATCCTTACGACAAAAATATAGATCAGGTAAAATTTCTAACCGCGAGAATATACATCGAGAAGAAACAAACTGAAAACGCCGCGGCCATCTTTGAAGATTTAAAACAGAACTATCCGTTTTTCGAAAACATGAAAGAGATTGACTTGTATACTGCTATGGGCTGTTACAACGACGGCGATTATCAACGAGCCGTTAATCTTCTCAACGTGTATCTGAAAAGAAACGATATTGAAAGCAGATACGACGGCGTAAAACTTATGGCCGAATCATATATTGCCATGAACAATCTTAATATGGCAAGAACGTACGTGAACATGGTCGTAAACAATTATATAAACAAGGCAGGCGCCGTTGACGTAATTTTTTTGTTTGCGGTATCCTCAACCGAAAAGAACATAAACGCCGCGTGGTACATTAGTATAGTTCTTGAAAAATTTCCCGATTCCGAACAGGCGCTCAAACTCTGCCTGTTTTTGGGAGACAATGCCTTTAAAGCAGGCAGGTATCAAAACGCCATTGATTATTACGATAGATATTTAAAGGGAAACAGGCGTGAATCTAAAGGGGTTGCTTTTTACAATAAGACGGTATCAATGTATAATCTTAAAAAATACAATGAGCTTATCTCCATGCTGAGTTCGGGCGCTATACCGCCCATGGATGAGGACCAGTGGATGGGTATTCACTTTATTCTTGCCAGATGTTATAACGAAATGGGAATGCAAGGCATGGCCTATTTCATGCTTTCCGAAAGCGATGCCAAGATCATGCCCGACGATGTCCTTTTTATTTTTCTCAAAAGCGCCGTCCACTTCGGCGATATTCAGCTTGTTCTCCGCAATCTTGATTATGTAAAAAACAATAAAAACGCTTCCGAAATAACTTATCTTATCGCTTCATACTACGCGACAAATTCGGCGGAAGAAAACGCGGTGAAGTATTACGCAATGGTAATAGATAAATACCCTGAAAGCGAGAAGGCTGATTTTGCGCGCTATGAACACGCAAAAATACTTTTAAACCGCAACGACGCGAACAATGCCGCGCGCAGGCTTAAAGAAATAACGAACAAGAGCCTGAACGACGACAAAAACGCCCTCCTGATTTTGTGCTATTTTTCAGCCGGAGAGGACGCGGCTGCCGCTGAACTTTCGGCGCGCGAAATAGGGCGTCTTTCAAAAAAAGAGAGCTATGAACAGATTCTCAAATTGAATCTGGTTTACTATTACAACTTGAAAAATACCGCAATGTTTAATCGCTTTTCTTCTTATTTGAAGGCAGCCGCTAAAGATCAACTATATGTGAATTATATATGCGGCAAATATTACTACGAGGTTCATGATTATCCTTCATCCTTTGCCTATTTCGGCAAAATAGCGGATTATGAAAATGAGTATAATGTGGAGACATGGTTTTATCTTGGAGAAATAAACCTCTTGATAAACAAAAAGCAACAGCAGGCTGTTCAATACTTTGAAAGGGTTATTGCGAACGATAATGAAAGCGATTACGCCTACAAGGCGCGCATTGAACTGGCTTTGATATATAACGAAACCTCGCGAAAAGAAGAGGCTTTGGATATACTCAAGGAAATCATAAACAGGCCAAAGAAGAAGATGATATACGCAATACAGGCGGAGAATTTATACAACTCGTTTAAGGACGATATAAGGCAAAATTAATGTTATGGCTTTAAAAAATTTAATAGCTGTTATACACGGCCCCAACCTTAATATTCTGGGTTCCAGAGAATCCGATATTTACGGAACCGATACGATGAGCGGTATAAATTCAAGGCTTGAGGCTGCCGCTCAAAATAACGGATTTAAAATAGAAACTTTTCAGTCGAACAGCGAGGGCGGCATAATAGATTACATACAGCAGTGCGCGGGCAAGGTTGACGGCATTGTAATAAACCCGGGCGCGTATACGCATACCTCGATCGCGATAAGGGACGCCATATCGGGGATTGCCATACCCGCGGTGGAGGTTCATCTTTCAAATATTCACAAACGAGAGGAATTCAGGAATCATTCGTTTATAGCTCCCGTGTGCATCGGACAAATATGCGGTTTCGGCGCTTTTTCGTATGAGGCGGGACTTCTTGCCCTGCTGGAATATCTCGCTAAAACGCAGAACGCCGGGTAATTAAAACCGGCGCCGGCCAATTCAACGCGCTACTTTTATTGACTTATTTTTATCTTGACAAAATACGTAAATTCGAATATTCTATATTCGGAATATACGATTATCAAATTTGGCGGAGTGGATATATGTTAATAGAAATGAGGGCGCGTTCGCAGATAACGCTCCCGAACGAAATAATAATATGAATATTTTTGGAAACATATTAAGCTGACGGCGCCCCATAAAACTTAGGATATGAAGTTTCAGGAAATTGAGCGGATGCTCTTGAATGACGGTTGGAGCCTCAAAACGGTTAAGGGCTCACATCATCAATACACCCATCCCTCAAAATCGGGCAAGGTAACCATCCCCTATCACGCTGGGGATATTGCGCCGGTGATAATTAACTCTATTCTGAAACAGGCCGGATTAAAGTAGGAGGGTATTATATTATGCAACTCACATATCCCGCGATTTTTTATAAAGGTGAAGGCGGTTATGCTGTGGAGGTTCCCGATCTCCCCGGCTGCATAAGCGGCGGGGCTTCTCTTGCTGAGGCGATCATTATGGGAACCGATGCCGCTTCAGGCTGGGTTCTTACCGAACTTGAGGATGGGAAGCCTGTGCCCAAGGCAAGCCCCATAGAGGCGATTAATCCCGAGGCCGGCGGTTTTGTCAGTATGCTTTTGCTGGACATGGGCGTTTACGCTGAAAAGTACGGTAATAAAGCGTCGCAGAAAAACCTGACCATCCATGCTTGGCTTAATACTTTCGCCGAAGGGTAAAGCAAAATTTCCCTTTAAACTCCGAGATAAATTTTTCTTTCTTCTCTGCAATTCTGCCAAACACGGCAAGCATGGCCTTTTGTCCGTTGTTTCATAAATATTTTGTTTGACATTTCCCTTTATATCATGTAGATTCGCTACGGATTTAGCTATGCCTTTCTTTTGAGTTGAATTCTTTTATGGTGTAAAACTTGCAAGGAGGTAATTGGGTAACTTTAAAAACGGAGTAAACTAATATGAATATTTTTGGAAACATATTAAGCTGACGGCGCCCCATAAAACTATGAGTACTTTCAAAAACAAGCTCGGCCTTAAAACTAAAAATGAATATATAAAACTTAAGGAGGTTCAGAAATGAACATTATTGTAACCGGAAGACATATTACTGTGGCGGACGGTATTAAGGAACATGCCGAAAAAAAGATTAGCAAGCTTGAAACCTATTTTAACCAAAACGTCAATGCCCGCGTAATTCTTAGCCTTGAAAAGATTGACCGGTTCGCTGAAATTATAGTCAATGGCGATGGAGCGCAATTTTACGGCAAAGAGAGCGGTGAGACCTTTTTTGCCGCTATAGATGTACTTGTAGAAAAAATAGGCAACCAGATTGTGCGCTATAAAGACAAGAATCAGCCCCGCAAGTGGCCCCGTGACGGGATGCTTGTATTCGGGAGCGAACCGGATGTTCCTGAGCGCGAAATAAAACTGATCGAGGCGGGCGCCAAGCCTAAAGATAAAATAGAAGCCTACCTTCAAATGAAGACCGATAAAACGGATTTTACCCTTTTTAAACAAGAAATAAATGCTGACCTTTCCAATAAACGGTATGCCGCGCTGTATAAAAACGGAGCTAATTTCAGAATGGCGGAAATTCCGTCCGAAATGAAGAAAAACGGCAATTCCGAGGAACTCATCCTGCTTGAATACGAACTTGAGGTTAAGGATGAATCTCCGGTTCACCCCGTTATTGATTTCAAAAAAACCGAAAATCAACTAAAACAGATGACCCTTATTCAAGCCATTGACGAGCTTGACGCGGGCGATGCAAAATATATTCCGTTTTTTAACTTGGAATCGGAATATCTCAATATAGTCTATAAAGACGGAAAAGATATAGCTGTAATGATGCCGGCCTTAACATGAAAAAGCCGGTACAGGTTAATATTTTCCTCGAAACTTCTCTGGGCGTTGATCCTCATATAAGGTTAGTTGCGGGCGAGCGCGGGCTTTCCAAAGAAGTAAAGATAAGCGAGATAAACAGGCCCGGACTCTCGCTCGCCGGTTTCTTTGATTTTTTTGCTTTCAGCCGCGTTCAGGTATTCGGGCGCGGAGAATCAGCTTATCTAAAAAATAATCTTTCTGCCGAACAGAGAGAGGTTGTATATAAGAAGTTTTTTTCTTACGACATCCTTTGCTGTGTATTCACTTATAATGAAATGCCCGACGCTCTTTTCTGCGAAATGGCCGATGAAAAGGGAGTAGCCGTGTTTGTTACCGAAAGGGAGACTACTCATTTTGTACACATCCTCACGAGTCTGCTTTACGATCTGTTTGCCCCGGTTAAGACGATACACGCAACTTTTATCGACGTTCACGGAATAGGCGTGCTGTTAATGGGAGAGAGCGGTATAGGCAAAAGCGAATGCGCCCTTGAGCTTCTTGAACGCGGTCATAAGCTTGTCGGAGACGACATGATTGAAATAAAAAAAGTCAATGATACGCTGCTTATAGGCAATTGTGTTGATACTTTGAAACACTACATGGAAATACGCGGGCTTGGCATAATCAATGTCAGAGATCTTTTCGGAATAGGGTCTGTTTGCAATAGAAAACGTATAGAACTTGTAGTGTTTCTTGAGAAATGGAACGACGAAAGAGAATACGATAGATTGGGGCTTGACGATAACGCATATACCCTTCTTGACATCAATCTGCCCTTTATTACTGTCCCTGTTAAACCGGGCCGCCATATAGCCGTCATAGTTGAGGCTGCCGCCCTTAATCAGCATCTTAAAAATTTGGGCATCAATTCCGCATGGGAACTTGATAACAGCCTGAAAAAAATTATGGAGAAAAAAATTAATGCTTGAGAGAGAAGTTGTTGTTACCGGCGATGCCGGAATCCACGCAAGACCCGCTATGATGCTTGTGCGCGAAGCTATGAAGTATGAATGTTCGGTTAAACTTATCAAAGATGATATTGAGGCCGACTGCAAATCCATAATGTCGGTGCTCGGTCTCGCGATTATTCCCGGCAGCCTTTTAAAGATTGTCACTGACGGAGTTGACGAAGATAAAGTTATAAATTCGATAGTTTCAATGATAGAATCAAATTTTGACTTTAACAAGGAAGTCCTGTGAGCGAATCGTCTTACAAAGCATTGTCGCGTCTTCTTGCCGGGAATCCATATTTTGGCAAAAGACTTGTGATTTGCCGAAATGAGAGCGAGGCTGCTTTTTTAAATTTATGGATTTCCCCTTCGGAAAGTAAACAGGACTCGCCTCCGGTTCATGCCGATGCCAGAAACGTGAGGGAACAAGCCGGTTTAAATTCGTTCATCAAAGATTGCTCGAAATGCGGGGCATCCTTAGAGAAAAAAATTGGGGTCGGTTCGGGAAATAACGGCGTAATGATCATCCTTTACGCGCCTAAACTTGTCGGCAAAATGGAAATGCAGTTCTACAAAAAAGATTCGGCTGATATGCTTAAACGCATAACGGCATCCATGAATCTTTCTTTCGGCGAATGCTATATTACCAATATGATTAAATGCGAATCGGATGATCCGTTTATGAAACCGAGCGAGATGGTTTCAAACTGTCTTTCTGTTCTTGAAGCTGAGCTTGCTTTGGTAAAGCCCAAACTCGCGCTTGTCATGGGAGACATCCGCCCGTTGCAGAAAATTGTCAACAATAGTGAAATATTGTGGTTCGCCTTTGAGCATCCGATATCTATGCTTAAAAATCCTGATCTCAAGAGAGCCGCCTGGGAAACCATAAAAAAAATTAACCTGAAAACAAAAGAGCTTGGCATTGCCTGATACTTTTGCCGATGCCCATATAGCGTATCCGATAGACACGGCTTTCACATACCGCATACCTGAAGGCATGGAAGTTAAAACAGGCTGCCGTATTATTGTTCCTTTTGGAAGCAATGAGATTACCGGCTACACGGTATCGGTTCACCGGCAAAAACCGGACGGCTTTGAAGTGAAGGATGTCCTTTCGCTTATTGACGAGGAACCGATATTTGATGAAAAGCTCATAGACCTTTGCCGCTTTACTGCCGAGAGCTACTGTTCGTATACCGGAGAATCGCTTGCTATGGCCCTGCCGGCAGGCAAGAAGGCGACCGACAGGCATAGGGCGTCACAGCCGGCAGAGCATACCGGCAGACGGGGACGCCTGACGCGGGAACAGAACCTGATTGCCGGCAAAATAAGCGACAGCGTAAGCGCCGGGCGTTTTGTTCACTGTCTTTTTGGAATTACCGGAAGCGGCAAAACCGAGATTTACATTGAGATGGCCGAACGTACCATGGCTGCCGGCAAATCGGTTATTTACCTTGTGCCGGAAATATCGCTTTCATCGCAGATTTATGAACGCCTTTATTCCGTGTTCGGCAGCGAGCTTACAATGTACCACAGCGGCCTTAGCGCAAATGAGCGGCTTCACAGCTGGCAAAATTTTTACACCGGAAAGTCCCGTATCGCTGTGGGAACGCGCTCGTCCGTTTTTTTGCAGCCGCCCGATTTAGGCCTGATCATAATTGACGAGGAGCACGACGCTTCTTTCAAGGAGCGTTCCGCGCCGCGCTATAACGCGCGCAGGCTCGCGATGTACCGCAGCAAAAAAGAAGGCGCCGCGCTCATTGTGGGTTCGGCTACTCCTTCGATAGAAACTCTCTACGCGGCGCAGGATGGTCTTATTGAACTGCACCGCCTGACCACCCGTTACGGCAAAGCCGCGCTGCCGTCAATCGAAATCGTCAGGTCGCCCGCCAAATCGAGCGCCGACAATATCATATCGACTATGCTTAAATTGAAAACAAAACAGGCAATCGATTCGGGAAATCAGGCTATTTATCTTTTAAACAGAAGAGGCTTTGCTCCGATTGTTTTGTGCGATAAGTGCGGCGAAATACTTCAATGCCCTGATTGCAGCATAAGCCTTAATCTGCATAAAGGCGGCGATATGCTTTGTCATTACTGCGGGTATAAAACCAAGATGCCGCGGGGGTGCCCCAAGTGCGGCTCGTCGCCGCTCTCCAAACTCGGTACAGGCACGCAAAGAGCGGAGGATATTGTCGCGAAAACTTTCCCTGCTTCGCGGGTGATGAGGCTTGACCAGGACAGCTCGCGCAAAAAGGGGAGCGTCTTTGATATAATTGACGGAATGTTAAACAAGGAGATAGATATTCTTCTCGGTACGCAAATGGTAGCGAAAGGTTTTGACTTTCCCGATGTGTCTGTTGTGGGCGTATTGATGGCCGATATAGGGCTCAACATTCCCGATTTTCGTTCGGCCGAGCGTATCTTTTCGCTGCTTGTTCAGGTCGCGGGAC
>Ga0082212_10002701_pt1 | contig 25621 bp, 21 predicted proteins | sample TergutNt197P3_FD_71548 | JGI IMG/M metagenome (GOLD analysis project Ga0082212, IMG submission 71548) | Neocapritermes taracua P3 segment gut microbial communities from Petit-Saut dam, French Guiana - Nt197 P3 | ecosystem: Host-associated > Arthropoda: Insects > Digestive system > Gut ...
CTTCCCGCTGTGTAAGCGAAATCGGCTTTTCGCAAACGATATAGGGAATATTTGTATGTTCGGCTATTTCAATCACATGGCGCGGGTGCATCCCCGACGGCGTCATCACGGATACGACATCCACATCCCTTAACTGTTTGTAATCTGTAAGATAAGGAACCGACAGTTGTTCTGAAACCGTCCTCGCCTTGTTTTCATCTATGTCGCAAACAATTTTGACGTCAATGCCGTCTGTTGCCTGAACCGCTTCGATGTGGCGTTTCGAGACTCTTCCGCAACCTACTAATGCTAATTTTACTGAACTCATTTTCTAAATTTCCTGTAATGATTTATCTATCAAAAAATCTTTTATTTCCTGTTCGCTAACCTCAAAGCCGGACATGTATTCAACAGGCTCTGAAAAGTCTATGTCTTTATGGAATGCCAATTGCGCGCGGAATAATTTTCCTGAAAACATTTGACCGAATAATGTGTCCGCTTTTTGAACAATTTGGTCTAATGTGTAGTAATCCCGCAATATAAAATACAAATCCGCATAGTCCTTCCACTTTGCCCTGCGTCCTAAAGCGTATGCTTTCATGGCTGCCAACGTAAGCAAATCCGGCATTCTAAACGTGTTTTCAAAATCTATGTTAGCCTCAATCGCGTATGGATATTGAAAAAATGTTATTTTCACTTCGTTAATAACAAGATTGATTTGTTCACCTACTCTGCGGGTAACAACGTATGGAATTTTTGCTGTGTTTATCTTTTTTATCGTTCTTGCAGCGTTAATGTTTGATAACTTAAACATATCAAAATCAATAGACCTTCGATGCCCTACCTGAAGCGCAATTGCCGTACCGCCAACAAGATAAAACTCACGCTTAAACTGTTGCATCAATGGAAGCAACTCTTTTTGTTCTTCGCTAAGAATTTCAGGATGCATATTTTTTAAAATACATATCAAAGTAATTGTGAATTTCAGGGAAATAGTTTAATTTTTTCCTGCCGGTCATACCCCGAAAAATGCTCGCAGTTTTCTGTAATCCAACAATATCAAACAAGTCATGTACTTCCGCCAACGTGCCATAATTAAGTATTGTTTCCACCAACAGTTCATCGCTTACCGTTTCGCTTTTGGGCGCAGGCGAGTACCAAAACAGATGTTGATGGTCGTCAATATATTTTTTTACTTCGGGACTTCGCATGGAGGTTATTTAGTATTTTCTTTTTTGCATTATCTTTTCCGTCGCAAATTCTTCAATTTCCCTGCTAATCATATCTTTTATGTCTTTTTCAGGAAATTGAAGCAGATATTCGGCAACGCCAATTGGTTTATTGAAATCGCGTAATGCCAGCTCAATATCCACTTTTCCCTTTGTGGCACAGAGAATAATGCCAATTGACGGATTTTCATCGTCCTGTTTTGTTTTATCGTCGAGCAAACCGAGATAATAGTTCATCTTTCCAACAAATTCAGGTTCAAACTCGCAAACTTTCAAATCAATTGCTACCAAAGCATGTAGTTTGCGATTAAAAAACAACAAATCAACAAAATAATCTTTATCGTTGTGCGTCAAACGATGCTGATTGCCAATAAATGTAAATCCTGTACCCAATTCGAGCAGGAAAAATTTGATTTTTTCTACCAAGCGCCGCTCCAACTCACGTTCTTTAAGTGGGTGTCTCAATCCAAGTATTTCAAGGTTGTAAGTTGTTTTTAAAATTTCGTTTGCCTGATCCTGCAAATGTTCGGGTAGAGTATGCGCAAAATTGTTGTGTTTTGGTAATATTTTTGCATTCCTGTAACTGTCAGCCTTGATAAAATTGAGTAAAATATTACGCGACAAACTGTTTTCGTGGGCTTCTTTCAGATAATAAACGGCTTCTTCCAATGATTTTACTTTGCTTATTATTAGCACATTATGCATCCATGGTAAAAGTGCAGCAAGTTGCTGCACTTTTTCATCAGCAAGTGCATAGAACTCATAGAAATTTTTCATATTCCACAAGTTACGTGGCGAAAAACCGGTCGTATCGGGAAATTCCTGTTGCAAATCCACTGATAGCCGTTTCACTACGCTACTGCCGTATCCTTTTTCTAACTTTTCCACAGAAATGCGCTTGCCGATGTTCCAATACAACTGCATCATTGCCGAATTAATCCTTTGGGCAAGCACCACCCGCGTAGATTTTATTTCGGTAATGATATACCGCAACATTTCGTTATATGGATTAGTTTCAGTCATTATCGTTCATCAAAACAAAAACCCAAACAGCCAAAGCGGAATTTTATTGGCAAAACCTGTTTCAATATTATCGAGCGCCAAATAGAAATCAGGTACGTCGGCAATCTGTGAAAAGTTTTTGTTGCTGCCAAACATCTTAAAAATATCGTATTTTGCAAAATACACTTTCGGTATAAAAACGTATATTCAAATATACACTATTTGCAAACATTTGATTTATATAGTTTTTCAGCGCCTATAATTTATAAATATTTTCGCCACTCTCGCTGTACGCATTCTGCAAATCAACAATCAAACGCGCGTGCTCCCGTATCATCTCAAAATTATATGCAGCATGTTTTGTTGAAATGACTACCACATCGGCGTTTGAGAGATTTTCGGGCGACAGTTCCACCGATGCAAAAGAATGTCCCTCGTGCGTGGTAATGGTTGAAATATGCGGGTCGTTGTAAGAAACCATTCCACCTTTTTTCATTACCTCGTCAATAATCTCAATGGTCGGCGACTCGCGCTCATCGTCAATGTTCGGCTTGTACGCTACACCCAGAAATAGCACCTTGCTGCCGTTCACAGATTTTTGATGCTTGTTAAGGGCAGTACTGATTTTGATGTACATGTAATGCGGCATCCGCATGTTGATATGTCCGGCGGTATGAATCATGCTCAAATCGAAATTGTACATTTTCGCAATGTGTTCTAAATAGAACGGGTCAAGCGGAATACAATGCCCGCCGATACCCGGTCCGGGATAAAATGCCTGAAATCCGAACGGTTTGGTTTTGGCCGCCTCAATCACTTCCCAGATGTTGATACCCATTTTGCCTGCCAGTAATGTCAATTCGTTGATGAGGCTGATATTGACCAAACGGTAGGTATTTTCCAGAATCTTGACCATTTCGGCAACACGCGGCGAACTCACCACATGAATCTTCTCAATGGCTTTTGAATAGATGCTTTGCCCGATTTCCAATCCTTCGGGAGTAATGGCGCCTAACACTTTCGGGGTATTTTTGGTATGAAAGGAGGCATTACCGGGGTCAACCCTTTCGGGCGAAAAGGCTAACCAAAAATCTGTACCATGCTTCATACCCGATTCCTTTTCGATAATCGGCAGCATGAACGCCTCGGTAGTGGTGGGATAGGTAGTGCTTTCCAAGCAAATAAATACCTCGCGTTTCATGTATTTCCCGATGCTGACACACGCCGATTCAATATAGCTCATGTCGGGTTTTTTGAAACGGTCTAATGGCGTTGGCACACATATTAATAAGGCATCGCATTGATTGATTTCCGAAAAATCGGTAGTGGCTTTGAAAAATATCTTGTTTACCACTTCTTTCAGCACGGCATCGCGAATATCCTTGATGTAGTTTTCACCCCGATTGATTTTATCAACCTTTGCCTGCGAATTGTCGAAACCGATAACATGCAGTCCCGCTTCGGCAAAAGCCACCGCCAACGGCAAACCGACATAACCCAAACCGATTATTCCTATGATTTCCTCGTTGTTATTGATTTTATTGTGTATGTTCATTTTTTCTTTTTTTAATTCAGATTAACGCTTCGCGACGGTCAGTCCCATAGGGGATTAACCATATTGGTGAAAACGAACGACAAGCCAAGAAAACGACGTCGCAGTTTACGCCGACAAAAACGGAAGCATTGATTTGCACTTTGACGTAATTGCCCAATGAAATTTGCGGCAAAAATACATTTTTTTGTCGGATATTGCAATTTTTTCCAATCAGAGAAAACAATTTGTACTTTTGAGACATATTTGGAATACCTTATTCCGTTAATACCTGATAAATTTTCGTTGATAACGTATGTTTAAACAATCTAATGCATCGTGTATAAATCACATTTTCAGCGTATTATTAAATTCAAATTGAAATTTATTTGCATTTCTTAAATTTGTTTGTTTATTTTGTGCTTTGGTATATTAGTTATTAATGTTTGGAAATATTGCACAATAATACTAATTATCAGTAATTTTTGCAAGTAAATATGCATTAGCCTTTTTCTCGATTTTTTGGAGTGTTGAAAGTGCGAAACATTAGTAAATTGTTATGATTTATATTTATTCTCCTCATAATTAAAATAGTAACGATTCATGGAAAAGAAACAATTGGAAAAAATTTTGAATGACGTCGTCAATGTGAAGATTGCCATTGTGGGTGATTTTTGCTTGGATGCGTATTGGTTTATCGACGAGTCGAAAAGTGAAATATCGATTGAGACGGGGCATAAAACACGTCCGATTCGTGCGCAGAAATACTCGTTGGGCGGCGCGGGTAATGTAGCCAATAATCTGTCGGCGATGGGCGTCGGGCATATATATGCTTTTGGCGTTACGGGCGTTGATCCGTTTGCAGCGGAGATGAAAAAAATCATGCAAAAGGCCGGTATCCATACGGATTTTCTGCTGACGCAGGAGGATGACTGGTCAACGCATGTGTACGCAAAACCATACGTCGGCGATGATGAAGAAGGACGAATTGACTTTGGTAATTTTAACCAATTGTCTGACGTCAAGGCTGATGAATTGCTGCAAAAACTGTCGGACTTGCTTCCTGCCATTGACATCGTCATCATCAACGAACAGGTTTTATCGGGAATACATACCCCTTATTTTCGCGAAAACTTAGTAAAGGTAATCGGCGCTTTTCCTGAAAAAATGTTTATTGCCGACAGCCGTCATTACAATGACCAGTATAAAGGCGCTTTACGGAAGATGAATGATTCGGAAGCCGCCATTCTTTGCGGAATGAAACACGATACCACCGAACCGGTTTCATACAACGAAGTTTGCCTTGCCGCCAAAACGCTTTTCAAACGGTTTGGGAAGCCGTTGTTCATCACTCGCGGCAGCAATGGCTCCTTAGTGATTGATGAAAACGGAATCGAAGAAATCCCGGGATTGATGATCTTGTCTAAGGTGGATACCGTGGGCGCCGGCGACAGTTATTTAGCAGGGGTTACAGCCGCTCTGGCCGCCGGTTACGACATGAAAACAGCCGCCTGTCTGGGTTCTTACGTTGCCGGCGTGACCGTTCAGAAACTGTTTCAAACGGGAACCGCAACTCCGGAAGAAATCATGGAAATCGGCGTGAACCCCGACTATATTTACGCTCCCGACTTAGCCGAAAACATACGGCAGGCAACATATCTGCCCGACAGCGAAATCGAAATCATCCGTGAATGGAAAGAAAAATTAAATATCCGATATGCTATTTTCGACCACGATGGAACTATTTCCACCCTGCGCGAAGGATGGGAACTCATTATGGCTCCCATGATGGTCAAAGCCATTCTGGGAGATAAATACAAAGACGCCGGAACAGACCTCTATTCAAAAGTAGAAGAGCGTGTCAATGAATATATTGACAAAACGACGGGAATCCAAACGCTTGTCCAGATGAAAGGCCTGTTGGACATTATCCGCGAGTTCGGATATGTTCCTGAAAAAGATATGCTTGACGAGTTTGGATATAAAAAGATTTACAATGACGAATTGCTGGAAATGGTCAGGGCGAGGGAGCGCAAATTTGCGAATGGCGAGTTATCCATTGATGATTTGACCATTAAAAACGCCATTCCTTTTGTGAAAAAATTGTATGAGGCCGGTGTTCGGTTGTATTTAGCCAGCGGAACGGACGAAAATGACGTCAGGGAAGAAGCCCGCACGTTGGGTTACGACCATCTGTTTGAAGGAGGAATCTTTGGCGCTGTAGGCGATGTAACCATTGAAGCCAAGAAGATTGTACTGAATCGTATCATGGAGAAAATCGGAGGGGATGCCTCTGCACAGGTCGTCACGTTTGGCGACGGGCCGGTCGAAATAAGGGAAACACGCAAACGCGGCGGCCTGACGGTGGGGCTGGCTACCAACGAACTGCGCCGTTACGAATTGAATCCCAAAAAACGCACCCGTCTGATCAAAGCTGGATCTGATGTTGTTATTCCAGACTTTTCACAATATTCAAAACTTCTTGCATTGTTGAATATCAACTGATTCCTATACTTTCGGATATTCAATGCGCACATGATGAATGTTCATCAGCCGGTTCTTGATGACCTCTTTGGCTGTGTTGATTTCGCGGTAAGTGATGTTGGCGTCGTTATACTGGTCTTCCAATATCTGGTAATTAACAATATTGTCCACCAAGTCGCTGATGGTTTGGTGGTTGATTTCTTTCAGACTGCGTGAAGCTGCCTCAATGGAGTCGCACATCATCAGCGCCACCATTTCTTTTGAAAACGGGGTCGGGCCGGGATAGATGAATTTTGTTCGGTCTACAGGCTGGTCAGGATGTCGTTTTTGATAAAGGTTGTAAAAAAAGCGTACGGTGGTGGCGCCGTGATGTGTGCGGATAAAGTCGGTAACATGTTGCGGGATGCGTTCCTTACGGGCAATTTCCATACCGCCTGTTACGTGTTCGATGATGATTTGCGCACTGTTTTCGGGTTCCAGGTCTTCATGGGGATTACGGCTGCCGGTCTGGTTTTCGATAAAATATCCGGGACGGTTGATTTTACCTATGTCGTGATACAAAGCGCCTGTACGGACGAGCAAAGGATTTCCTCCTATTTTTCTGATAACTTCTTCAGATAAGTTGGCCACCTGCAACACATGCTGGAAAGTTCCGGGCGCCACTTCCGACAGTTTGCGCAACAACGGCTGGTTGGTGTCCGAAAGTTCCATCAAAGTCATATCAGAAATAAAACCGAAGGTCTTCTCGAAAAAGAAAATAGACGGGTAAACCACAAAAATTAATGCGCCGTTGATGGCGAAACGAACGTAGTTCATCCACTCGATCTGCCGGATATGAATTCCCTGCATCAGCACCATAGCCGAATAAACCGTGCAATAAGCCAGAATCACCACAACGATAGACCGGAACAGTGACCCGCGGCGATATATGGATTTGATATTGACAATACTCATGAAACCTGCTGCGAAATGGAGAAATACAAATTCAAAACCGTTGGGTGCAATTAACCCGATCAGCAGGAGAGTAACAATGTAGATAAAATTAGCAGTCCGCACATCATAAAAGGTGCTGATCATTACAGGCATCAACACGAATGGCAAAATGTACAAACTGAAATAATCATTGCGTACGACAATACACGAAAAACTGATGAACAGTACCATGATTAGCAGCAGAAAGGCAGTTCGCAGAGTATTACGAAAAGTCTCCGGTCGGTAACGCATCAGGTACACATAAACCATCAGGAAGCCGAGAATCACGATGAGTATCTGTCCCGCCCATATCTGGTTAATATTTCCTGAAATGCCTACCTTGCTATCGAACTCATGTTTCATGGATAGCAAAATATTGTATTTCTCATCATTGACTACTTCGCCGCGTGTAATGATTTCCCTGTTGGTCGGTACTACGCCTTTGGTGTAGGATATTTTACTGATTTGCTCATTTTTCGCTTTTTGAGTGATGTCGGCATTAAAGGTCAGGTTGGGTTGAATAAAATTATTCAGATTCAGGCTTTTCAGAAATATCATTTCCTCATTACTGTACTCCATCTCCAAACTTGACATCACAAATTCGTATGCGGCTTTGGGGGAAAGAATATCGTCGCTGTCGCCTTCGCGGGCAATATTGTTTTTAATGATAACGATCTGATCCGACAGGCTTTGATTTTCGACGCCCTCGTCAGCTTGCAGGATTCCCCGACGGTATGCCAAGTCTAACAAAGCGTCAATATTTTGATACAAACGATTCCTGCCTTCCCGTAAACTGCTGTTGTTCCACTGTTCGTCGAACAATTGACTGAAACGGTTTTTTTGCTGTCCTACAACTTCAGGATGCTCGTTGTAGTACATCACAAAAGTCTTGTTCAGACTGTCCTTTTCGGCGTCCAACTCCTGCTGTGTTTTCAGGATAGGTATATCGAACGGCGCATATAAAGTCTCAAGCCCCCAAATCTTACCTTTTTGAAATTCATAAGGAAACTTTCCCTCGCGGGGGAAAAGAAAGCACACGATAACTATACTGATGATGTACAGTAAAATCACATAAATGTGTGTCCGTAAAAATAACTGAATTTTTGACATCATATTGTTGAAATATTATTTTAGGCGCTTCAGGTAAATTGAAACATTTGATTAGTTACTGAATTACTTCATAATATTAATTTTCGTCAGTTTCATTCCCAATATATAATCATCCATATCTACATCCACGCCGCCTTCCACATTCTCAACGGTTTCGAGGCTTATGCCCAGCACCTGCGACATGATGTAGTTCTTGTGTACTGTCACGGCTGCATCCGTTTCGGGATGCTGCTGCAATACGATGTTGATTTTGTCAGTCACATCAAAACCACTTTCTTTACGGAGATTTTGGATGCGGTTGATGAGCTCGCGGGCAATACCTTCGAGTTTTAACTCTTCGGTAACCGAAATATCTAAGGCTACCGTAAGTTTACCTTCGTTGGCTACTAACCATCCGGGGATGTCTTCAGAAGTAATTTCCACGTCGTCGGGCGTCAATTCTACGGTTTGTCCGTTGATGACGGTTTGGTATGCGCCCGATGTTTCTAAACCGGCAATGTCTTGTTGGGAAAATCCGGCGATAAGCGCCGAAATAGCCGCCATCAGCTTACCGTATTTAGGTCCGAGCGTCTTGAAATTCGGTTTGATTTTTTTGACGAGAATGCCTTCCGTGTCGGTAACATAGTTGATTTCCTTCACGTTCACTTCGTTCAGTATCAAACGCTGCACGGCTTCCACCTGCGGTTGAAGAGCATCGTCGAGCACGGGAATCATGATTTTGCGGAGCGGCTGGCGTACCCTAATATTCACCTTTCGTCGTAAAGCCAGTACCATTGATGATATTTGCTGCGCAATGTCCATACGCGATTCTAATTCGCTGTCAATGAGTGATTCATCGCATACAGGAAAATCGGCAAGGTGTACGGAAGAAGCCCCCAAAGGGGGGATGGAAGGCGATGCGGTTTCCGCTACCCCCCCAATGGGGGGGGCAGGGGGGGCTTCCAGGTCGGTATACAGTTTGTCCATGTAGAACGGAGCAATGGGCGCGGCTAATTTGGCAACGGTCACAAGGCAGGTATAAAGCGTTTGGTAAGCGGCTAATTTGTCGGCGTCCATCACGCCGCCCCAGTAGCGTTTGCGGTTCAGGCGCACATACCAGTTGCTGAGGTTCTCGGTAACGAAATCCTGAATGAGACGGCCGGCGCGCGTGGGTTCGTAATCGGCGTAGCACTCGTCCACCTGTTTGATGAGGGTGTTGAGCAGCGAGATGATCCACCGGTCAATTTCGGGACGTTCGTTTATGGGTATTTGGTTTTCGCTGTTGCGGAAACCGTCTACATTGGCATAAAGCGCGAAGAACGAATAGCTGTTGTGCAATGTGCCGAAAAACTTACGCACCACTTCTTCAACGCCGGCAATGTTGAATTTGAGATTGTCCCACGGTTGCGCATTGGTAATCATGTACCAGCGCAGGGGATCGGAGCCGTATTTTTCGATGGAAGCAAAAGGGTCAACCGTGTTTCCGAGGCGTTTGGACATTTTGTTACCGTCTTTGTCGAGCACCAGCCCGTTGGATACCACAGCTTTGAAAGCAACTTCGCTGCGAATCATCGCCGATATGGCATGAAGCGTGAAGAACCATCCGCGCGTCTGGTCTATTCCTTCGGCAATGAAATCAGCCGGAAATACTTCTTGATTTTCGAGACGGTCTTTGTTCTCAAACGGATAATGAACCTGCGCGTATGGCATAGCGCCCGAATCAAACCAAACGTCAATCAGGTCTGCTTCGCGGCGCATCGGCTTACCTGACGGAGATACCAGCACGATTTCATCCACAAACGGACGATGCAGGTCAATCTTGTCGTAATTAGCGTCCGAGTAATCGCCAACGGTGAAACTTTCGTATGGATTGTTCTGCATCACGCCGAAAGTCACCGCTTTTTCGATTTCCTTCACTAATTCTTCCATCGAACCGATACAAATTTCTTCGTTACCATCTTCGGTACGCCATATCGGAAGCGGCGTTCCCCAGTAACGGCTTCGCGACAGATTCCAATCCTGAAGGTTTTCGAGCCATTTGCCGAAACGTCCCGTACCGGTGGATTCAGGTTTCCAGTTGATCGTATTGTTCAGGCGGATCATATCGTCGCGGCAGGCTGTGGTGCGGATAAACCACGAATCGAGCGGATAGTACAGTACCGGTTTGTCTGTCCGCCAGCAATGCGGGTAGGAGTGGATGTATTTTTCTATTTTGAACGCTTTGCCTTGCTGTTTCAGCATCACGCAAAGGTCAACATCAAGAGAAGCCCCCCCTTGCCCCCCTCCTTCGGGTGGGGTGACTCCCTCCCCTTGGGGGAGGGTCGGGGTGGGGCTTTCGTATTCATTTTTTACAAAACGCCCTGCATATTCTTTATATAAATCAACATTCACCTGATCTTTCACGAAAGTGGGATCAAGATCGTCGATACGAAAAAAACGTCCCCGCCGGTCGACCATTGGCTGGCGATTACCATCTTTGTCGATGAGTAGGAGAGGAGAAATGCCGTTGGCTTTAGCTGCACGATCGTCGTCGGCGCCGAAAGTGGGCGCCATGTGCACGATACCCGTTCCGTCTTCGGTGGTAACGAAATCGCCGGTGATGACGCGGAAAGCAGAAGCCCCACCCCGACCCTCTCCCAAGGGGAGGGAGTCGCCCCCTCCTTGGGAGGGAGCCGGGGGGAGGCTTGGATTCATCCACGGGATGAGTTGCTCGTAGGCAAGTCCTTCAAGGTCTTTGCCGTCACATTCGGATAATATTTCGTAAGGAACTAATTTGTCGCCCGTCTGGTATGTGTCTAACGACAGACCGGCAGCCTTTGGGTTGAAATGCTTCTCCACCAAATCCTTTGCAAGGATAACATTGATGGGTTCGCCGGAATAAGGATTGAATGTCCGCACCAGCACATAGCGGATGTTTGGCCCAACGCAAAGCGCTGTGTTCGAGGGAAGCGTCCACGGGGTAGTTGTCCAGGCAAGGATGAAAGCCCCACCCCAGCCCTCCCCCAAGGGGAGGGAGAAAGCGCGTTGCAATTGTGCCAGATTACTTTTGAAGACGGAACTTCCCCCTCCCTGGGAGGGGGGTAGGGGGAGGCCAAACATCGCTACGCAGGTGGTATCCTTCACATCGCGATAACAACCGGGTTGGTTCAGTTCATGCGTACTAAGCCCCGTTCCCGCAGCCGGCGAATAGGGTTGTATGGTATATCCTTTGTATAACAATCCTTTGTCGTACAACTGTTTGAGCAGCCACCAAAGCGTTTCGATATAGCGATTGTCATATGTGATGTAGGGGTCGCTCATATCCACCCAGTAACCCATGCGAAGGGTCAGGTCTTCCCATTCGCGGGTATATTTCATCACGTCCTTGCGGCAGGCTGCGTTATACTCCTCTACCGATATGGTTTTGCCGATGTCCTCCTTAGTAATGCCGAGCGATTTCTCTACGCCAAGTTCCACCGGAAGACCGTGTGTGTCCCATCCGGCTTTACGTTTCACGTGAAATCCCTTTTGCGTTTTGTATCTGCAAAAAATATCCTTTATGGCGCGCGCCATCACATGGTGGATACCGGGCATCCCGTTAGCCGACGGCGGGCCCTCGTAAAACACAAAACCCGGTTTGCCCTCGCGCGTGGCGAGACTCTGTTCAAATGTGCGTTCGGCTGTCCATCGCTTCAAAATGTCTTTATTAACTTGCGATAAATCAAGCCCTTTGTATTCAGGAAATTTTTGCATATACATTTCAATTTTCAAAAAAACGGACAAAGATATGATTTTACGGTTTATCTGACAAAACAACCGGGATTTTTGAATAAAGTTTGCGGGATCAACAAACAAAAAAGCCCTGACTTGCAAGAAGCCAGAGCCTGACACAATTTAATAACTAATTCTAATTATTCAGCTGAAAATTAAACGGGAAAGTGTATTTTACCTTTACAGGTTTTCCACGTTGCATTCCCGGCGACCACTTGGGCGACAGTTTGAGTACGCGAACAGCCTCAGCGTCCAGCAGAGGGTCGACGCCTCGCATAACCTTAATATCTGTCACCGTACCATCCTTATCAATAGTAAATTCAGTGAAAACTCTTCCCGTAATTCCATTTTCCTGAGCTACAGCCGGATAAACAGTGGTTTTGCCCACCCATTCACGAAACGCTGCATCGGCTTCTTTTCCCTGGAACGTGGGTTTGTCTTCCACGATCGCAAATATTACTACTTCCTCTTCCTCTTCGATAACTACGCCAGATCCTCCTACCGATGAATCAAACACAACCGGAACAATTTCCGTAGAAAAATCGGCTTCCATGTTGATGTCAACATTCGTATCAACATGTACATCATCGGAAACGATATCCAGAATATCGGTTACCTTTGGCGGTTCAGGCGGCGGAGGGGGAGGCGTCTCTTCCTGACGGGTGATCGGCACAATCTCTTCCATCTCCATCGCTCCCTGAACGATGACCTCTTCCTTTACTTCTTCTTTCGGCGCTACCTGCCATTCGAAAGCAAGAAGTGCAAAACCCAGCGCGATCAGTAAACCTACCTCCAAAAACAGACCGCGTCTCTTGTCTAAATTCGCTTTATTACTTTTCTTCAGTTCCATAACGATTTTATTATTTTTTTGATGGCGTAAAATTACATATTATTTTTCTTTTCCTGCAACAAAAAATATTTTTTTTTACATTTTTTTTTCAACTATTTTCTATTAACCTGAAAAACAAACTATTGTAATCTGATAAAATTTAACGTATCCATAACTGACCAACTCCGGCAGTTAAGCAAAAAAACAGGCGCCTTTTAGTTTCTACAAGAGACTGTCTCAAAGTGCCTTCGAGTGTGCTCGTTATTGCGGGTCAAGCCCGCAATGACGCCCTTTGAAGACATCCTCTTCGGTTATAAACGACAACACAAAAAGCGTACCAAAGTTGTAAAAAATGTTAAAAAGTTACGGTTATTCAGTTTATGAGCTCAAATCCCGTATATGGATGCAGAACTTTGGGAAGATGAATCCCGTTGGTTTTCTGTCCGTTTTCGAGGAGAGCGGCCACAATTCGGGGCAATGCCAATGCGCTTCCGTTGAGCGTATGCGCCAGTTGAGGTTTTTTGTTCTGTTCGTCGCGGTAACGCAACCTGATGCGGTTGGCTTGAAACGATTCAAAATTGGACACGGAGCTAACTTCGAGCCACATTTTCTGCGCAGCCGAATACACCTCGAAATCGTAAGTCAATGCCGATGTAAAACTCATATCGCCGCCGCAAAGTTTCACAATGCGGTATGGCAATTCCAATTTTTGTAACAGCGTCTCCACATACGCCACCATTTCGTCGAGCGCCCGGTACGAACGTTCGGGATGTTCAAGGCGTACTATCTCCACCTTGTCGAACTGGTGCAGACGGTTCAATCCGCGTACATCTTTCCCGTATGAACCGGCTTCGCGACGGAAACACGGGGTGTAAGCGGTCATCTTTACCGGAAAATCGGCTGCTTCGAGAATCACGTCGCGGTAAATATTGGTGACGGGAACTTCGGCGGTGGGAATCAGGTAGAAATTATCGATACCCACGTAATACATCTGTCCTTCCTTGTCGGGCAAATTTCCTGTGCCGAACCCGGAATCCTCGTTGACCATCAGCGGCGGAATTACCTCACGATATCCCGCATCCTGCGCCCGGTCGAGGAAAAAACTGATGAGCGCGCGTTGCAGGCGGGCGCCTTTACCTTTATATACAGGAAAACCGGCGCCGGTGAGTTTTACGCCCAATTCAAAATCAATCAGGCCATATTTTTTGGCTAACTCCCAGTGAGGCAGTGCATTGTCAGGCAATTCAGGCATAGCGCCGCCTGAACGTACCGTAACGTTATCGGCGGCTGTTTTTCCTTGCGATACCGACTCATGCGGAAGGTTGGGCAGCAGCACCAACAAGTCTTTTAATTGTTGTTCGGCGGCTTCCTGATCACGCACCAAACAGGCAGCACGTTCCTTGATTCCGGCAACCACCTGTTTCAACGTTTCGGCAAACTCTTTCCGCCCCGATTTCATCAAAACTCCTATTTCTTTCGATTTGGCGTTGAGCTCGGCCTGAAGATTATCGGCCTGCGTTTGCAGTTTCTTGCGTTGCGTATCGACGTCGAGCAGTTGCTCGACGATTTCGCCGGCTTGAAATCCTTTTACTGCGAGACGCCGGATTACCTCGTCCTTATGTTCTTCGATAAATTTTATGGTCAACATGGTTTCAGGTTTCAGGTTTCAGGTTTCAGGTTTGCCTTCGGCGAGGGCTGCGCCGTTCAGGTTTCAAAAAAAATGCAACCCTCCTACAGGATTGCATGAACTTGAAACCTCTAACAAAAAACTTAAAACTAAAATGGAACAACCGATACGAATGATTTGTCGTCTGCTTTTTTGCGAAACTGTATGGTGCCGTCAACCAGCGCAAAGAGCGTATGGTCGCGTCCTATGCCTACATTATCGCCCGGATGATGACGGGTACCGCGTTGACGTACCAAAATATTGCCGGCTTTGCATGCCTGACCTCCAAACAGTTTAACCCCTAATCGTTTACTTTCGGATTCGCGTCCATTCCTCGAACTGCCGACGCCTTTTTTGTGTGCCATTTTTCTTTATTTTATCTTAATCTTCAACAATATGCTTATTCAGTAATACCTTCTATCAGTATTTGGGTAAAGTCCTGGCGGTGCCCATTCAATTTTTGATAGCTTTTCCTTCTTTTTTTCTTGAAAACCAAAACTTTGTCGCCACGAACATGCGAAACAATGGATGCTTCGACCAATGCGCCGCTCACCACAGGCGTCCCCACTTTTATATCATTTTCGTTATCAATCAGGTACACCCTGTCGAATGATAATTTATCGCCCACTTCACCTTCCTGGCGATGAACGAATATTTTCTGGTCTTTATTGACTTTAAACTGCTGACCTGCTATTTCTACGATTGCGTACATTATATAATTCTTATTATTTTTCGGCCTGCAAAAGTAGATACTTTTTGTGGAATCACAAATATTTTTTAAATATTTTCCCCCAAAAGTGATTTTTTTCGATTTTTTTTTGGAAATCCGATTTTTCCATTTATATTTGCAGCGTCAAAAAAAAGTAGAAAATGTACATAAGCACAAACATCAATTTCACTTTCTGGTGGTGGCACACATTGTTCCCCGAACAATGAGGTGTGATGTGCGTGTATGAAATATAGCATCAAAAGAGCCTGTTGTTCGTGTCAACAGGCTCTTTTTGTTTTCATACGAGCCTCGAAAAGAAATCAAATTTAATCCTAAATAATTATTCATTTTAAAACTCAAGTAATCATGACAAACCAAAAAAAAGTAGTACTCAGCGAAGCAGAAATACCTACGCAATGGTATAACATTGTGGCAGATATGCCCAACAAACCGATGCCTATTTTGCATCCGGGAACTAAACAGCCTATGAAAGCTGAAGACCTGTATCCAATCTTTGCAGAAGCGCTTGCAAAACAGGAAACGAACCAAACCGATGTCTGGATCGATATTCCGGATGAGGTTCGGGAAAAATACCGGATATACAGACCGTCTCCTTTGGTACGCGCCACAGGTTTGGAAAAAGCGCTGGATACTCCCGCGCACATCTATTTCAAGAATGAGAGCGTAAGCCCCGTCGGTTCGCACAAACTCAACTCGGCGCTGGCGCAGGCGTATTACTGTCAAAAGGAAGGCATAACCAACATCACCACCGAAACGGGCGCAGGGCAATGGGGAACGGCAATGGCGCTTGCAGCCAGAACTTTCGGATTGGAACTGGCAGTGTATATGGTGAAAATCAGCTATGAGCAGAAGCCTTACCGCCGCTCGCTGATGCAGACCTGGGGCGCGCAGGTGATTGCATCGCCCAGTATGTCGACTAAGGCCGGTCGCAAAATCCTCACCGATAACCCGACCTATCAGGGAAGCCTCGGTACGGCCATTTCCGAAGCTATCGAATTAGCCATGCAAACGCCCAATTGCAAGTATACGCTGGGCAGCGTACTGAACCATGTGTCGCTGCACCAGACGGTGATTGGGCTTGAAGCCGAAAAGCAGATGGAAATTGCCGGCGAATATCCCGACATGATCATTGGTTGTTTCGGTGGCGGTTCCAATTTTTCGGGTATTTCCTATCCGTTCATGCGCCACAATATCAAATCCGGTCGCAAAACACGGTTCATTGCCGCCGAACCCTGTTCATGCCCCAAACTGACACGCGGGATCTTCCAGTACGATTTTGGCGACGAGGCCGGATATACACCGCTGTTACCCATGTTCACGCTTGGCCATAACTTCGCGCCGGCCAACATCCATGCAGGAGGATTGCGTTATCACGGCGCCGGGACTATTGTGAGCCAACTGTTGAAAGATCAGTTGATGGAAGCCGTAGATATTCAACAGCTCGATTCGTTCAAAGCCGGCGTCCTTTTTGCTCGGACTGAAGGAATTGTTCCGGCCCCTGAATCGTCGCACGCTATTGCGGCTGTCATTGACGAAGCGTTGAAAGCTAAGGAAGAAGGGGTTAAGAAAACGATTCTTTTCAATCTGTCGGGACACGGACTTGTTGATATGGCTGCTTACGACCAGTATTTTGCAGGCGACCTGAGCAATCACAGCCTGACAGACGAGGATATTGCCAAAAATATCGATCAATTGGAAAAAATCATCTGATTTATTCCACAAAATCAAGTATTTAGCGAGGCGGAAGTTGTAATAATTTCCGCCTTTGTAATTAACGCACACTGCCTTTTAATTCACAATTTATTCGCTCAAATAAAAACGCAGCAAAGAATCAGCAGTTTCTTTTTTACAACAGGCTGATATTTTGTGCGTTGGAAAAGATAAAATCGAGGAAACACTCAAAAGCACAAAAAACTCTGTGATGCCCGCAAAAAGTTTTTGACTTGACAATCAAATTTTTCGTATTTTTGCAAAAAATATCAATCATCAAACTGTCAATTGAAAGTTTTTGGCATCATTCCTGCGCGTTATGCGTCCACGCGATTTCCGGGCAAGCCGTTGGCACAGCTTGGCGGACGGAGCATGGTCGAATGGGTATACCGTCGCGCATCTGAAGCATTTGATACGGTGGCTGTTGCTACTGATGATGAGCGTATTGTCGCCGAAGTGCGTCGTTTTGGCGGTCGTGCTGTGATGACCGGCTCCAACCATCAAAGCGGTACCGATCGTTGCGCCGAAGCTCTGGCGCTGATGCAAGAAGAATACGGAACGAAAGCCGATGTGGTGGTCAACGTACAAGGCGATGAACCTTTTGTCGACCCGGAGTTACTCACTCAACTGGCTGCATGTTTCAATGACGAGTCCACGCAAATTGCCACGGTGGTAAAACCCTTCGATACAATTGCCGACCTGTTGAATCCCAACAATGTAAAGGCGGTGATGACTACCGCCGGACACGCCGTGTATTTCAGCCGTTCGCCCATTCCTTACATTCGGGGTTTTACGCAGGACGAGTGGCTTTGTCAACATACCTTTTATTGGCATCTTGGCCTGTATGCTTACCGCGCCGATATTCTCAACCGGTTAACGCAATTACCGCCTTCGCCGCTCGAAATTGCAGAATCGCTCGAACAAAACCGCTGGATTGAAAACGGTTATGACATCCGCATCATACAGACCCAAGGTGAAAACATCTCTATTGATACGCCCGAAGATTTAACGTATGCACAACAATGGCTTCAGGTTTCAGGTTTGCCTTTGGCGAGCCCTTCGGGGTTCAGGTTTCAGGTTTCAAATTCAAAGTTTTAGTTTCAAACAATCATGTATCACTCTTCACACTTCACTTTTCACTTTTCATTCCTCATTCTTCTCTCTTCTCTCTTCTCTATCGTTTTCTTTTCCTGCAAGAACCCGTATCCCGGATACACCAGGACAGATGAAGGCATCTATTTCAAATTGCTGATGGTTGGCGAACCGGATAAACGTTGTCATTTTGGCGATTTTGTAACTGCCGACATCGCATATATTACCATGAATGATTCCGTTTTCTTCAAGGGAATACGTAAATTTAAGGTATCCAAACCCGATTTTCCGGGCTCCATCGACAAATGTTTTACCTTGATGTGTCAAAATGATTCAGCCCAATTCATCATTTCGGCATTGGATTTTTTCGAGAAAACACTTGAAAATGTAGTACCGGATTACTTGGGCGCTGACGGAAAGATGAAAATATCTATCCACCTCATGGACATCCAGACTTCAGATGAATACGATCGCGAAAAAGAAGCCTTCCTGCACTGGATTGAAGATCTGGGCGAATACGAGAAAGTTCTTTTAAAACAATACATTAGCGAAGCAAAGATTGACATACCTCCCATTGAGGACGGTATATATTATATTGTACAGCAAACAGGCAACGGCCCGGCAGTTGCAGTCGGCGATACGGTATTGATTCATTACGAAGGTCATTTCCTGAATGGTAATTATTTCGATTCGACCCGACGACGCAACGAACCCTTCCAGTTTGTATACGGCCAGCAATTACAGGTGATTGGCGGTTTGGAAATAGCAATCGGGAAGATGCGCGAGGGCGATATGGCGCTGGTCATCATACCGTCCGAACAGGCATTTGGAGCCGACGGATCGGTGGAAGGCATTGTTCCCCCGTTTACGCCTGTTGTTTTTGAAATAGAGTTAATAAATGTTAAAAATAGTAAATAAACGGTTTTTTTTCGTAAATAGACGCAACGTTTTACTACTTTTACGTCTTAAAAAAACGATATGAAGTGTAACATGAACATAAAGTCTTTATTTTTAGTAAGTATATTCTTTACGTGTACGCTGTGTGCGTGCAAAAAGAACGATATTGACGAGAAATTGGCTGAAGAAGAACAAAAATTAGACGAATTTATAAAAACAACCTATGGGGATGCAGCAATTAGCCTGGGAGGGGGAGCATATCTGGTTAAGACCCACGAAGAAACTGAGGGAGCAACGGTTGAAGCAGGCAATTACATTTTATGGAACAGAAAAATAACCAATCAAATAACCGGAGAGCTGGAATATACAAGCGATTTATCAAGCGTCAAATATCTGGAATCCTATGTTCATGGAGGCCCGGAAATAACAGTGGTTCTATCATCCAAATTAGATGAAGGGCTCACGCAAATGAAAAAAGGAGAAAAAGGTGATGTTTATATTCCTTCGCGTTGGCTTTTTGTTGATTTTCAACCGAGAATCTTTGATGTGGAAATTGTAGACGTAATCAAAGATTTGTCCGTATATCAGGAAACATTGATGTATGGGTACCTTAAAAAACTGCATAAAGGCGTATCGGTGGACACGGTCAAAAAAGTGGTATCCACAATTGATAATACGGAATATAATGTGATGTATTATATTATGAACAAAGGAACAGGTGAAATAATCACTGATGGGACAAATATCGAAACAACAACATCATCATCATACCTGATTCGGAGTGACGAGGTTCATCCATATATTGTTGATCAGGATTTTACGTGGAATACAAATTCTACTGGAAAAATGAACACGCTGACCAAAACAAATTGTATGGCAGAAATTTTGAAACAAATGAAAAAAGGCGGGAAAGCGGTTGTGGCCATGCCCTCAAAGCTATTCTGGGATGATAAAGACTTGCCTAAGATACAAGAGCAATACGCCGTTCCAAAATGGTCAGTTGTTGTTTTCACCATCAATATCAAATAAAATTTCGTTTTCTAAAAAAAACATTATCTTTGCACCGCATTGTTAACCTTAAAACATAAAATTATTATCGACAAAAAAATCTACGCTTGAACCATTAAATAGTCAGTAAAAATGATGAATTTACAGGAGTTGTCTGACCAGGCGCTGGTCAAACAATATGTTGCAGGCGACAGTAAGAGTTTTGAAGTGTTGATAGAACGCCACAAAAACCGTTTGTTTTCGTATATTTACTTTACGGTCAAAGATCGTCACAAGGCTGAGGATATTTTCCAGGAAACATGTATCAAAGCCATCACAACCATGCTCAACGGACGATATTCCGAATCGGGACGTTTTTTGCCCTGGGTGACGCGTATTGCGCACAATCTTATCATTGATCACTTCAGGCAGGAAAAGCAGTTAAATATTTGTTCTACAGATAATTTTAGCGCTCCAATACTCAACTCTCCCCGTTATTCGGAACAAACCATAGAAGATGATTTGGTACGCGAACAGATATATGCCGACGTCCGTAACCTGATTGATTATTTGCCCGATGAGCAAAAAGAAGTCATTCTTCTCCGCCATTATGGGGATCTCAGTTTCAAAGAAATAGCCGATTATACCGGTGTGAGTATCAATACGGCATTAGGTAGAATGCGTTATGCGTTGATCAACCTCCGCCGGCTTATCAAAGATAATGGTATTCAAATGACTGTTACGGCAAAATGATAAAAAAAAACACTCAAAATCTTCTTGAGTGCTTGAAATGATTTAACGGTCTTCGTTATAAAATCAGTCGTACGACTACCTTGTAGCCACGACTCAATTTTTACAACGTGGTTCTGTACTTGCGTACAAAGAAAGAATTTCTGATAAGACCGAAATTCTTATTACCCTTCGTTGAAAAACTGGTATCAACCTTTGTTTTCATGGTAATAAATATTAAATTAAAGAACTTGCCTGTTCTTTTACAAATACCGTGCCAAACTATGAAAATAGTTGAAAAAAATTGCTTTGATGTGCAAGTATCATCTTTTTTTGAAAAAACACACTTTTTTGCATATTTTTGCGGAAAGTTATTGATTATAAAAATTCAACCTTGTTGCATTTCTTGAAAAACTGTCTATTACCGGTTGTTTGTTTTTGGTTTACCTGCCTGCCGTTGCAGGCGCAAAGCGATGATTTGCCCAACCGTACCGTACAATTGCCCAACCGGAAAGGAACTACTTACGAAATTCTAAACCTGCTTTCCGACCTGTCGGGATATTTGTTCATGTACGACAGTAAGGTGATCAACAGCAACCGTACTGTAAGTATACCCGCCGGCGCTTATTCACTGAAAGATGCCATTTTCAGGGCTACGGGGGATGACGGGATTAGTATAAAAATATTCGGCAACCATATTCTGCTTTATAAAAAAACAGAACCCACCACTCCCTCCAAAATGGAAACCGCTCCTCTGCCACCCTATCCTGCCCCAACGCATATCACGCTTGAAGGCGCAGTAAAGGAACGGGAATCGGGCGATCCCATCGCATATTGTGCAGTGAATGTTGTGGAAAACGGGATCGGTACAGTGACCAACCAAAACGGGCAGTTCCTCCTCAAAATACCCGATTCGCTGAAAAACGCCTATATTCATTTTTCACATCTTGGTTATGAGGCGCAATTTGTACCGGCCGGCCTGCTGGCAGAAAACAAAGCCGATGTATTTCTTGATACACGGTTCATCCCCATTGAAGCGGTGATCATCAGGTTAGTAAACCCGCAGAAATTGATCAGGGACATGCTGGAGGCACGAGCAGGCAACTATTCCGATCGGCCTCATTACTTGACTACCTTCTACCGCGAGGGCGTCGACTTCAAACGTGGATTCGCCAACCTTACCGAAGCGGTATTTCATGTCTTCAAACCCGGTTACGGCAGTCTGCTGTCCGACCAGGTGAAAATGATGAAGATGCGTACCATCAGTAACCAACTACTCACCGACACAGTGGTGATGAAGATGAAGGCCGGAGTGAATGCCTGCCTTGTACTTGACATCATCAAAAATCTGCCCGATTTCCTTATCCTGAACGATGAAAACATGTATCATTACACAAAAATAGCGATGACCGTAACCAACGAACGACTGGCACATGTGGTCGCCTTCGAACAAAAACCCGGTATCAGAGGGCCGTTATACAAGGGCGAACTGTACATCGACGAGGAAAATTTTGCACTGCTTCATGCACGCTTCCAGATACATCCGGATTACATTAAACAGGCGCAGTCGATGTTGGTAGTGAGGCAAAGCAAACAGTTGGAAATCATCCCGCAGGAAGCCAGTTACTCGGTAACCTACCAGCCCTGGAATGGTAAATACTATGTGAACCATACACGCGGAGACCTTACCTTCAAAGTCAGGAAAAAAAAGATACTGACCGGAAATTCTACCGTACATACCTGGTTCGAAATGGCTACCTGCCACATTGACACGCTGAATGTCAGGCGTTTCTCCTTCCGCGAAAGCCAGTCTACACAAAATATTCTGTCAGAAAATAATTACGTGTACGACGCAACATTCTGGGGCGACTTCAATATCATCCTGCCCGAAGAAAAACTGAGCGATGCTATTTCGCGTATATCTTCAAAAATAGAAGAAGTGAAGAATGAGGAGTCAAATTCTTATGAATAATTTGATAAGTCAAAAACCTATCTTTTTCTGTTAATCGTATATTCCACAGTTGCTTTCAAAGCGGTTGCAGCTTCACCCGTAGGGCAAGCATCGATAATAGCGATGGCTTTTTGAGCCATTTCATTCATGGTGACGCGACAATGCTCAAGCCCGCCTTTCTCCTCTACAAAACGAGTAATGGTTTTCAGTTTTTGCGAATCGAAGGTTGTACTGTTGATCAGGTTTAGTATTTGTTTTTTTTCATTGCGCGAAGCTTGTTGAAGAGCGTAGATCAGCGGCAAGGTAAACTTCTTTTCTTTAATATCGTTACCGGTTGGCTTGCCGGTGATGCTGTGCGACTGGTAATCGAACAGATCATCCTTAATTTGGAATATCAATCCAAGACAAATACCGAACTGCCTCATTTGTTCCTGTTGTTCGGGTGTAGCCCCTGCCGATTGCGCTCCGGCTTCGGTGCAAGCCGCTATCAATGCAGCGGTTTTTTTGTGAATGACCTCAAAATACGCTTCTCTTGTCATGTCCTGCTTGCGCGAATGTTGTAACTGTAACAGTTCACCTTCGCACATCTCTTTCACCGCTACCGAAACAATACGCAACAAGTCGTAAGCGTGGTTATCTACCGAAATCATGAGTCCGCGTGCCAGCAGATAGTCGCCAAAAAGCACTGCTGTTTTCGATTTCCACAAAGCATATACAGATAATGCTCCGCGTCTTTCGTTGGCATCGTCCACCACATCATCGTGTACCAGTGAGGTGGTATGAAGCAGTTCAACCAAAGAAGATGCCGTATAGGTTTTCCGGCCTATTTCACCAAACAGTTTTGCCGAAAGCAAGACCAATATGGGACGTATCTGTTTACCCTTTGTTTTTAAAACATACCGTGTGATGAGATTTAACAAAAGGACATCACTTTTCAGGGTCTGTTTGAATTGATGTTCAAATATTTCCAACTCGGCAATAATAGGTTGTTTGATTTTTTCTATTCCGGTCATTAGAGTTTGTGAGGATTATTAATGAATATGCGATAAGATAAGAATACAAGAGTAGATCAAAACAAATCCCTGTCTACTCTTTTTTAGTATCTTTTGCCGCTGCAAAAATCCGATTGATCTGTTCGATATCAGCCGGCGACAGATTTTCTTCTCTGGCGAAAGCAGCGGTTAACTTTGCCAGCGACGAGTCGAAATACATTTTAATAAGATTTTTGGCCTGCGATTTGGCATAAGCATCCTTTGTGATCAAAGGATAGAACTGGTAAAAAACGCCAACCTCCTCATGGGCAATGAACCCTTTGTTTTCCATCACACGCAACACGGTAGCGACCGTATTGTACGCAGGTTTTGGACTCGGAAACTCTTTGAGAATATCCTTGATAATCCCTTTTTCAATTTTCCATAAAGCCTGCATGATCTCCTCTTCTGCCGGAGTCATTCTTTTTTTCTCTTTTCTCACTTTGCCCGTCATTGTCTGATTTTCGGATAATTAATACTATGTGATTAGTCTTATTAAAATAACATGCAAAATAAATATGGTTTTATAATATTTCAAAATTTTCAAAAATAAAGTGAGAAAAATATTTGGTGATAACAAAAAAGTATTATCTTTGCAGCCGCAAAAATTGACAAAAGGGAGCATAGCTCAGCTGGTTCAGAGCATCTGCCTTACAAGCAGAGGGCCGGGGGTTCGAATCCCTCTGCTCCCACTTCAAAAACAAGGGTTTACGAAAAAGCGTAAGCCTTTGTTTGTTTACAGGGATACACAATTTGCACACAACTTTGAGGATGTTGCCTTATTCCGGAAACCATTTGGGCAGTTGAAAATGAAAAAGAGACGCATTTCTACGCCTCTTTTTCGTCTTTTAGTCACTCGGTACTAATTCTTCACTATCCGCGTTGTGTTTTGCCGTTTTCCGTCGTCTATCGTCAGCAGATACACGCCCGAAGGATAACTGCTCATATCCAACTTCGCCGTTTGGCCATTTGCCGATTGTCGCAGCATTATTTTGCCGGTTATATCTGCTATGGTGAGGGTATAAACGCCCTCTTCCTCAAATTCCAGGGTGAGTGCGTTGTCGGTTGGGTTGGGATAGACGCGGGCAAGTTTGGAGTGATTCGCAGGATTTTCAGGAACACCAGTAAAAGCCGCCTTTTCAAACCTTAACGTCGCCTCCGCCGTCGTTTTCATCGCTTCCTGATGACCAATGGAATCGGTAGCAATGGAAAAGAAACGATAGGTATGATCAACCGTGCCGGTAAATACAGCCTCAACATCGGCGCTATTGTTTTGCCACAAGGTATATGCTCCGCCATTATCGGAAACATAAATATCATAATGCCGCACGCCCGAACCTTCATCCGTTCCTTCCCAACTTACCGTTACCGATTCGGCGGCAGTTTGCTCCGGCAGCGCTTTTACCTTGCTTACCGGCGGCGTCAGGTCAATTTGATGCGAAGTTACATTCGTGATGATCGGATCGTTAAAGTCAAAATAGATTTCCGCATGATTTTTGATTTGATACCCATCCGGCAGGTCTTTTTTAAGATTTACCCGATACGAAAAATGTCCCTCGCCGCGATGCGTTTCATCGTTGGGATAGAGGAAGCCTGCCAAAGCATCGGTGGTAAACTCGCCGGTTTCGGGGTCAATGCTCTCAAACTTGGCGGTAATGGTGCGCGTATCAATATCCATTTTTAGAGTGGTGCGCAGCAACAGGTTATTTTCCGGACGCAGGTCGGTAAGCGTGGTAGATTGCACAACGCCCGAAGGTATGGATATATGTATATTGGCTACCCATTTTGCATAAAGCGTGATGTCGCTTGCGATGTTATGTACAGTAGTGGTAATATATCTTGCACTGCTACCGTTTGGCTCTGTCCACCATCCGTCAAAATCGTATCCATCGCGTACAGGCGTGGGTAGCGTTCCAACATGCGCTTTGTAATTCACGGTTTTATTGGTTGGATTTACGTTACC
>Ga0082212_10002702_pt1 | contig 25616 bp, 15 predicted proteins | sample TergutNt197P3_FD_71548 | JGI IMG/M metagenome (GOLD analysis project Ga0082212, IMG submission 71548) | Neocapritermes taracua P3 segment gut microbial communities from Petit-Saut dam, French Guiana - Nt197 P3 | ecosystem: Host-associated > Arthropoda: Insects > Digestive system > Gut ...
CGTGAAACCTCTGATCTCAATATGAAAGTCGGGTATTGGTCTTCCAAAGAATTTACATTTGATCTTCGTTCGAGCAACCCTTAACGGGATTGACTTGATCTGAATATTACGGAGAGAGACCGTCTGGTGACTGTCTGGATTCCGGCTTACGCCGGAATGACGCTGTTTATGCAAATTTGTTGACGGACTGCAAGGCTCACGAGTGTATGACACATTCCGATTGCGGCTCCGTGACTTTGTGTTATAATGATCCGCCGTTCCTTTTTGTGATAATCATTATGCCGCTCATTGTTCAAAAATTCGGCGGGACCAGCGTAGCCGATACCCAAAAAATTCTCGGTGCCGCCCGAAAAGCGATCCGCGCCGCCCAAGCCGGCAATCAAGTCGTCGTTGTTGTCAGCGCAATGGGCAAAACGACCGATCATCTCATTTCTCTTGCACGAGAAATCACCGACCAGCCTCCCAACCGTGAAATGGACATGCTCATGTCCTCCGGTGAACAAGTCACCATCGCCCTGATGGCAATCGCTCTGGAATCGCTCGGACACAAAGCAGTCAGCATGACCGGCGCACAAATCGGAATTAAAACCGATAGTTCGCACATGAAAGCCAGAATTAAGTCGATTGCGACTGACCGAATGAAACAGGCATTAGATGAAGGTAAAATCGTTATTGCCGCCGGTTTTCAAGGCATCGACGATGTTGGCGACATCACCACGTTAGGACGCGGCGGAAGCGATACCTCTGCCGTTGCTCTGGCAGCGGCTCTCGGTGCCGATGAGTGCGAAATCTATACGGACGTGGATGGAGTTTATACGACCGATCCGCGCCTGCTCCCTGAAGCCCGAAAGGTTGCCCAAATCAGTTACGACGAAATGCTCGAACTCGCCAGTCTCGGTGCCGGTGTCATGCATAGCCGATCCATTGAGTTCGCCAAAAAATTCGGCGTTGCCGTCCACGTTCGGAACAGTGCCTCCGACACGTCCGGCTCGCTCATTATCGACATGCCGGAAACCGATGCCGCCGTTTCGGGAGCCGCCATTGCCAAACAAGAAGCCCGGCTCACGTTGGTCGGAGTGCCCGACAAGCCGGGCGTTGCGATGCACCTTTTTTCCCGAATTGCCGAGGCAAAAATCGCCACCGATATGATCGTGCAGAACATCGGACAGGATGGACGTGCTGACATCTCCTTTACGGTTCCCGCTTCGGACTTGCCGACAACACTTGAAGTCTTGCAGGCGGTCGCAAAGGAAGTGGGAGCCGAAAAGGTCGAACACCAAGAGAACGTAGCCAAAGTCTCGGTCGTCGGACTCGGAATGGAAACGCAGGAGGGGATTGCCGAAAAAATGTTCCGGGCAATTTCTCAGCAAAATATCAACATTGACATGATTACGACGAGTGAAATCAAAATTTCGGCGTTAGTATCACGAGACGACGGCTTGGCAACTCTTCGGGCAGTACACAATGTTTTCGGACTGGAGAATGTCCCCAAAAAGATCAATAGCCGCACCAAACAAAAAGTAATTCCGACTTCAAAGCGAAACAGGGCGGAGGCAAGAGCACAGGATATTTCGCGTCTTACCGGCATGGAAGACATTTTGATTGAAACAATCAACCTCAATCAGACGGAAGCGCAGATTTCCATGACAAACATCCCGGATGTTCCCGGTGTTGCGGCGGAAGTATTTGAAAAAGTTGCGGCAGGAAATATCGTGGTGGACATGATTGTCCAAAGTTGCGGACGCAACGGCAAAGCAATCATTACGTTTACAGTGCCGAGAAAATCATTGGACAAAACATTGAAAATAACACGTCAGTTGGCGAAGAAGATGAAGAGCGATGAGCCGATTGTCAATCCTGCAATCGCCATTTTATCGGTACGCGGCACGGGCTTGCGTTCGCACACGGGACTCGCCTATCGGATGTTCAAAACGTTAGCGGACAGCGGCATCAATGTGAATGTCATTTCAACGAGTGAACGAAACATTGCGATCACGGTGGACGATGCTTGCGGTGCAAAGGGACTGAAACTCCTCGAAAAGGAATTTGCTCACGAAATGATGTAACCACAATCCGAGGAGAGAGCGTTGGCGATGGCTCTCCATGCTGCAAAGACGAAACGATGTCCACTACAAGTCGAAAAAAGGATCACTGAAAAGCACACCAGACTGTGAACGGGCGGAAAAATACAAAAATACTTCCATCCTTGCGGCTCTTTGGGTCTTCGGATACAATCATGCCCATCTGTCCTTCACGAGGCATTCCATGAAAACGCTCCCCCTGCTCGCTCCGCTCTGGTTAACCCTGTTGGTCGCTGTGGCATCGGCACAACAACCGTCAGCAGAGCAAATCCAACAACAAATTGAAAGTGTAATCCAATCAATGCAAGCCCCTGAACGGCGGCTCCGAGTTGAATCTGAAGGACTCACAGCCTTTTATTCTTCATGGAATGGGCAGGGAACTTGGTTACCGCTCCGTGTGATGATTCGTACTGGCGGCGAGACCGAACTGGGATTGTCCAGTGAGCAAAAACAACGGCTTTCGTTCCTCTACAAAGAAAACGAAATAGGCAAGGAGTTTTTGATGAAAATGTACCAAGAGCAGGCACCAGAACTTATGCGAGTGATAGAAATGCAGCAGGCGGCACAGATCACCGATTTTGCCAGTGCTACCGAAGACCAAAAAAATGCCTACCGGGAAGCCGATATGGCAATGAACACTCTTGCTCTCTCTGCAATGCAAGGGGCGATTGTGGACACGCTGACACCGGAGCAGATGCTTCAAGTCCGAAAATTGGAAATGCAACTGATGCCGGCAATGGGCATCCCTTTTCCATCGATGTTTGACCCGCTTGGTTTGACCGAGGAGCAGAAAAAGGAAATGGAGAAAATTACCGATGCGATGAAAGCCGAGTTTGAACCGCTCATTCTGGAAACCGCCGCTCACAAAGCCGAATGGCTCGCCGCCATCTTCGGTTCGCTTCAAGGCAAATCCTTTGCTTCGTATGATGAATACCAAAAAGCCGAGTCCGATGCATTTCGCCAGTATGTACCGAGCGAGGCATCACGCAAAAAACATGTTGATTTACAGGAGCGCGGAGTAACATTGGTAACGCAGTTGCAAAATCGTTTGATGAATGTGCTGACTGACGAGCAACTGGACAAGATGCAGAAAATCATGGACGAAACGCCAGCGTTTGCCAAGCAAATGCTGGCCCAATCCAAGGTGCGACAGGAGGAACAAAAGAAGTCGCAGACGTACGTGCCGGGACCCGATTCGTGGCGACCCGGCGACCCTTTACCGGAGCGATTTAAGGAAGAACGAAAACGCACCGGGCGTGGTTTTCCGCGAAGTGAATAACAACATGGAACCAGCCTCCGGTACAGTAGTTTTTCCGTCTGCCATCGCCGTTGCAAGCACCCGGTATCCGAGTGCCTCTGCTGAAAACGGCATGAAAATGGTCATTTTTGTCCCCGTTTGCGGTAAACATCCACTCTTTCACGTTCTTCGCTGATTTCCGTACCAGACCAACTGCATTCGAGGGCAGTATCGGTATCCCTTTGCAAAGCAAAACGGTTCGATCCACATTGCTTTTTTTTGCATCGTTTCGGCATCCGTTGCTTGCGGCATCAACAGAACCCTATTTGGTACAATGCCGTGGAGGTGAGTCAGGTATTCTTCCACTTCGGGCAAATCTTCTTCTGCATCAACCACAAATTTCAGTTGATAATTGTATCGCAGCATGAATTTCTGTACAATCTCCGGTCTGGAACGCTCCCGGTCATGCTCGCGAATGGTTTCCATGTCCCCGTCGAGCGGTGTGGTGTTTTGTAATTTGGGGCTGATTGACATTAGATCACAAGTGACCGGATGGAAAATGGTTCCCGATGTTTCAATAGTGACGTGATAATCAAAATCTTTGAGCGACTTGGTGAGGTCCACAATTTCCGGCGTAAACATCGGTTCCCCGCCGGTCAACACGACGTGAGGAAGGTCAAGCAGTAGAATGCGTCCAACAATTTCTTCGGGGGTTAGGTCGGCACCGATGGTACTATCTTCTGGGATGTATCGGGCAAATTCAGAATCGCAAAACCGGCATCGTAGCGGACAGCCGAGAAAGCGAACGAAGACGCTGGACTGCCCCGTCCAGATTCCTTCACCTTGCTTCGATTGATAAATTTCTAAAACCTGCATTGTTCCATCGCCCCACCGGGAAAGGGCATAAGTATAACACACCATCGGGAAAATGAAAACGGGAGCGGTAAAAAAACACGAAAATAGGGGTGCGCAAAAAGGTTTTTACATTATTTTGCTTGTATCCACTATTTTTTCCACTGTTTGCTGTTCCGCAGCGCACACAGGATCGCCATATTACGCAAACCGCTTTTGGAATTGCTCCTTCTCTTCAATCGCCGTAAAGGAAATGCTGTAATTTATTACGTAACAACATTTTACCGCAACGACCGACTTTTAATACGGAACGCCACATGAATTATCCGCTCTATTTAATCAGCATGGCATCGCCGTAACTGAAAAACCGGTACTGCTCCCGAATGGCTTCCCAATACGCTTCCTGAATCAATTCATCGCCGCCAAAGGTTCGAACCAAAATGAGCAACGTGGACTTTGGAAAATGGAAGTTAGTAAGCAACACATCGACATTTCTAAAACGATACGGCGGACGAATGAAAAGTGTAGTCGTTCCCTCAAACGGCTCCAACAGTTCCGAGGCGGATTCCAAAACCCGAACCGATGTTGTGCCCACAGCAACGATTCGACCGCCGCTCTTACGGCACTCCCGAAGGGTCAATGCCGATTCCGCCGAGATCGAACACCATTCGGAATGCATGGGGTGTTCCTCAATATTTTCAGCCGTAATCGGCTTGAACGTTGCCAAACCGACATGAAGCGTTACCGAAGCGATATTCGTCCCCCCTTGTTTGAGTGTTTCGAGCAGTTCCGGGGTAAGGTGCAGTCCGGCGGTTGGGGCGGCAACCGAGCCGGAATGAGTTGCATAGACCGTTTGATAGCGTTCCTTGTCATACGGCAGCGGTTTTCCCCCGCGAATATACGGCGGAATCGGTGTCCAACCAATTTTTTCCAACACTGCTGCCGTCTGCCGTCTGCCGTCCGCCGTCTCCAACGGTCGAACCAACCATGTATGATCATCCTGTTTTTCGACAAATTGAATCGTCAAAAAGTTGTTTCCGTCGGGAGAGTGCAACATGACCGTTTCGCCGATTTGCATTTTCCCTCGCGTTTTTCCCATGATATGCCAAATATCGGGCGGTACGAGGTGCAAAAAAAGCCCTTCCCAGTTTCCGCCGGTACGAGTCCGTTTGCCGATCAGCCGGGCAGACAGAACTTTGGTGTCATTCACGACGAGACAGTCCAGCGGTCCTAAAAATTCAGGCAAGTCCCGAATGTGCCGATGGTGAAACGATTGCGTCTGACGATCCACGACGAGCAATCGGGCATCGGAGCGATTCGGTAGTGGCTCCTGGGCAATAAGTCCGCCAGGGAGATCGTAATCGTAATGCGATAGCAACATGATGGAATACTACTTCCTGCTCCGGGCAAAACCCGTAGATTGATCATCCGATACTGCAACTCTTGGTCCTGATTTCCGTGTCGAAGCGAATCCAGTGGGGGATTCCATCATTCCCGGAAGCGGTTTCGGCAATTCTTGTACTGGTGCGGAAAGACTTGGCAAGGTTTTTACTTCGGCAACTTTTGTCGTTTCCATCGGCAAGGGAGACACCCTCGACAACGATTCCGGTTTTTTCGCTTCAGCGAGAGTTGGTGAATACTCCAACATGGGCGCAGTGCTAGGTACATCCGCTATCGGTGCAGGATGGTACAAGGCGATCGTTTGCGGTTCAATTTTCCTTACTTCAGTGAATTTCGTCGGGTTATTCATCGCCACGGAAAACGGATCGGCAGGCACAGCGGCAACCGCAGTGAGATCAGACAATACGGAGGTTTGCGTCTCCATATTTTTCACTTCGGTGTACTGGGGTGCGTGGTTCATAACCGGCGGAGGATTGCCCGGCGCAACGGCAACCAACGTGGGACTCTGTATCACGATGGTTTTTTGCTCCGCCATTACTGGGAATGGATCGGTAGGTGCAACGGCTAGAGTCTGTGCACCAGTGATGGTCGGCTGTTGCTCCATCGTTGGAGATGGATGAACGAGGACAATTGAGGGGGCATCTGGCGCAGTGTTGATCGATGCCGTCATCGGATTATCTGAATCTCCGGTTGCAATTTGCGGCAGTCTCACGACGGGACGAGCACCCTGCCGTGAGTCGTTTTGTATGAGCGGTTTCACTGCAACCTCGAGGGGCGGTTTTTCTGTGGGCGACTGATTGACAACGGAACCGGAAAATTTCAACACTTCCGGGGCATTTGTCGAAGTAAACCGACGATCATTTGCAATAATTTTTGCATATTCCGAATCCGAAGTTGCTGGTACCGACGCACTGGACGGAGAATGGGCGATAGTACGTCCCTCAATGTCCGATGCGGAAACGGGGGATTGAATCATGGGTAATTCACGGCGGACAACTGCGGTGGAAGGGGATTGCTGTACATTGGCATCCCTGACCGGCAGTGGTCTTTGCATTTGGGCAACCTCGGTTTTTTTTGCCTCCCGGGCGGTTTCGAGAGCAATCATTCCATTGGGTTGGGCTAACTGCGGCGACTCCGTTTCGTTAGGTGAACCTCCTTGAACATTATTTTGGTCGATTCGGGGAATCTTTTTGGTTCCCACTGCGGAATAGGAAGGTAGCGATGCAATGGCAGAAACATCTGTCGCAACGTCAAGCATACCCGAACCGAGAAGGGTTGAACGGAGTGGATTACCGACGTCGCTACTCCCCTTTTCTGTGTTGCTTGCTTCCATCCGCTCGGCGGGTTTCGCTTTGTTGGACGACCCTTGGATCGTAGGTAATATCCGAATCGATGGGGCACCCTTTTTCGGCGTATCGGAAAATGGTGAACGCAGAGGTTGCGAGGATTTTTCTTCGGTTTTAACGGGGCGGGAAATTCTGATAAGGTGCGATTGTGATTCCGATTCCGGCGAACCTGCATTTGTTGGAACACTCTCCGCTATTTGAACAGGTGCGAACGGGTCAGGGATACCATTGGTGTCCGACGACGGAGCAACCGACGCTGAATCAGCGTGGCTCGGTAGGGTTCGTATGGTCGTCTGGGCAAAGGTCGCCGTTGGCGGTACTTCCAGTTGCCGGACAGAAGACGTTGCCGGTGCCTGCCGCTGGACGACCGATGCGAAGGGATCAACCGGCGGAGCGGGTGACTGTTGCTGCGGTGAAGCCTCTGTTTTTCCGGGAGTCGGATTGACCGGTGCCGGTATGAAGGGCATTTGAGCCACGGGCGACATGACGACCTGTTGTTCCCGGGCACCGATGATTTCACGAGTTTCCGTATCAATAACCTCCTGCCGAACACGATTGACAATTTCTGGAGGAGTTTGGGGCAGGTGGGGCGCACGTTGCGGCAGACGAGCAGGGCGGCTATCAGAGGTATCTGCCATAGCAGACAGCCCCTGACTTTCGGCGAGTTGTGCTTTCTGGTCAGCAAGTTCCGCTCGACTAATGTCCCCATTCGCGCGACAAATTCGGGCAAGTTCCCGATAGGCTTCAACTTCCCCGACGGCTAATTTCAGGTAGCGCAACCCTTCGGTTTGCCGCTCTGACCGTTGAGAAGCAATGATAATTCCAAGGTTGAAAAGGATTTTGGGGTTGTTCGGATCTGCATCCAAAGCTTTTTTGAGGAGTTTTTCCGCCTCGTCATAGTCTTTGCGGTCAGCGTGGAGTTGTGCGAAATCACACAGTGCCAGTGCATTTTTGGGGTCAAGTTCGAGAGAGCGTCTAAATAAGTTCGCACTTTCGGTAAATTTCTTGTTTTTTGCCCTTATGACCGCAAGACGATGAAGTGCCGAGGCTTCCATTTTGGGAAGGCGGTACTTCTGAGCGAGTTCTCGACATTCTTCGTAGCGGAATTCGGCTTCGATAGTATCTTTTGTCTCTTCGGCTCTGGCGGCGGCGTTGAGAAGATTTTCACACTCCCGTTGCCCGCGCGGGTCTTGGGTGCGCACCAAACCTGCTAGGATCACCGACATCACCACAGCAATGGCGATCCGATGCCACGAACAGAAGAAAAGAATGTCTCTTTTTGCGTCCTGCATTGGATTTTCCCTGCCCGAAAACAGCGGGTTTTCGGCAGAGTCGTACTCTTCCTATCGGTTCTATCGGCACGCCCCCGTCGGAAAGTCTATTTTTTTCGCCGATTCCGACGATTCGTGAAGGTATTCGGATTATGATAATTGTAGCGATTATGCCAAATTTTCGGAAAATTCGGAAAAAAGGGGGAGATTGTCCCATAATGCTTCCGATACGTCTGGTACGTTTGTGATTGAACATCCCCCTGTTTTTCTTTAACATGTCCGCTATTGATTCCCTGTTTTCGAGTACGTCAACGAGTCCGTCGGTTTCTTCCAACTCTGACCGGTTTAACGAATTGACGATGGGCGACTTCATCAAAATGATGGTTGCCGAACTCGAAAACCAGGACCCGATGAATCCGATGAGCAATACGGAAATGCTCTCGCAGATCAGCCAAATCAGGTCGATCACGTCGAACGACAGACTGACGAGCAGTATTGAATCGCTGACATTGGGACAGGCTCTCTCGACGGCATCAAGTTTGATCGGCAAAACGGTAACAGGAGTGAACTCGTTAGACGAATCGGTCACGGGCAAGGTGGACAAAGTTACGATAGAGAACGGTGAAGCAAAACTTTTCGTCGGTTCCTCGGTCATCAACGTCGGAAATGTAACGGCAATCGAATAAACCTTCAATAGAAGTTTTTTGAAAAATTCATGAGAGCGGGCGACTGCGTCGCTGGCTGTATGCTCGCCTGCACTCCGGTACACCAGTAGGTTGTATCAGGAAATCGAAAAGCGTTTTCGTCAGTCCATCCAATCGGGGGAGACTTCTGCGGGTGGGAGTTTGACCGAATAAACCTTCGTATGATTTTCAGGTTGAGCGTGGCAGTCGTCCCCACTGAAAAAGTGTATGGGAAAAATCGTGAAAACTTGTCGACGGAGTGCGGCGTAGGCAAGGGATACAACCGTTGAACTTGTGCCAACGCTCGGTTTAGAATCCCACCATCGTCCCCATGCCCCCCCTCATGCCACCACGAATAAGCGGATTGCCAAACTCGTACAGTGGAAGCCATCCCGACCGCCGACGCCAACGATGCTCCTCCACATTCAGGTTGATCATCGTCGCTTCGAGCAATTCCAGTGCCGGCATGTTGGGATCCGGTTCGCTCTCCACCAATTTGAGCAATTCCAGTGCTTCGTTGAAATACTTTTGAGCATTCTCTTTCGAAGAATAGATGTATTCCATTTTTCCAATCGCACCCAAGACGGTTGCCCGACGGATCGGCTCTTTTTCGTTGTCAATCAACACAGCGGCTTTGTCAAGCAACACCTTCATTGCCTTCCAGTCCGGTTCAAAGAGCAGCACATGACTCTTTAATTTTTCGTATCGTTCGGCGGCTTGTTTCACGATTTCTTTTGCCGACTTCATTGCCGACGCAATATCGAGATAATGATCCGGTGAGTTATACTCCCCAGCAACCACCTGATCTTCCGTGTGAGCACCGGAATAGTAACGGGGAATACCACTAAACACACGCGAAGACACGATAACGTATGGCTCCATTTGCCCCGGTATTTCGTGTGCGGCGGCGTGATTCAGCAGAATCCAAGCCGCATAGTACGGCGAATCGACCTCATCGACAATTTGCATTGCCGATTCACGTTGGTCATTCTGGTACAGGAGCGCAACCACGTCGTAGTATTGCTGATACCGAATTTGCGGCTCTTCGGTCTTGTTGATTTCCGTACAATACCTATCCAAAACCGTTTCGATCTTTTTCATGTGTTGCTCTTGTCTGGATTCCTCTTTCAGAATATCTTCGAGCAACATAAGATACCCGATGGCACGATGAGTTTCCGGTGGGGGGGGCGGCGGACTCCAACCCGATACCATCACCAAACGCACAGACGATGGTGGACCGAGAGCATCAATAATTTCCAGTGCCCTCTCAAAATCGCCTGACCGTTGATATGCCCTCGCCAGTTCCATCAACATGAACGGTTTCACTCCGGTTACGCCAGCCAGTTCGATAATTTTTTCGGCTTGGTCGAATTTTTTGTGTGCGAGCAACATGCTGGTCAGCCATTGCAAAAATTGGGTGCGATCATCCGAACCCGGTCGTCCTGACATGTCTGGACGATCTGTAAACGTGATTTTTGAGTACGTCGCCATTGCTTCGTCAAACAGTCCGCAACGGAGTTGAAATTGCATGACGGTCATCCCGCTCCACAGCGGCTCCAAGTAAGAATATTCGCTCTTTCGCATGAACCAGGTCGTTTTCAAGGCGGGAATCGCATCATCTTCAAAACCGAGTGCGATTTGCATTTCCACGACAGCACGGAATTGCTGTGACTGCGCAACGGTTGAGAAGTCTTTCGCCGATTCAAGCGATTTTTGCAACTTTTTGCGAATCGTTGTGCGAGCCCGATCCTTCCGTACAGCAGCATGAAGTTCCCGAAGCGGCAGAGTGATGAATGGATCCTCATCCCCATTCGGATTAAAACTCCAATGGATACTTTTTCCGACAACAAAATTTCCGGCTCCTTCGATGACGTAATCAATTCCTTTTTCGTATCTTCCCTTTTGGATAAACTTTGTTGCCTGCTCTGAAAAGAATCCTTCGGTACGCTCTGCGCAGCCAAGCATGAAAAGTGCGAAAACCTGCGGCAGAATCGGGAAAATGCGGTACATGGGACGTACTCCATGAATAAATTGAAAACCTCCATCAGTATAGACGTTTGAAAACGGGTTTCAATAGAAGTTTTTTGAAAAATTCACGAGAGCGGGCGACTGCGTTGCTGGCTGTATGCTCGTCTGCACCCCGGTACACCAGTAGGTTGTATCAGGAAATCGAAAAGCGTTTTCGTCAGTCCATCCAATCGGGGGAGACTTCTGCGGGTGGGAGTTTGACCGAATAAACCTTCGTAACCTGCGGTAACGCTTCGATTTCTCCGAGTGCTTGCGAGTCCGGGGCATCGTCTAGCGTCAACACGCCGATAGCCTGTCCGCCTGGACCTTGTGAACTCTTACGTCCCACCGACATACTACTAATGTTCACATTCCGTTTGCCGATGGCAAGCCCCATCGCGCCAATAACTCCCGGTGTGTCCAGGTGGTCAATCACGAGCAAATTATTTTCCAAAATTCCTTCCAACTGATAATCATTGACCGACACCAATCGCGGCATCGAATTGCCGAAAATCGTACCGGATAGGGAGACGGAACCCTGATCTCCATCCAATTCTGCCGTCATGAGCGTCCAGAATTCGCCGACTTCCGAAGTTTTTTCTTCGACCAAATCAATGCCCCGTTCTTGAAGCAACGGGACAGCACTCACGATGCTGATTTCCTCGTTCATGGCAGCAGTGGTTAATCCAGCCGCAAAAGCACTGGAAACCAATTTGGTGTCCTTTTTTGCCGCCTCCCCCTTGTAACGTAGTTTACATGTCTTGATGTTGCCCAGTTGCATCTGCGCCGACAACATTCCAAGCCGATAGGCAAGATTCAAATGTCCTCGATGCGAAGCCAATGTTTTAGCATCAAGCGTTCCGAAGTTGACCGCTTGCCGAATCGTGCCGTTCTTGAAATAGTCGAGCAACAGTTCGACCGCTTCGAGGGCAACGTTCGACTGTGCCTCTTCGGTGCTTGCTCCCAAATGAGGCGTACACACCACGTTTGGTTTGCCGAAGAGGGGATGATTGGTGCAGGGTTCTTCCTCGTAAACATCGAGTGCCACACCGCCGAGTTTGCCGGACTCCATTCCTTCGACCAACGTTTGCAGGTCGTAAATCCCTCCCCGGGCACAGTTAATCAGTTTTGCCCCTTTCTTGATGAGTTCGAGTTCTTTCTTGCCGAACATTCCTCTGGTTTGGTCATTCAGCGGCGTGTGAACCGTCAGGAAATCAACCTGCGGTAACATGTCGTGCAAATGATGGACGAGCGTGATGCCCAGTGCTTCAGCGCGTTGCAACGTAAAAAAGGGATCAAGAGCCACAACTTTCATGTCGAATGCTTTGGCGTATCCCGCAATGACCTGACCGATGCGTCCCATGCCGACGATGCCGATGGTTTTTGCTGCCAGTTGATTGCCGGAGTAGATTTTTCGATCCCAACGTCCTTCGATGAGTGCCTGATATGCCGGGGCGGTATTCCGCGAAAGGGCGAGGATGAGGGCGAACGTTTGTTCCGCCGTCGAAACGGTGTTTCCGCCGGGGGTGTTCACGACAATGATCCCCTGCTTGGTGGCGGCTTTGGTGTCGATGTTATCGACTCCTGCTCCTGCCCGGGCAATCATTTTGAGTCGGGTGTTCCCATCGAGAGATTCGGCGGTGATTTTGACTCCGCTACGGACGATGGCACCGTCGAATTCGGTCAAACATTTTTTGAGTTCTTCTCCTTTGAGTCCAATACGTTCTTCAAATTCGATATTGGGAGCATCACGGAGCATTTTTTTCCCGTCTTCGGAGAGGGGATCGAGCAACACAATTTTCGGCATGGGCAAAACCACTGATTCTATTCGCAAAGACAGATTATACCGGAAGAGTAGATTTTGGCAATCCTACTTTTTCATCATCATTTTCGGGCATATACAGAAAATGGGGACAAATTGGACGTTTCTTTTCCGTCATTCCGGTTTTTGCCGGAAAGACATAAGGCTTCCGCCCGAAAATGTCATGCCGCTTTCGTCATTCCTGCGTAGGCAGGAATCCAGACAGAAGACTTTCATATCAACTCTCTGGATTCCCGCTTTCGCGGGAATGACGGTATATTACTTTTCGGCGAAAGCCTAAAAGACCATTTTCACGCTGTTTTCAGTATATCTGCCGCACGGGAAATTATCCCATCTTGCCAAAAAAACAACTTTTGGTAAAATGGGTGAACTTTTATTGGATTAGAGAAGGTCTAATGGAAAGTATGAAAAAGGTGCTAATCACTGGCGGAAGCGGATTCATCGGTTATCATCTCGTCCGTCGGCTCTGCCAAGACAATGTTGCCATCCGTTGTCTCGTTCGGAAAACCTCTTCCCGGTCCCTGTTACAACCTTTTGAAGTCGAGTATTGTGTCGGTGAACTTTTCGACACAGAAAGTCTCCGTAAGGCACTAGACGGCTGTGATACCTTATTTCACGTTGCAGGTCTCGTTCGGGCAAGGAACTATCAGGAGTTTGAAAATGTCAACCGCTTCGGGACGGAACACCTCGCCCGACTTGCCGCTGAGTGTTCGTCGCCGCCAGTGTTCATCTATGTTTCCTCCATTGCCGCTGCTGGACATTCCATGCCGGATCATCCCAGAAGCGAGACAGACCCGGCAGAACCGATCTCAAAATACGGTAAAAGCAAATTGGCAGGCGAAGCCGCCCTCATGTCCTTTGCCGAACAGATGCCCTGCACAATTGTACGTCCCAGCATCGTCTTTGGTGAAGCGGACAGGATGAACCTCGAACTGTTCAAAGCCATCAAAAAATTGGGAATCTGTCCGCTCCCCGGCTTCGGTGATAAATTTTATTCATGGATTCACGCCGCCGATTTGTGCGACCTACTGATTGCCGCCGCACAAAAAGGGGAGCGACTCCATCCAAACCAACCGACGGGAACGGGCATTTACTTTGCGTCGAGTGATGAAGGGCGGAGACTATCAGAGATCGGACCGTTGATTGGTCAATCCGTCGGTAGAAATCGTATTCGGACTCGTAATTTGCCGATTGCACTTTGGACGGTGTCCACCTATTATGAAGTAAAAAAGTGGTTGTCAGGCAAGGCACAGCCGCTTGATTGGGAAACAATGTGGGAATCGTTGCATCATTGGACATGCTCGCCGGAGAAAGCCAAAACGCAATTCCATTTTGCCCCGAAACTGTTGGAAGAGCGAATCAATCAAACAACACGATGGTACGAAGAAAATGGTTGGCTTGCATAAACAGAATAAGTACACACAACGAAATGACACTGGATCCCTCCCCAAAAAATCTCTATTCACTCGGAGTCGCTTTGCTCTTTTGCGGCATCGGAATTACTTGTATTGGATTGGGCATCATTCTGTTCCTTAATCGGACGGGACAGATCGACAGGATGTCTTGGGAAAGCCGATGGGAAGGGCAACCGGGGACGGACTACCGCCACATTCCACCGGAATGGATTGCCTATCAGCAGACGGCAGTGTTCCAATGTCCGGTGCCCAGTCCGCCGACGTGCTTTATGGTGCAAAACGATTCGACGTACATCATCGGCACTGCTGATCCACCGGCATTATTGTTCTTCGATGACAAGGGAACGTTGCTGAAAAAAATGGATTTGCCGGAAGAACCGAGAGCGGTCGCTTGCGGAACTTCGGATACCATTCTAACGGATAAAATCGTCGTGGTTCATCCAAAACGTATTGCCGTCTATACTGCCGAAGGAAATCAGGAGGGTTCGTGGCTAATACCGTGGAACGATGCAAATATAACGTGGCGGGAACAGTTGCCAGAACAGCCAATGTTTCATTCCAAAGGAAACATCGAGGGGGAAAATTTCGGCTTGGAATTCAATGCCCGATGTCTCGTTTTGACTCCGAACCACCTTTTTGTTGCCGAATCTCGTGCCCGGCGTGTCTATCGATTTGATGCGGAGGGCAACCATGATCGCACGTTCGGCGAATCGAAAGGGGCTCCGCCTGGTACACAATTTTCGTGGATGGAGAACAAAAACTATTTTGGCGGTTTTGTCGTTTATGCTTCGCCGATCATGATGACCTATTCCCCCCAAGCGGACTTGTTGTATATTACGAATCCGGGCAAACATCGGGTCGAGGCTTTTACATTGGACGGTCTCTATCAACCGGAATTGAGTTGGGGGGAAACATCCGCAAGTTTGAGCGGCTTTGCCGGTTGTTGCAATCCCACATGGTTGGAAACGCTCGACGATGGACGTATTTTAACGGTCGAAAAGTCGGTTTCCCGGATCAAAATTTACAGAACGGACGGTCAACTTGACTGTGTCGTTGCGGGAGCAAACTCTTTGAATGATCAACTGCCGGAGTCGCGACGAATGCCCTTGCAACTTGATCAACGTTATTTTGGTGTTGCGGTGTTGTCCGAAGGGCGCATTGCCATTTTTGATTTTGGGTTTTCCCTCATTCGTATTTTTTCTCTCCGTTTGTTGCCGGACGAAAAGTAAAGCGAAATGATGGATTAAGAGCGGCATACGCAAGTATGCTGGTGAGTTTCTCGCGTTTACCGACGGACTTGCGTCCGCCGCTCTTGCGTCCGCCGCTCTTGCGCAATTTTCATAAGATTGCGATTCTGTGTACGAAGCGTAATCAAGGACGAATGAAAGTCGGGAGCGAAGGCAAAGCGGAACAACCAGATTCTCTACGCCGATACAATCCGAAACATTGAAGCCGGGCAAAAAATGCAAGGACTCAAAGGTGTTACCGGTTCGGGACAATGCTTTTTCAAGGGGCATTCACAATGGCGAACGTCATCGCTCCCCCAATCAGCAATACAGTAATCGACCGGATCGTCGTTGCCAGCGTCTCTTGCATTTACGGTCTCGGTACGGTTGACAAACAGAGCCGCAATCTTTAGATTGCGATTCGGAAAACGTCGCACAGCCGTAAGTTTACATTGTTTCGCCCCATTGATTTCTCCTCAGATTTTGTTAAAATTCGCTCGCTTGACAAGCGATAATTGCCACGTTGAATTTATATGCCCGAAAGAGTTGTGTCCGTTCCTGACATCCAATCGTTGATGCTTCCACTTCTCCAAGTGCTTAGCGACGGTAAAGAGTGGTTTCACAGAGATATTGTTATAAAAGTTGCAGACAATATGAATCTTACCATTGAACAACGGGAACAATCATCTTCCAAAAAAGGAAAAACTAAACTCTCGTACAATCTGGAGTGGACAGAAACAAACCTTTTCAAAGCAAATCTGATTATGAAGCCACATAGGACTTGTTATCGGATTACGGAAGAAGGAAAAGCAATCCTGCGAAAAAAGCCCGAACGTATTGATGCCCGATTTTTGATGGCTCACAGTTCTGCCTATGTTCAGTGGAGAGGTCAATGGAAAAAAACACAAACAGAAGAAAACGAAAATGGTGAAATTGAAAATACATCTGAACTCACTGTCAAACAGCCAGATGAACTGCTTGAGGATACGTTTTCGATCATCTGTTCGGATTTGGCGCAAGAATTGTTGGATCAGGTCAAGTCGTCCCACTGGCGTTTTTTCGAGCAAACTGTGGTCGATTTGTTGACTAATATGGGCTACGGCGGATCGCGGCAAGATGCCGCAAAAGTCGTCGGCAAGAGTGGAGACAATGGAATTGATGGTGTCATTAACGAAGACAAACTCGGTCTCGACGTGGTTTATATTCAAGCCAAGAAATACACAGATTCAGTAACGATTTCACAGGTTCGTGATTTTGCCGGTGCCCTTCTTGCTAAAAAAGCCAGAAAAGGTGTTTTTATCACAACCTCTTCGTTTCCGAAATCAGCAGAAGAATTCGTTGCCCAAATTGAACCAAAGGTCATTTTGATTGACGGTCAGCGGCTTGCCCAGTTAATGATTGAATACAACGTCGGCGTTACCGTCAAAAATACATACGAAGTCAAGCGAATCGACTACGATTATTTTGATGAGAACGAATTATAGCTATGTTTCGCAATCTAAAGATTGCGTCTCTGAAGCGGAAATACCAATGACCTTTTCCCTCCAATCTCCATTTTCGCCGTCGGGAGATCAGCCGCAGGCGATTGCCGAACTGATCCATAACATTGAAGCCGGGCAAAAAATGCAAGGTCTCAAAGGCGTTACCGGTTCGGGAAAAACGTTCACAATGGCGAACGTCATCGCTCACTTCAATCGACCGGCACTCGTTATGTCCCACAACAAAACGCTTGCCGCACAACTGTACAGCGAGTTCAAAACCTTCTTTCCCGATAACGCCGTTGCCTACTTCGTTTCCTATTACGATTACTATCAACCGGAAGCGTACATTCCGCAGAGGGACATCTACATCGAAAAAGATGCGTCGATCAACGAAGAAATCGACCGGCTGCGGCTTGCCGCCACCAGTTATCTCGTTACCCGACGGGATACCATCGTCGTTGCCAGCGTTTCTTGCATTTACGGGCTCGGCAGTGCTGACGCTTACAAGGCAATGATGGTGCCGCTCGCCGTCAAGCAGGAAGTCAATCGCAACAAAATGCTTGCCAAGTTCGTGGACATTCAATACGAACGCAATGACATCGTTCTCGAACGAGGTCGTTTTCGGGTGCGCGGCGATTGTGTGGAAATTTATCCTTCGTATGAAGAGTTTGCCGTCCGCATCGAATTTTGGGGAGATGAAATCGAACAAATTTCGATGATCAATCCGTTGACTTCCGAAACGATTAAACGGCTGAACGAGTTCGTGCTCTATCCTGCCAAGCATTTTGTCTTGCCGGATGAGCGGATTCAATCTGCCGTCGAGCGGATCGAGGCGGAACTCGAAGAGCGGTTGAAATTTTTCAAGGACAACGGCAAACTTCTCGAAGCCCAGCGTTTGCAGGCACGAACGAAATACGATCTCGAACTGATTCAGGAAATCGGCTATTGTCCCGGCATTGAAAATTACAGTGCCGCCCTGTCCGGTCGTCCGCCGGGTAGCCAGCCGGAAACGCTCTTCGACTTCTTTCCCGACGACTTTTTGCTCTTCGTCGATGAGTCTCACGTCAGCGTGCCGCAGATTCGAGCAATGTTTGCAGGCGACCAAGCACGCAAGAAAAATCTCGTCGAACATGGCTTTCGGCTTCCGAGTGCGCTCGATAACCGACCGCTGAAATTCGACGAGTGGGTTGAGCGATACAAGCAGGTGGTCTTCGTTTCGGCAACGCCCGGTCCGTATGAATTGGAACAATGTGAAGCCCGGCTTGTCGATCAGGTGATTCGTCCGACCGGTTTGCTCGATCCGGTGGTGGAAGTTGCACCGGCATCGAAACAGATACCGCATTTGATGGAGCAGATACACGAACGTGTTGCGGTACAGGAACGAGTGCTTGTAACAGCATTAACAAAGCGGTTGGCGGAAGACATCGCTGGATATTTTGAGAAGCAGAATATCCGGTGCAAGTGGCTGCACAGCGAGTTGGATGCGTTTGAACGTGTGGAGTTGCTCCGAGACCTTCGGGCAGGTCGGTTCGATGTGTTGGTGGGTGTCAATCTTTTGCGGGAGGGACTCGACTTGCCGGAGGTGTCGCTGGTGGCGATTCTCGATGCGGACAAGGAGGGATTCTTGCGGAGTGAAACATCGTTGATTCAAACGATTGGTCGAAGTGCGCGAAATGTCAATGCGAAGGTGATTTTGTATGCGGACAAGGTAACGGAGTCGATGCAAAAGGCGATAGACGAAACGGAGCGTCGTCGCAAGAAGCAGGAGGCGTACAACAAGGAGCATGGCATTACGCCGGAGACAATCAAGAAAAACATTGCGCAGGGGATCGAGGAGTCAGCGAAAGAGAGCCGGGATCTGAAAGTTTCGTTGGGACAGGACGAGGAGTTGTTCATCACGCAAGAATATATCAACGAATTGGAAAAGGAGATGTTAGAGGCGGCGGAGCATTTGGAGTTTGAGCGGGCGGCAATTTTGCGGGACAAGATCGAAGAAATGCGTAAACACATTGGCAAGAGTGCGAGTGCGAAGATGTTCGATTTTGGACGCAGGGGGAAAGGGAAAAAGCGGGGACGGCGAAAGTGAATGCAAAGCGCAAGAGCGGCATACGCAAGTATGCCGGTGAGTTCCAACTATGCGTTATACACCGGCGGACTTGCGTTCGCCGCTCTTTTCTCGATGTTCCTTTTGCGCTGTTTTGCGTCCTCTGCGGTAAAATTGAATGGCACCCGTTATCCTGCCCGCCGTCGGCTTCGCAGGCGGTAGTTCATTTCTCCATTGAGATCACGTCCAGTCAGACTGTACACATAAAGCATTACGTCCACCAACGTCTGCATGTGTTCGCGGGGAATCTGAACGATGGGCTTTCCAATTTCAATCATGGCAAACAAATTCCGGGCAAGTTCCTTCCGCTCGACAACGGGAATTCCATGTTCCGCCGCAATTTTGCGGATTTGGAATGCCAATACGTCCGCCCCCTTGGCAACCACAACGGGTTCATCCATCGTTCGAGCATCGAATTTGATCGCCACCGCATAGTGCGTCGGGTTGGTAACGACGACATCGGCATCCGACGTTCCCTGTACCCGTTGCTTCGTTGCCATTTCCCGCTGAATTTGCCGCCGTTTACTGATAATCTGCGGATCGCCGATCATGTTTTTCATTTCATCCCGTATTTCCTGATCGGTCATTCGTAAATCCTGCATGTGCTTCCAACGCTGATACATCAAGTCAATAAGGGCAATAATCACCAGCGCAACAGCGACTTTTAAGCCGATCATTAACAGAATCCAAACGAGAAATGATGCAATCTGTTGCGTTTCGTTTTCGGACAGGTTCAGAATGTCGCCGATACTGGCTTCAACGGCATACCAAGCGACCACCGCACAAATCACAATTTTCCCGATGCCCATCAGGAGCCGGACGACACTTTGCATCGAAAAAATCCGACCGAATCCCTTGATCGGATCAAGCCGGGTAAAATCAAAATTGAGTTTATCAGGAAGCCAGTGGAAACCGATTTGAGCGACATTGGCGATGACGGCAACTAGCATCAACAAAAGGAAAAAGTAAAAGAGTGAAGAGAGATTTTTATAATCCAGAAATCGCGTCACGGTTTCATGGAACAGAGATTGCGCCGATTGCTGCAAACTGTCCATATCCTGATTTTCTGGAATGAGGAGTACTGGCTCGCTCAACATGGTGCAGGAATACTCATATAAATTGGCGACGATTTCTTTGCCAATCGTGAAAAGGAGAACGATGGCAAGGAGGAGGACGATGGATGCCGCCAAGTCTTGACTTTTGGCAACCTGCCCCTTTTCTCGTGCTTGTTCCAACCTCCTTGGGGTTGGATCATGTTTTTTGTCCCCTTGGTCTTCTGCCATGCTTTTGCTTCGCGTACCCTCCGGCAAGGGGAAGTCTAACGATTTTTCTAAAAAAAGGGAAGGACAAAAGGGAAAATTCCAAATCGTTTTAGGAAATTGTCGCTGTCCCCGGAAGAATTGCTCTTGTTTCCAAAAGCGAATTTCACTAGACTCCCCGCGAAATGATTTTTGGGTAAGTATTCATTGTCCGCAATTTTTAGGACGACGATCATTATGGAAAATAAATCTCTCGGTTTTAGGATAGGACTTTTTGCCGTTATCGGCGGGGTTTTCGTCTTTTCAGCACTGTACGGCTTCGCACAACTTCCGCCCGGTAAATTGACCCGGCAGGAAATGTCGCGTCCGAATCCGCTTCGTGCGAATCAACCTGTTCCCGTGCCCGGCACGATCAAACAGACTTCTCTGCAAGGCGAAGAGGTTCAATTTCCGCCATTGGCAAGTTTGGACGCATTTCCTGCTACTCCAACGCAGCCAACCGTCCCGGCTTTGCCCGCCGCCCCTTTGCAATCATCGGTCGTACCGACTGCCGATCCCTTTGCCGCTCCCGTATATGAATTTGAACCGCCAGCGGCAACGTCTGCCGAGCCGACCACTGCACCGTCGCCCTTTAATTCATCACCACTAGGCAGTGCCGATCCTTTTTCGGCACAACAGCCGCAGGCTGCCATTCCTGCGCACGCCCTTCCCTCGGCGGTTGCAGAGCCAACGGAACAGCCGCGAGTCGCTCGAACAGAGAACACTCGATCTTCGGGTCTATCCCTACAACAACCTGCTGAATGGGGAGAACCGGTAACAGCGACCGTTAGTGCTGATTCCCCCGACGGTACTGGCATGCCGGGGTCTTCCATCTTGGAGGGTCCCCAAACACCGCATTTGACTATTCAAAAAGTCCTGCCAGAAGAAGTTGTGATCAATCAACCGGCAACGTTCAAAACTGTCATTCACAACGTCGGCAACTCGGCGGCGAAAAACGTGACGATAACCGACAGAGTTCCACAAGGCACTCGTCTCCTTTCGACGATTCCAGAAGCCGAAGTTTCCCGAAACGGAGAACTGCAATGGACGGTCGGCAACCTTGACCCGAATGTGCAGTTAATTATCGAAATGAAAGTGTTGCCGCTCCGTGAAGGAGAAATCGGCAGCGTGGCTTCGGTCAACTATACAGGAGAAGCCTCGGGACGTATTGCCGTCACTCGTCCGATGCTCAAAGTCGAAGTACGGGCTCCTTCGGATGTCAAACTCGGTGAAACAGCACAGGTCGAAATTACCGTCAGCAATCCCGGTACAGCAACGGTAACGAACATAGTTCTGGAAGAGAGAATTCCCGAAGGTCTTTACCACCGTGACGGTCGCGTGATGCAACACACGGGAATCACGGCGTTGAAACCGAGGGAATCGAAAAAGTTGACTCTTCCGCTTCTGTGTACAGGGGCGGGCAATTTGGTGAACCACGTTACCGTTACGGCAGACGGCGATTTGATGGTCGAAGAAAAAACGACCATCCGTGCGTCAGCACCGGTTTTGGATTTGGAAATTGTCGGTGCTAAAACCCGGTTTTTAGAGCGTAAATCGGACTACCGATTACTTGTTGCCAACAAGGGGAATGCTTCGGCACACAGTGTTGCACTGGAATTGGCACTCCCGGCAGCGGTCGAATTTATCAGTACGAATCAAAGCGGTGTGTATGAGCCATCGAGTCATACCGTTCACTGGGCATTGGAAGAGTTACCGCAGCAGGAGGCAGGAGAAATCGAATTGATTGTCATGCCGACGCAAAAGGGGGAACATTCCTTGAAATTCACCGGCACTGGCGATAACAATTTGAAGGCGGAAACGGTTCATCCTATTCTCATTGACGGCATTCCTGCCCTTACGTTTGAGATTGTCGGCGATTCCAATTTGGTGGAAATCGGCAAAGATGTGGTGTATGAAATCCGGGTTGCCAACCGCGGGACGAGAGCCGCCGATAATGTCAAGGTACGTGTCGCCCTTGCGGAAGGTATGTCCTTTGTGAAAGCGGAAGGAGCGCGTTATCAGGCGACCAACGGCGGAGTTGTCCAATTCGAGACAATACCTCAGTTAGGGGCGAAAAATGAAAACGTGTACAAACTCACGGCACGATGTCAAGCCGAAGGGGATCACCGGATTAACGTTCAAGTCATTTCGGACGACCTTCGCTCCCCGATCACCAAAGAAGAGAGCACGCGAGCGTTCCGGTAGAAGGATAAGGGGGCTACGTTTGAAACGCCCAAGTGGCTGGAAAATTCCGAAAACTTGGGCAAAAAAAACTTGTTAGCCGACTGCGCTAGCTGGCGGTTGACCCTCTTGACCTTCCGAAGAGAACGTGTGAGAATGGGTCAGTGTTCTGCCGCCTCTTTTAGAAAGGTCTTTATGCGAACGTGTTTCTTTGTTTTGCTCTCTCTGTTTACCATCTCTTTGTCTGCGGATACGGAAATTCTCAAGGAATGGAATTTCAACACCGACGGTCAACAAGAAGGTTGGACTGGTATCAATCACCTGAAGGATGTCGTTGTCAAGGACGGCTCGTTTCACGCTAAGTCGGCGGGACACGACCCATTTATCATCCTCGATACACTCGACATTCCAGCAAAACCGTCGCAAGCCTTCGAGTTTCGGCTCCGAACGAATTCCAGTGGAACCGCAGAACTTTTCTACGCCAATTCCACTGAGGGACCCTACGGCGGCTTTTCGCAACAGAAAACAGCGAACTGGACAGGGATCGGCGATGAAAAATTTCACGTCTATCGAATTTTTCCCAACTGGGCATCCGAAAAGCAGATTGTCAGACTGCGGCTCGACTTTCCCAATCTGACACCGGGAAGCATCGACGGTTATTGGTACGAACTCGATTGGATTCGGATCGTCGATTTGAACTTCCCCCAAGCACCGCCTGTCAAACCGAATTGGAATTTTGCCTCCATTAAGGACGGTTGGGTGCCGCTCGATGGTTCCCATGCCGAACCCGGCACCGACGGCTGGAAGATCAACGGTCAAATCGAAACCCTGCCGATGACGTTGGATGTCGAAGAACATGGTGTTTGGATTTCCTTTGAACTCGCCGTCGATAAAGGAAAAACGGCGACCATTGAATTCCTATCGAACAAAGGGGGCATCGGTTCAGCCGTTCTGCCCCTCAAAGCAGATGGAAAGACCCATTGGTACAATGTCGATTGCTCTTCAGAGCCCGCGTGGAAGGGCAAAGTCCATCTGCTTCGTCTGAATGTCAGCGATGATCCGACCGCAACGGCAACATTGAAACGTTTGATGGTCTCTGATGCTCCTCAAGGTCCCGCCGACCTGGAAGTTGTTCACGTTTATCAAAGCGAGGCAATCAATCGAACCGGCATCAAACGACCGCTCGCCCTCCGGCTTCGGAACAACGGCGGACAAATATCAAAGAATGTCAAGATCGAAAAACTGCAACTCCCACGCGGCGTGAGTGTTGTTTCGCCGAAGGGATGGGAAGCAATCCCCGACCTCGAACCGCTTGAAACGAAGACCTATATCCTCGAACTCCAAGCGAACGCGCCGACCTCCGATACACTGACATTGCATCTCACCGGGCATGCTCCCGTTACGATTCCGCTCCGATTTGAAAGGAATCTCCAACTTCCGAAGGCGGATTATGTTCCTGTACCGAAACCGGTGAAAAGCGATTACGAAATCGGGGCTCTGTACTTTCCCGGTTGGAATCGGATGCAGGCGTGGGAAAAAATCTACTCGACGCATCCTGAACGTAAACCCGTTCTCGGCTGGTACGATGAGGGGAATTCCGAAGTCGTCGATTGGCAAATCAAATGGTCGCTCGAAAACGGTATTCAGTATTATCTTGTCGATTGGTATTGGAATAAGGGTAATCAACACCTTGACCACTGGGTCAAAGCGTTTCAGAAGGCTCGATACAAGTCGATGTTCAAGTGGGCGATGATGTGGGCGAATCATAATCCGCCCGGCAGTCATAGCGAAGAGGATCAGCGGAATGTTACGAAATTTTGGATTGAAAACTATTTCAATACGCCGGAATACTATACGATAGACGGTCGCCCCGTTGTCATGATCTGGAGTCCCCAAGGAATGGACGATGATATGATTGCCATTGAACGGGACAAAGGCAACATATTGCAAAAGGGGGAAGGCGTAAAGAAATTGCTCGACCTATCGCAAAATATGGCAAAGGCAGCCGGATTCAAAGGGATCTATTTCGTCGCCATGAAATGGCCGGAAGCCTCGACGAAAGCCGGTGATATTCAATGGCTTGCCGATGCCGGTTTCGAGATGACATCAATCTATCATTTTATGCACCACGGCGGCAAGGCGGAGAATCCGATGCGTTTTCCGTTCGAGTTAGTGGTCGAAGCGAGTTTACTCTATTTGGAGGAGCGGTACGCAACGGGCATTCTTCCGTTTTTGCCGAACCTTTCGACGGGCTGGGATTCACGTCCCTGGCACGGCGACAAAAACATCATCATTGAGAATCGAACTGTCCCTCAATTCAAACGGATATGCGAAGATTTCAAGAAATTTTCCGCAAAGACGGGAATCAAGAGTTTTCTTCTTGCTCCGACCAACGAATGGGGGGAAGGTTCATATATCGAACCGAATGCGGAGTACGGTTTTGGAATGTTTGAAACGATCCGCAATGAGTTTTGTAAAGAACCTGCGGAGGGTTGGTCTCTCAATTACGGTCCCGAAGATGTGGGTCTCGGACCCTACGACTATCCGCCGATTGAAAAGATTATCCGCACATCTTGGGACTTCAAGGACGGTGCCCAGGGTTGGTCTGTATTGATGGGGATTGCCGATTTCAAGGCGGGCAATGGTCGGCTTTCCGGCAGATCGACTGACCATGACCCGGCATTTAGATCACCGCTCGAAAATGTAAAGGCAGACGACTGGAAACGTTTGGTTGTTCGAATGAAAGCGGCAACACCAGACGGTTCTGAAGCATCGGATACTGCCCAGTTGTTCTGGGCGACATCGACGGGACCGGAATCCGAGGCAAACAATATCAACATCCCGATTAATGTCGATGGTAAGTTCCACGATTACGTGTTCGACTTGAAGTCGGCAAAAACCTGGCGGCGGACTATTAAGAGTTTACGTTTCGATCCACTCACAACGGCAAACCGGAACATCGAAATTGAGTTCATCCGGCTTGAGTGAGTTGTGCCTGTGAGAATATTCTGATTTGCTCTGGACAGAATTACGGACAAAACGTCGTCCCCTCTCCCTCTGGGATGTCTTTTCAGACGCGGGTTAGGGTCAGGGCTGACGCATCAAATCGCGGAAATCCCTTGTTTTACAGGATAAAATCGTTTTCAAATCGCATTTTGGGGATTTTTCAGGAGCATGTAAGACGAATAACATTTTTAAGGAAATAGTAAAA
>Ga0082212_10002703_pt1 | contig 25605 bp, 26 predicted proteins | sample TergutNt197P3_FD_71548 | JGI IMG/M metagenome (GOLD analysis project Ga0082212, IMG submission 71548) | Neocapritermes taracua P3 segment gut microbial communities from Petit-Saut dam, French Guiana - Nt197 P3 | ecosystem: Host-associated > Arthropoda: Insects > Digestive system > Gut ...
TGGCGGCGGTTTCTCCCGCGATACGAGTTCCAAGCTCCGCTTTTTCCATTGAGTTAGCAATCAGTCCGCCTGTATCTCTCGCGGCATCCGCGCTCTTTGCGGCTAGACTGCGAACCTCTTCCGCAACAACGGCAAAACCTTTACCGTGCTGTCCGGCACGAGCCGCCTCAACAGCGGCGTTGAGTGCTAGGATGTTCGTCTGGAACGCTATATCATCAATAACTTTAATAACTTTCTGAATACTCTGACTGGCGGTGTTGATTTCTTTGACGGCGGTCGTCATTTCGTCCATCTGGCGGCTGCCTTTTTCCGCGTTACCCTTGATTGTGTTGGCAAGTTTCGCGGCTTTATCAGCCTTTTCGGCGTTCTCTTTCGTCTTTTGTGAGATGTCGGAAATAGACGCTGAGAGTTCCTGAATTGAAGCCGCCTGTTGGGTCGAACCTTGCGCCAACGCCTGTGCGCCGTCCGCGATTTGTTTCGAGCCTGTGGAGACTTGCGCGGTTGACTGGTTGATTTGATGCAGGGTGTCGTTTGTCTTTGCGAGCATATCGTTAATAGCATGGTTCATAACATCGGCTTCACTTCTAACAGGAAGCTCAACTGAATAGTCGCCGTCCGCGATTTGCTTCATCACAGACGCTTGGGATTGAATACTGTTTGTGATGGAGGCAAAAGCCCGCTCAAGCTGTGTAACTTCATTTCTCGTTGAGTCCGTACCGGAATCCAGTCCGGTTATGCCCGTATCGCCAACAGCGATTCGTCCTGCCATCGCCGTTATGGAGGGCAGCTTTTTCAAGCTGTTTGTTACGAGAAGGAATGTCGTAAGTCCGGTAATCACAATTAGACCCACTCCGACCGCGATAACAATCCAAATCAACGTGGTTGAGGCCGCATCCACGGTTTTTTTGGGTACAAATCCGCCGACAAGCCAATACCTTTCCGTATCGCCGATTCTCACGCCCGACCCTAAAAACTGGATATGGCTGTCTAATACATCGGAATACGCCGCGACATTGAAACTTCCGCCCTTTTCGCGTATCGTATCAATATAGCCGGAATAATCTTTCAGCCACGTTGACCTATAATCGGTGAGAATCATGCTTGCGTTCCTGTGAGTAGAGATTAACCCGGCGGGAGAAATGACGCTTAAATACCCGTCATCAAGGATACTCCCGCTGTTCATGATGGATATGAGTTCTTCGAGATTTATATCAATACCCGCCACTCCGATAACCGTGCCGCCCCGTATAATCGGGTACGCTATTGAATAGATAACAACGGTCTTGCCGCCTATATCATATGGATACGGGTCGGTGATATAGGGCTTGCCCGAATTACGCGCCCCTAAGTAGTAATCGCCATCGCCCGGGACGGTGTAATCAACCAACGGCTCAATTTCAAACCCTGACCCGTTTTTGAACACATACGGGACATACCGCCCGGTATCATCGTGGAACGGCGTTCCCGCGAACTCGCTGTCCTTGCCGTCCAAAGTGTCCGGCTCCCAGCACGTCCAAACAGCCAGTATATTGTCATCGGACATGAGGACACTGCTTAATACCCCTAACATTTCATCGCGCGGGCTTTGCGAATGTGACGCGACATCGTTGAGTACAGGCGCGATGGAACGCACCACGCTGTAAGCATCCATACAAAGTGCCTCAAATTTGTTCGAATACTCATTTACCCTTGAACTGATAAGCCTGTCGGTCAAATCAGTAGTGGACGATGAGGCGACTGATCCGACAATAATAACCATTAATGTAACGCCGGCAATCAAAACCGCGATAACGGGCATGAGAATTGCCATTTTCAAACTCATTCTTTTCATACATAAAGTCCTTCCATGATAATATTACATAACGCAGTATAATCCCGCCGCAAATGAATGTCAAGCATTTTGCGAAATTTTGTCGTCTGCGGTGCGTTGTATCTAAAACGGTGCGCCGAGGGCGGCGCGCCTTACAGGGTAACACGGGCGGCAAAACGCCGCCCCTACTAAATTTTCGCGGAAAGTTGAAAATAATGCTTGACAAAGGTTATATCTTGTTGTACAATACAATCAGAACGAATCGTTCAATACTTATCGTACAATGCGAATTGTATTGATTGATATGGACAGGGGGTGTTTTATTGGAAGCATTTATCAACCCGCAAGCCGAAAAACAGGGACACATAATAAACGCCGCGCTTAATGTTTTTGGGCGAAGCGGCTACAAAAAGGCATCTTTAGCCGATATTGCGGAAGAGGCCGGCGTTGCCAAAGGAATGGTCAACTACTACTATGGCAGCAAGAAGAACCTATACTTGTATCTGGCGGAACTGTGCGGGAGAAGCATGGTCGATGAACTGGAAAAGAACTTTGACTCGGAAATCAAAGACTTTTTCGACCACTTGAAGATGATGATGGGCATAAAAATCGCTGTTATAAAAGAATATCCGGCGATTTTGCTGTTTTTGACCGGAATTTATCAAGAAGAAGACCCTGAGGTCAAAGACGAAATTCAAGCATATTTAGCCCAAAATCTAAAGCTGCGAGAACGGTTCATATTTGAGGACACAGATGTTTCGCGGTTCAAAGATGATGTTGACCCCAAGCTAATCGACAAACTGCTTGTCTGGGCGGCGGAAGGATTTACCAACAGCATAGGCAAAAACTTAAATATAGATGAAGTCGAAAAATTTACAAGCGAGCTGTATGACTGTCTTGATTTGATGAAAAAATACTTTTATAAATAAAGGAGAATGCAAAATGTCTGTATTGACCCTTGAAACCGCAAAATTGGTGAAGAAATTCGGGAAACTCACCGCGCTGAACGGCATTGACCTTAACGTAAACGAGGGTGAGGTATTCGGCTTCATCGGACCTAACGGCGCGGGAAAGACAACGACTATCCGCGTGTTGCTAGGCATACTCCAAGCCACTGAGGGCAGTGCGAAGGTTTTCGGCATGGACGCTTGGAAAGACGCGGTCGAAATCCATAAGCGCATAGCATATGTGCCGGGTGACGTGAACCTGTGGCCTAATCTCACGGGCGGCGAAGTCATTGACCTTTTTGTACATCTCAGAGGAAAGCACGACAAGAAAAAACGTGAAGAGCTTCTCGAAATGTTTGACCTCGACCCCACAAAAAAATGCCGCACCTATTCTAAAGGCAATCGGCAGAAGGTCGCCCTAGTCGCCGCGTTCGCCTCTGATGCCGAACTGTATATTCTTGACGAGCCGACAAGCGGGCTTGACCCGTTGATGATGGAGATTTTTGTCGAGCAGGTTTTGGCTCTCAAAAATAGCGGCAAAGGTGTCTTCCTGTCCAGTCACATACTGAGTGAGGTCGAGCGTCTGTGCGACCGTGTGGGTATTATTATGAAAGGACGGCTTCTCAAAACAGGCACACTGGATGAACTGAAACAGAGTGCCGCCGCCGAAGACGGCAAACTGCCCGAGAAGATGGAGGAGCTGTTCATGCGCTACTACAAAGCCAGCGAGGGGGTATGAACATGAAGGGGAATTTTAATCATACTCTTGATTTGACGCGGTTTATCCTGCGGCGTGAGCGGATTATCTCCACGGTGTGGATTGCGATTCTAGTTGTTTTTTCAGTGTTCCTTGCGCCCGGTATAGATACTATGTTTCCCGACCAAGAGGCGCGTTTGACATTAGCGCAGATTTATGACAACCCGCTCATGGTTTCCATGATGGGACCGGTTTACGGCCTCGATAATCCCGACACTTTCAGTGCCGGAGCGATGTACAGCGGTTTAATGCTCACTTGGCTTATTTTAACGGTCGCTCTTATGAACGTTTTCTTTGTTGTACGGCACACGCGGGCTGACGAAGAACGGGGGCGTTCCGAAGTTGTGCGCTCCATGCCTGTCGGACGGCTTGCCAACATTAACGCAACCATGATTTCCGCCGCAATCATCAATACGGTTCTGGGTCTGCTGACCGGAATCGGTATCGCGCTAACGGGCGTTGAGGGCATGGGTTGGGGCGGCAGTATGCTGTACGGCGTGGTACTCGGTGTGTCCGGGCTTGCATTCGCGGCCATTACCGCGTTGTTCTGCCAACTCTCAACGAGTTCAAGTGGAGCGTCCGCAATGTCCGGTATTGCCATCGGTGTCTTTTATATGATTCGCGCCCTCGGAGACGCACAGTACAATGATGTAATCTCCTGCCTTAGTCCCCTCGGGCTGGCAACACGCTCGCAAATATATGTCAACAACTATATCTGGCCGACACTGGTGCTGTTATTAGTAACCATCGTTATTTCCGCCGTTGCGTATAAACTCAATACAATGCGCGATTTAGGGCAGGGATTCATAGCCGCCAAACCCGGACGTGCCGAAGCTCCCCGCAGTCTGCAAACCCCGTTCGGGCTGTCGTGGCGGCTGCTGAGAACGGCGTTAATTTCGTGGATTATCGTCATGTTCATGTTGGGTGCTTCTTACGGCTCAATAATGGGCGATTTGCCGAATTTCATAGGCGACAGCCCGGAATATCTGCAACTCATCGGCATACCGCAGAGTGTGCTTGACAGTATGACCGATGCCGAAAAAGCGGGTGTTATAGTCAGGTACTTCGGTGTTTTTATAACAATTATGATGACGCTTGTCAGCATAATTCCAATTCTTAGTGCCGCTATGCGCCCTCGAAAAGAGGAACATGAAGGCCGCGCCGAACACATAATCGCGCGGGTCGTTCCGCGTTGGAAATATTTGTGCGGTTACGTAACACTGGCTTTTGCCGCAAGTGTTCTGCTGCAATTCGCTATGGGATTGGGCTTGTACCTCTCCACAGACGCTATGACCGAAGTAAATCCGTTTGACTTCGGCGAACTAATGCAAGCATATTTCTCATTCTTACCGGCAATGTGGGTCATGATTGGATTCGCGGTCTTTGTTATCGGTCTGCTTCCAAAGATTAGCGGTATTGTTTGGGGTGCTTTCGGATATGTGGCTTTCGTTTCGTTTATCGGCAGCGCGATGGACTTGCCCGAGTGGATGTACGCTATTTCTCCGCTGCACCATATTCCGCGTATTCCGCTTGAAGATTTCGCAGTCGCGCCGCTCATTATCTTGACCGCCGTTGCATTAGTTCTGACGTGTGCCGGATTCATCTTTTACAATAGACGTGATACGCTAACGGCATAAATAGTAATATTTACAGAGGGGATGCCGAGGTCGGCATCCCCTACTCCGGTTTCCGATGAGTTTAGTTTTCAAAAATGTATTGCTTTTGTACGTACAATCAGATATAATGATTACGGAGGTGGCAGACAGTGAATAAAGTGACAAACCTATATATCAGAGTAGAGCCGGGTGTTAAAGAGAACGCGGAAACAATTTTAACTCAACTTGGAATCCCAATGTCAAATGCGGTGGGTATGTTCCTGAAACAAATCATATTACGCCGTGGGATTCCGTTTGACGTAACGTTACCCTCAATTCAACCGCTTGATATGTCAACGCTTACCGAGGACGAATTTCATGCCGAACTTGAAAAAGGCTATGCCGATGCCATGAACGGCAATATAATTCCTGCCAAAGAAGCGTTTGCCTCGTTGCGCGGTGAACTTGGCATATGATGTATGATGTAGACATTACAATACGCGCACGGCTCGATATGAGAATGATATACGAGTATATAGCAGATACGCTGATGGAATCGGGAATTGCCGAGAGACAATACACTCGTATCGAAAAGGCTGTATATTCACTGGATCATATGCCGGAGCGTTTTCGGCAATATCAAAAAGAACCGTGGCGAAGTCGTAATCTTCGTGTCATGCCCGTAGATAACTACATTGTGCTATATACTGTGGATAATAAAAAAAGAGATGTAACAGTTATGCGTATCATGTACGGCAGGAGAAATATAGAAAAAGAAATGGATGGCACAACGTGACAATTAAAGCCAATTCCATAAGAAAACCCCCGCTGCGGGGGTTTTCTGTTTTCGCTCTACTCCGGTTTCCTATATTCATCGAGCCTGATAATATCCCGCTCCGTTGGCTCGGGACCTCCGGCCGCAAGCCAGCCGCAGGTAAACGCCCGGCGTGTCAGCCTGAATATTGCGTCGTCAGTATCGTCATGGACATCGTCATCTAAAAATATATCAAAAGATTTTTCAAAATCTGTCATGGTTAAACCTCCGGGAGAAATAATAAAAAAAGTATAACATAAAAATTTGTTGGGGTCAAATGACCCCGTTAGACACTCTTGCCTTGTTATCATTGATAATAGGAAAGGAGTGTGCTATGATTAATTCAGAGTTAGTGGGTCGTATCATACGGCAATGCAGAAAGAAAAAGAAAATAACACAAGAGGTTTTAAGTGGTTTAGCCGCTCTTGACAGGACACATTACAGCAAAATCGAACGCGGCTTGCGATGCCCGACAATAGAAACTATATTCAAAATTGCCTATGCGTTGGATATGAAACCACATGAGTTGGTTAAGGTGATTGAAGAAGAGATTGCCGATGAGTTTTATCTATCCGCCGATTAAAATCTGCGGTTTGTAGGGGACGCTGTCCTCAGCGTCCCGCGGGCGACCAAAGGTCGCCCCTACATAGAATAACACAGTATTTAATTGGTATTTGAATAATGTCTTGTCAAGCTATAAATTATTTGATAAGATTCGTTAGTAGTATTAGCTTGACAGAGGTGATTTATTTTTGTATAAATTTGCTTATACACGCACGTTCGGCTGCCGTCAAAACGAGGCGGATACCGAGCGTTATCGAGGCGCGCTGACCGCACAAGGTTATACTCTGACAAACGATACGGAGCAAGCCGATCTCATACTTATAAATACGTGCGCCGTGCGCGAACACGCCGAGTCGCGCGCGTTCGGGCATATCGGCGAGCTTAAACGCTGGAAGCGCGAACGCCCGGGGCGAATCCTTGTCGTCTGCGGCTGCATGGCCGAACAGGATGAGATAAAGAAAAAAATCAAACGCTCATACCCGCACGTTGACATAGTGTTCGGCACGAAGCCGCCGCCGGAGTTCCAAACGCTTATTGAGGACATTCAGCGCGACCCGCCGCCTGTGGCCTGTATTCCCATCATAAGCGGCTGCGACAATTTTTGTTCGTATTGCATAGTTCCGTATGTCCGAGGGAGAGAAACTAGCCGTCCGACAGCGGAAATTATCACCGAAATCGAAAATCTTATAACAAAGGGATATAAAGATTTTCAGCTCTTAGGGCAGAATGTCAACTCGTACAGCTATGACGGGCTTGACTTCGTGGGGCTGCTTGAAAAGATATGCGGGCTGAACGGCGATTTTTGGGTGCGGTTTATGACAAGCCACCCAAAGGACTGCTCCGAGAAACTTTTGGAATTTATCGCGAAAAATCCCAAAATGGCGCGTCAGCTTCATCTGCCCGTTCAGGCGGGCAGTGACAATGTACTGATAGCCATGAACAGGCGTTATGACAGAGCGCGATATTTAAGCCTTGCGGAAAGAGCGCGTGAGCTCATGCCGGAGTTAACACTAACAAGCGACATAATCGTGGGTTTTCCGGGGGAAACTGAAAACGACTTTGAGCAAACATTGGAATTGGTTGAGCGCGTGGAATTTGACTCGCTGTTTACATTTATTTTTTCGCCGCGAAGCGGCACGCCCGCCGCCGATATGGAACAAATTACCAAAGAAGTGAAACAAACCCGATTCGACAGATTGCTTGAGCTTCAAAACACAATATCAAACCGCAGGCACGCGGCTCTTGCCGGCACGGAACAGCGCGTCCTGTTCGACAGCTTTGATATACAAAACGAGCGTCCGTTAAGCGGACGCACATCAGGCGGCCGCTTAGTGCGCGTTAAATGCGGCGAAAAATATAATGAAAGCGATGTGGGAAATTTTTCCGTTGTAAAAATAACGGGTAACAATTCATGGAACTTGTTCGGATAATTACCAGTGTAATCATCACAAAAATACTCATACTATTCTCGCAACCCGAATATATGGAGGTTCTTTGTGATGAAAAAGACTTTATCTATAGTCGTCGGATGCCTCATGATTACGGCAAGCCTTTTTGGCTGTGCCAGAGGCAGAGACGGCGTTTATCCCACGGCAACGCCTGCCGCGCGTAATCCCAGATCCGCCGTTACGCAGAACAACCCCTCGACGCAGAAAAACAACCCCGCGCCTTATCGCGCGATGCCTCGCGCAACGACGGCTCCGAGAGCAAACACGGCAGCTCCGCGTAATCTCGTACCGAGAACCGACCGCGCTCCCGGCGCGATGAACACCCCGAATATCACTCCTTACGGTCAGCAAGGCACAGCGCACCGCTCAGGTGTGACAGCTCCGCAAACCATGCCCCGTACAGCAGCAGTTGCGCCCCGTGACGGCATTAACTCAGAGTTAGAGCAACGCACAACAACTAACGAAAACGCTCCGAGAGCCGGACGGACACACACTCGCCGCGCGACAACTCGCCGTGCAGCCGCTCATCGCGGAAACAGATACACCGATAATTTCCGCAGAGCATTAACAACAGCTCCCGGAAGAGTTGCAACCAATCCCAGAACCACAACCGTTCCTTCAGCCGCTCCCAGAACCACGACCGCTCCCACAACCGCTCCCAGAACCACAACCGGAACGACCGGAATGACGGGAACAACGGGCGGAACTACAGGAATGACCGGAACTACAGGCAGATAACCAATGAACCGCCCAACCGGGCGGTTCTACATAATTTTCTTCATTTCACTATTTCACTTGACGAAAGTGAAATGATGTGTTATTATTATAAAAAAGTGAAATGAAGGTGATATTATGCGTGAAGATAACAGCATTGAATTTAAGCGGGAATACACCGCTGACATTAAAAAAGAAGTTATGGCTTTTGCCAATTCAGGCGGCGGCGTTATCCATATCGGGCGCGATGATAAGGGAAATCCTTATCCGCTTTGTGACATTGACGGAATGCTGACACAGATTACAAACAGCGTCCGCGATGGGATTTTGCCCGACGTGACTATGTTTGTGGCATACGAAACCACCGAAAACGGTGTCACCATAACGGTGCGAGAGGGAACACACAAGCCGTATTTCTTGCCGGAAAAGGGCTTGAAACCCTCCGGCGTTTATGTTCGGCAGGGAGCATCCAGCGTTCCGGCCAGTTTTGAGCAAATCCGTGAAATGATTAAGCTGACCGACGGAGATAAGTTTGAAACCGCCCGGTCTTTGACACAGGACTTGACGTTTAGGGAAACCGCCGAAGAATTTATGCGCTGCGGTGTGGAGTTCGGCGACAGCCAAATGCGAACGCTCGGAATCATAGGCACGGACGGTCTTTATACTAATTTAGGTTTGCTGCTGTCCGACCAATGCGCTCATACAGTCAAGTTCGCCGTGTTCAACGGAACGAAAAAGGGCGAGTTCAGGACACGCAAGGAGATAGAGGGGTCGCTTCTGCGGCAAATGCGTTCGGCGTTTGACTTTCTAAGCCTGTCAAACAATCTCGCCGCCAACCTTTCGGGGCTTGACCGCGTGGAACAGCACGATTACCCGGAGATTGCCGTGCGTGAAGCCATGCTGAACGCTATCGTACATCGTGATTACGGATTTTCCGGCAGCATCATCGTAAATCTTTATGATGACCGCGCCGAGTTTGTATCGCTTGGCGGCCTCATGCCCGGTCTGCGAACCGAGGACTTGTTTATAGGCGTTTCCCAACCGCGCAATGAGAAACTGGCAAATGTCTTTTACCGCTTGAAACATATCGAAGCATACGGCACGGGGTTACGGCTCATCATGCAGTATTACGAGGATTTTGAAGTCAAGCCGGAAATCAACGCCACAAACGGCGCATTTTCTCTGACCTTGCCGAACATGAATTACGCCCGGCCGCTCCGTGCGGCTTACCAGCCCAAACTACAACACAAGGCCGTATTGGATTATCTGCGGTGTAACGAGTTCATCACCAACGAGATTGTGCAAGAGGTGCTTTCCGTGAAGCAGACGCGCGCGTACACGATAATCCGTGAAATGGTTAATGGTGGATTTATTGTCAAGCGCGGCGCGGGTAAAGAGGATAACGAATACGTCCTTGATTCGGACAGTCGGTTTGCTCACCCGCCTGGAACCTCTCAATAGGATTCTTCTGTTATTTATCTTTGTAAAACGACAAAAACGCCGTAATATTACAGCGTTTTTGTCATCGTTCCTTATATTTTGTAAAATGATTTACTGCGTTGGCGAAGCAATCAGAAAAAGATTATGCGAAAAATCCGGGTCATAGCGGTTGCTCCAGTTATAATACAACCGCTCGAAAGAGATAACGGCGTACCCGTCCTGATTATGGTCGGTGGTGTCATACGGGTCGGCGACAATCAGCACATCGGTCGCCGTAATATCATCGCCCATATCGTCATAGCCGATGATGATTTTCCAATGACCGCCCCAGTCGTCATCGCCGAATATAACGGGTTTTCCCTCTTTCAAACTGTTAATAATTAAATCAGCGGGCATCTCATACGGGTCTTCTAAGTCGTAGGTGGAATATATATCCCAATCCCCGAAATTCTCAAGCATGATAATCAAATCCTTCAGCATGGATTCGGGACGCTCTTTGTTTTCCCGAAGCTCATACATCGCCCTGTCGCCTTGACCGTCATACATCCCGTAGTATTCAAGCAGCATGACAATACAGGAGGGTCCGCAGGTAAACTCGGTGGTCTGCTGAAAAGTCTTGAAGTTTTCGATAATAGTCAGACTGCCGCCGGACTTCATGTTGTAGAAGTCAAGCACCGGGAAATATTTCGAGTTTGGCACGTCAAACATACGGTCAACGCTCGCCGCCCCCTCCAACTCAATGCCGGAGGGATAGGGTATTTTGCCGCCTTTTTTAACAATCAGTACCGCTTGAGTAATCGTGCTGGGTTCGCCGAAAATCATACTTTTCGCGCGTTCGTCAGTCAGTGCCAGCGTACACGCGCTCATGTCCGCTTTCCCCGATGCCACATAATCGGCAATCTCCTCATACGGGACAATCTCTATTTCAAGGGTCATCCCCATATATTCCGCGAAACGGCTCATCATATCCACATTGAAGCCCGCGAGTTTGCCGTTATCATCAAAGTAAGTCAGCGGCGCGTAGCTTCCGGTGTCGCACATTCTTAAAACGCCGTTTTCGCCGCTTAACTCAAACTGAGGAATATCCTCCTGTTTCGGCAGCGGCGCGCCAATCCAGCGGTCAACAATCTCTTTCCATGTTCCGTCAGCGGCGACCCCCGCGAACCATTCGTTATATTTGTCCCGTAATTCTTTCGTGTAAAACACAGGGGCGGCTCGGTTAATGTAAACATCTTCCGGCACGATTAAATACTCGAAATCGGGATAATCACCGCTGTCCATAATCAGCCGTGAAGAACCGTTGCTGAGAAGCGCGGCGTTAACATCCCCGGCGAGCAGAGCTGAGAGCATATCCTCCACGGTCGGGAGTTCCCGCACATCTTCAGCTTTGAATACGTCACGCGCCACGATGCCGAAAGCGTCTCCCGCCTCCACGGCAATTTTTGTGCCGTTACCGATATAGTCCGCGTATGTACGCGCCGCCGATACCGCCGATACCGCAGTCTCAGGGCTTTTAGTACATGACGCAAGCAGTAATACGGTTATAAGTAAAATTGTGAGAGAATGAAGTTTTCTATACATAGTTTAATCCTTTCCGCGCGTTATTTCGTCTATTCGCCGTTGTAATTGCAGATCCATTCGCCGTTTTCGGACACTAAGAACCCGCATTTTTCATAGGAAACCACGCCATCGCGTGTTACCCCGATTCGGTCGCAGCGAGCCTTAAAATTGTGTACGCAATCGCCGGACGGTGAGGAAACTCTCCGCCTTTCTCTTTTGCCGTGACCTCCGGATACATTGCCGATTTCTTCGGCGGTAAGTTCATGTGGGTTTGTTTGCATGGTATTTGCTCCTCCTTATATTTTATTGCACCGGGAAATCGAAATAGGTGTTGGGGTTAGCTGTCATGGCTTAGACTTTCTTTATATAAAGTGTCAGCTCATCGGGATATTCAACGGCTTCATGCAAAATCGTGAACGCCTGATCCCTGTATAACTCAAAATCCTCTATCATAGCCGGGGAGATGACCGCGTTTTTCGGAACGGTAAACGTAAAAGTCTCCTGCTCAGGCGTTATGAACCGGACGGTTCGCGTGTTGGTCATATCCTTGCAGAGCGTTACATATTCAGGCGGGACGAAGTCGGAGCCGTCATCGTTTCCGTGAGTGATTTCCGTCACGGAAAACAGCCTTCGATCCTCGCCGTTTAGCAAATAGGCCGTATCGCGAAACATCAGCCCGCTTTTGGCATCAAATTCGCAGACTGACTCCATAATACCCTCAATTCCCCAAGACGACCAATACGCATCATTCCCCGCATCGATTTGGCCCACCACCTTGCGGACACCGTTTTCTGTTGTATCCGAGAGTATTTTCTCACCGTCTTCCGGCTCATAATAACTCCACTCTGTGGCGTAGAGCAGATAGGTTTCCTCAAAGTAGCCGTCATCAAAGAAAGCGTATACGCCGTATAAGCCATCCTCGCCCTTGAAATACACATTTCTGCCTTCCACCGCGTAGGCGTAGCCGAAGCTGAAATCGGCGTACAACCTGCTGCCCTCTTTGAAGTACGTTGCGGTATGGGTAAAATCGCCCCTGCCGCCCGTAGACAGCGCAACGTCATAATACGTGGACTTGTGTGAAACGCCGGAATATTTCTCATAAATGGCATCCGCCGTATTGAGACGGTATAAATCTTCAAGCGTTAAATCGGCTTGATTTTGCGTGCAGCCCGCCATTAGAAAAAACAACGCAAGGCATAGAAGCGCGGTTTGTATCGTTTTGATTTTCAAACTAATGTCCCTCCCTTCGTTCAGTTTTCCGCTCATACGTGCCTGCCGTCCAGGGTAAATCTGTGCCATTTGTCAACGCAATTGGGCGTGCCGTGACATTTGCAGACATCCGTCCAAAAAACGCCGCTGTGACAAGACGTTTCACAGAGCCACCAAGCGTAAATACTGTCCGTGCGGCATTCCGCGCCCATTTCCCTTTCGAACTTACAACCTTTGGGTTTCGGGGTCTTCTTGTACGGCGGCGATACGACTACCCCGCCGGATACAGTGTCCAGTTCGTTTTCGGTTAACGGTTCGCAGGGTTTTTTGTTCTCGTCCATTTTCAAATCCTCCTTGGTCATATTAAAATTATAGTATAGAAAATGCGTTATTGAAAGTCCCCATGGTGGTATACTTGGAATTATTTTTTTAGTGCAGTTTGTTACTCGAATGATAATCGAAGCACCCCTTGGCGCAAACATAACGGAATTTACCCGATTCCAACTGCTCAATTTTCAAATGTTTGCATCTCGTGTCCGGGTTTCTGATGTGGCATTTGCTATCCGGTATCGGCGTATAGCACCGATACGGGTCGTAATGGTCGCATATATCGTGCTGACCGCCTGTTATTGCTGCGAGAATTTCTTCTGTTATATCATAGCTCATTTACAGCACTCCTCACATCAAAAAAATACATCTCACACCGTCTGCCGTTTCACCAACTCATAGAACTCACCTTTGCTCTCCATCAGTTCGTCATACCCGCCCTGCTCGACAATCTTTCCGTCATCTAACACAATGACCCGGTTACAGCCTTTTATGGTTGACAGTCTGTGAGCGATGACGACACGGGTAGCCTTGAGGGAGGCCACCGAATCAGCAACGTGCTTTTGTGTGATGTTGTCGAGCGCGCTTGTCGCCTCGTCAAAGAAAATCAATCTCGGTTTTGAAATTAAGGCGCGGGCAATAAGCAATCTTTGACGCTGACCGCCGGACACCCCGCCGCCACCCTCGGCTATCTGCGTGTGCATATTCATTGGCATTTCGCGTATGTCTTGCTCGATTCCTGCCAGCTTCGCCGCTTCCCAAGCGTCCTCTAAGGTCTTCCACGGCGCGGTGACAACAATATTGGCGAAAATAGACCCGGCGAACAGCTTTCCGTTTTGCATATCTACTCCGATACTCTGCCGCAGGGCGCGGAGGTCAAGGCTATCCAAGCTGTGTCCGTCATAATAAATGCCGCCCGATTCCGGCTTTTCAAAGCCCAGCAGCAAGCGCAGAAGGGTGGACTTGCCGCTGCCCGTCTTCCCCACAACCGCCACATACTCACCGGGACGTATCTTCAAATTTACATTGTCGAGAATTAACGGACCGTCTTTGTCGTATCGGAAGGATACGCTATTCATTTCTAAACTGCCGGACAGCGTGACTAATTGTTTTTTGCCTTCCTGTGTTTCCGGCTGTTCTTCCATCAGCGGGCGCACCATTTCCATATTGGTCTTGACTTCGGCAAATGTGCTTGCCAATCCGGACAACATCATAATCGCGCCTGACAACGCCCCATAAGCCGCCATAAACGCCAGATAATCCGCCGCACTAACGCCCGATGAACCCGCCGCATAATAGAGCAGAATCGAACCGCCGAGGGAAATAATCAGGTTAATCGGCTCTAACAGACGAAGAAACATCGGCGGGGCATAGGTCAGCTTGCCTATCTCCTTATAATTTGCCGCCCATTTGGCGAAGGCGCGTTTCTTAGAGCCGGTCAGCTTGATTTTCTGTATGCCGGAAATCAGTGCAAAGAGCAGCGCGGAGAGTTTTGCCGATACTTTCATACGCTTGCGGGAAATTTTCAAATTCAATATTGTTGTAAGCACCGACACCGTGAGCATAGCGGCAATCACGATAAACGCGGGCAGCACCATCGCCGGCGCGTAGTTGTTCATCTGGAACAGGTAGACGAACGAGAACAACGCCGTCAGGCCGGTGGACATAAAGGTATTGGAAATCGTCTGACACAGACTTGTCAAGCTCTGCATACGGCTTGCAACTTCCCCTGCGGCGTAATCCTTGAAGAACGTGACAGGCAGCGACAGCACCCGCATCATGGCCGCGTTTTGAACGCGGATGAACAGCATGGAAAACCGTGTCAATACAAGGCTCCGCGCCAACCCGAACAGCATAGCACCAATGGCAGTGCCTAAGAGCAGAAACCCAACCGTTAGGATATTCGTCTTGATGCCGGAGGGGATAACCGTGCCGTATAACTGGCTCTGCACATAAGGCGTTGCAAGCCCCAACAGCGACACCACAAGGCTGATGACCATGACATATACAAAGTCTGTCATGCGGGCGTTCTTCACCATGAACAACGCCAAGTCCGCAAGCCGCAGTTTTTTCAGCGCAAACGGCGTATAGAAGCAGAAAGCGTCCTCGGCGATGTTCTTGGCTGTACTCCTGTTGAGTTTGACTTTTTTACCGTCCTTGTCACGGTATGTATACCCGCCCATTTTGCCGGGTAATAACGCCACAGGCTCGCCGTCAGCGGTACAGCCGAGGAATGGGTCAACCGAATCCTTCCACCATTCGCCTTTGAGTTCGACCCGCCGCCGCATACAGCCGGAGGGGCGCATCATGTATTCGATCCGCGTCTCCATATCAGTTAGGCTTTCGGGAACTTCGGGGACATTGATGCCGATATGGGTCAGGATTTCGCCAACCGCGTCTGTCGAGTCTTTCATCTTTTGGGGTTTGTGCAGGATGGACACGAGGTCGTCAAAAGCACCCTCGAACATAATCTCATCGTCGGTTTTCCGCGTGTTTAATTGTTCGTCAAATATGTTTATTTTTATCATAATGCCCCTCCGATTTGTAGGGGACGCGCTTGCTCGTCCCGCCAAATGCGGGCGGACGAACGGCCGCCCCTACACAATGTCATTCCGTAGCAACCAGTTCCCTGTACTTGCCGTCTTTGGCGAAAAGCTCATCGTGTGTACCGCGTTCCACAACCTCGCCTTTTTCCAATACGATAATCTCATCGCAGTCGCGGACGGTGGAGAGCCGATGGGCGATAATCACACAAGAACAGCCGATTTTTCGGATATTGTTCATCACCGTTTCTTCGGTTTTTGCGTCAAGCGCGCTTGTGGCTTCGTCTAAGACGGCGATAGTCGGCTCTTGCGCCAGCACTCTTGCAATTTCTAACCGCTGCCGCTGACCGCCCGAAAAGTTCTTGCCGTTTTCGGCTACGGTCTGCTTATAGCCGCCCGGACGGGAGACTACCGTTTCGTGGATGTCGGCATCCCGCGCCGCCAAGATTACGGCGAAATCCTCAATGGACGGATCCCACATACGGATATTTCCCGCCACACTGTCCTCGAACAGCGTGACCTCCTGATCTACCATCGAGACAGAGCTGCGGAATGAATACTCGTCAATGTCAAGCCGCCGTCTGCCGTCAAACAATATATCACCCTGCCACGGCTCGTACAGCCCCGTTATCAGCTTGGCAAGCGTGGATTTGCCCGAGCCGGACGCGCCGACGATGGCAACGGATTTTCCGGGGGATAGTTCAAGGGAAAAATCCTTAATTAAGGCGGGTGAGAGTTTGTTATATCCGAAGGTAATGTTATCTATTTTCAAACTGCCGGAGAGTTTACCGTCTAATTCGCCGGAACACTCCGGTTCAACTTTATAATTCATAACGTCCTCAATACGCTCCATATTTGTACGCATGGTGGTAAAGCTCTGCGCCACGCCGGAGAGTTGCCCGACAGGAGCAAGGAACGAGCCGAGGAAGCCTTGAAATGCCGTCAATGTTCCGATTGTCATATGTCCGTCCATGATGAACATAACGCCGACCATCATCACGGTAAGGTTAAGTATCTGCCCGATTATGGAGGGTATCAATCCGAAATACATGGAAAATCGCTGACCCGCCATACCCGCGTTGTGCTGTTTGGCTAAGTATCCCGCGTAACGCTCGAATACGCCGCCCTCCGCACCCGAAGCCTTGATGGTTTCAATCATGTCAATACTCGACATGGTGAGCGAGCTTAGATTGCCGCCCGATGATTGGGATAGGCGGGCGAAGGTCACGCTTTTTTTGGCGGCGTACTGCGCCAGCAACATATTGAGAACCGCAGAGGTAATCCCGATAGCCGTCAATATCGGGTTGTATTGCAACAGCATGATGAAGTAAAATACCATCAGACCCATGTTCATTAGGATTGGGGAAAGCTGTGAAATCAGCATACTTGCAATGCCCTCATTTGAGCCTTGCCGCATGAGAATATCCCCCGCGTACCGCTGAGAGAAGAAATCCATCGGCAATCTGAGAACGTGCCATAAGAACTCCGCGTTGGCGGTGACGGCGAACCGCCCCTCCATCCGCAGCTTGTATATGGCGTTTACCACCGCCATAATTATCCGAACGAGCAGCACCGCCGACATAGCCAAAACAAAGGGTATCAGCCATGAGCGGTTTTGCCCTCCCAAAATATCGTCCATAAATATCCGTGAAAAGACGGGGTTCAATATGTCGATAAGTGAGCCGAAAATTCCCATTAAAAATACGAAAACAAAGGCGGGGATTGCGCCTTTTAAGCGGGACAAGGCGAAGTTCAGTACACTTCGCGGCTTGCCCTCCGGCACAAATTCCGGCGTTGTTTCAAAGGTCATTACGATGCCGGTAAAGGCTTTGTCAAACTCCTCAAGAGAAACATCGGTTGTACCCCTGCCGGGGTCGTTAATGACGGCGCGGTTTTTCTTAAAGCCGTTTAATACGACAAAATGATTAAAATTCCAATGGATTATTGCGGGGCATTTTACTTCCCGCAGCTCGGACGGTTCCATGCGGTAGGCGGTGGGCTTCAGCCCGTAGGAAACTGCGGCGCGGTAGATATTGCGGGCGTTACAGCCATCTCGGGACACGCCGCAGTCCGACCGCACTTGTTCGAGCGGTATCCACTTTTTATAATAAGCCAGCACCATGCAAAGGGAGGCCGCTCCGCATTCCAACGCTTCCATCTGCATGATAAACGGCACTTTTTCTACTTTTGGCATTTCAACCCCCTAATAGCGGTGCGCCGTGGGCATCGCGCCCTACTTAAACATCAAATCAACGGGTCTGCGTTCCGATGTAATCACCGTCAGCAAACAGGAAGAACCCGTTGTCACATCAAGGGACGCGCCTTTTGAACGCGACCATTTGATACTTCCGTCATCGGTGGTTTCCAGTTCAACAATAACTTGAATGACGTTCCCGTTCGGCAAAGATAACAGTCCGGCAGAAGCCCCCAATTCGGCTTGCAGTTTGTCCGCCGTGACGGGGGTACGGCCTATGCTTTTTACCGTGCCGTATATATAGCCGTACTGTTCACGGGGCGCGTAGCCCGGCGAAACGCGGACGCTCATTCCCTCTGACAATGCTTTGGTTTCATCTATCGGCAGATAGCAGTAGACCGCCGCAGGGTTCTCGTCAACCGACAACACTGTGCCGGATAGTTCCACGGTTTCGGGAATTGACCCAAGCAATCCCCAAACAATGAACGCGGCAAACGTCACCGCCAGTCCCGCCAGCACACACCACACGCCGGGGCCGGCTACTTTCATCGTTTCGTTTAGCTGCTCCGGCGAGGATATTCTGTCCAGCGCGCTTTTTCTGAAAATTTTGTTTTCCATTTGGATTTTCCTTCTCTACCATTTAAGCGTTAATACGTTTGATTGCCCGTACTCATGCGAGATTTGTTTTGCCATCTCGTAGGTAACGATCGCCATCCCTTTAATAACCTCTAACTCGCCGTAGCTCTTTTTCAGATTTTGTATCGCAATCATCACTTCGCCCTCCTTAACCGTTTGTCTGTCTTTCGGTTTATAGTATTGAACAACCAAATCATCAGCGATGCCGCAAGCAGATACACCAACGCCACCATAATCAAAGGGAAGAAAGCATCGTATGTACGGCTGCGTATAATGTCGCCCGCTTTAGTCAAGTCCACGATGGCGATGTACCCGACAACAGAGGTCATTTTGAATGTAGATACAAACTCGGACATATAGGTCGGAAACGCCACACGGACAGCTTGCGGCAAGGTCACGGTGAAGAACGCGCCCGCTTTTGAAAAGCCCATGCTCCGCGCCGCCTCGACCTGCCCCTTGTCGATTGTGAGGATGGCACTTCTGATAATTTCCCCTATAAACGCTGCGCCGTTCGCGCCGAACGCGATAATGGCGACCGTTGTTCCGCTGATACTGCTTTTAGCGAATATCACATAAAAAGTAATCATCAAAAGCACCACAATCGGAGTGCCGCGCAGTACGGTGACATACAGGCTGCCGATGGCGTTCAGTAATTTATTCTTACTCATACGAAGTCCGCACACGCCGAAGCCCAACAGTGTAGCAAGCATAAAGGCGAAAATCGTGATAATTAAACTGACCCTAAGCCCGTCAACGACCATCTTCCAGCGGTCTTCGGCAATCAGATTGCGCTCAAATCCGGTTTTCAGGCTTTCCCAAAAGCCCGTTGAGATAGCGTTCACCGCCAACGGGTCGTACATAATCAGCGATGTGCCGCCTATGTAATAAGGGTCGGTGAAGTTGACCGTTTTGGCGCGTTCTTCAGTGATTGTGATTAGTCCGGCACACAAATCGGCTCTGCCGGAGGCTACCGCGTCAATCCTTGAAGCGAAATTATAGTCGGTAAACTCAATCTTCATATCTGCCCACGCCGCGAACCGCAGTAGATATTCCACGTCAAACCCCATCGGTTCCATACCCGCGCCGTAATAAGCGAACGGCTCAACCAAAAGCGTAACGCCCGCACGGAGCAATTCGCCGTTTCCTTCCGGTATATCGGGCATAGGCGGCGCAATCGGCGAATCCACCCACCGTGCCAACATATCATCATAAGTGCCATCGGCGACAATTATCTGATAAAACTCGTTCAGCTTTGACAAAAGCTCGGTTTTGTTTTTGTTGACAATCACGCCGTATTCATCCACGGAAATAGGCGGCTCAACAATCACCAACCCCGGATTTTTCGCGGCGTAGTTGCGTAAAATCGGTTCATCGTCAATCGTTACATCCGCACGTCCGCTTTTGACCGCTTCCACACATTCAAGGGGACTGTTGACATACAGAAATTCGGCATCACCAACGTGTTCGCGGAAAAAGTCCTCGAACACCGTACCCGTCTGTACTGCCACGCGCCTGCCGATGAAGTCTTGCGGAGCAAGCCGTCCGCGCGGCTCGGTCTGAATCTCTTTCTCCCCGGCGCACCCGGCAAGAGTAAGCACTAAAATCAATGGCAGAATTTTTTTAAGCATAATCCTCCGTTACCTCAACAGCAGTTCGTCCAGTGCCACCATGCCGATGACATTACGCACGTTTTCGGCGGGGCTTTCGATTTTCAGCTCTCCGCCCAGTTTTTTAAGTTTCTTATACGCGGCGAGAATCACCCTTATACCTGCCGATGTAAACATACTGACACGGCTCATGTTGATAATGACAGTGGTACATCCTGACTGTATGGCATATTCGAGTTCCCGCTCCATAAACGCCGCTTCATTGACCGACACCCGCCCTTTCAAAATAAAGCGGCGCGTTGTTCCGATGCGTTCATCTAAATTAAATGAAAACTCATGTTTTTCGTTATTCGTGTTATTTCCGCCTCTAAGCATCATATCTTCCTCCCGAATACTAAAAATCTATAACCGCAATCATCTCGACATTTTTGTTTTTAACGCCGATAACCATATCTTTAGCGAGGGCGGCGATAATTGATTTTTCAAGGTCGTCCCAATCTTCCTTCTTGGCGGTTTTAGACATCTCGCTTTGATAGGACGACAATGAGAAGTAAGTCGTCATGCTGCCCATACCCGAATAAAGCGGCATAATACCCAAATCATAGGGCGAGGCTATCTGTACGTACTCTCCCGTATCCATCAGCAGACTTTCAAAAATCCCGCTGATTCTGCCGAAGAATCCCTTTGTCGCCTTGTTTTCGTTGCGGCTGGACAGCGACAGCATTTTTTCTTTCTGCGATGAGCTGACAATCGTTCTCACGCTGAGGTTTAAGGTGAAACGCTTCTCTTCATTTTCTATAAAAAACTCGTAACTCAACTCGTCAAACAAGCGGACGGTCAACCCCAGCATTTCTTCCGCGAGCAGGCGCAATTTCCCCTTAGCCGATGGTGATAATTTGCAAAAATCCCCGAGCCGCTCTGTTTCCGAAAGGATATTCTCTATTCCGTTTTTCTCTGTGTAAATGTCGGATTTCATAATCACAGCCTCCTTAAATGATTGTAAGTATTCCGGAAAATCCCGTCACGTCAAAGACCTCCATGACCTCTGACGAAACATTTTTAAGCACCATGCTTTTTTTCAGCACTTGCGCGCTTTTTTGTCCTTGCAGCAAGACCCGCAGACCCGCCGATGAAACATAGTCCACCTCGGCAAAGTCCAGTTCGACTGCTTCCGCGGACGAAATAACCTCAGCTAACACCTCATGCAATTTCGGCGATGTAACGGTATCTAACCGCCCTTTAAGGCTTAACCCGCCTTGTGTCTTTGTGATTTCCATAATCATTCTCCTCCTGTTATTTTAGAGTACTGCTGTTAATTATAACATAGTTCGCAATCTTATAAAAGTACCGATGGTGGTACGGTTTCAAAAATATTTTTTGTAATTTACATGAATTTATGTTATACTGTTAGAAGCGTAAAAATCGGAGGTTCGTTATATGGAGCAATCAATCTTGACGGTGCAAGCACCGAGAACCGCGCTCATGCAGTTATTAGACAGCCTTTTGGAACGGCGGTTCATATACATACACGCTCCGGCGGGTTTCGGAAAAACGACCGCCGCGCTTTTATGGCTCTCGCACCGTGAAAAACTATGGAACATGAAACGGGCGTGGGTCAGTCTTGACGAACACGACAATAAAACCACTGAGTTTTGCAGGCGGTTTGTCGCGGCACTTTCCGGGCTGCAGCCGGAAAACAACGCCCTGCGTGACCTTGCCGCCCATCAGATTTTTAACACCGCTCCCGTTGAGTTCACCCTGCACGCGCTTTCGGCGTTTGCCGAAGAACAGGACAAAATCGTTTTAGTTTTCGATGATTTGCATACCCTCAAAAATGAAGAAGTCCTTAAACTGATGCCGATGCTGTTCAAACGTCTGCCTAAGAATTTTACAATATTACTGTTAAGCCGCGCCGCCCCATCGGACAGCTTTTCCGAAATGGTGACAAAGGAAGAATTAGCCGTTGTGGACGCGGAGTATTTGCAATTTACCGGCGGCGAAATAAAGATGTATTTCGATAAAAACGGACGTTCTATATCCTCGAAGCAAGCGGATGAGATTTTTGCCTCCACCGGCGGCTGGGCGATTGGCATACGGGCGATGCTTATGTCTGAGGAAAAATCCTACAACATCGACCTAACCGACCGTTATCTCGCAAATTTTCTGAAAACGCACGTTTGGGAGCGATGGGACGACCGCCGCCGAACCTTTATGGCACTGGTATCGGTGACGGAGGAGCTCACCCCCGAACTCTGTGATTTTCTAATAGCGGACGAAAAGAGCTTGAAGAAGATATCGAGCGCGGAAATGCTGACCTCTCTCGCCCATGAGAACGCTTTTTTGCGGGAATCCGGGAATAATACTTACCGATTCCACGACTTGTTCCGTGAGTTTTTGCTGCACAACTTAAAGGAATACGGAGAACGGGCACTCGTAAAGCAATGGAACAGGGCGGGCGATTATTTCTTCAAGGTAAAAAACTATTTCCGTTCCCTGTCGTACTACATAAAAAGCAACAATGACGATGGTATAGCAAAATCCCTTTTTGAAATGTACGATTATCACGCGGAGTTCGCGTCTATAGAGGATACTCTTTCGGCGATTCATTCCTCGGTCACCGATGAAATCGTAAAAACACACCCCTTTTTGTTAGAAACCCTTGCGTGGGCGGCATATGTAGAGGGACGTGCCGATGACCTTGAAAATACTTTGGATAAATACTACAAGCTGTTTCCGGGAATTTTGCTGAAAAGCCCGCGCTCGGCAGTTGTTTTGGCACTTTTGCGCTGCATTGATTACAGAGAAAATTATGTGCAGATGCTGAAAACACTGAGCCGTATCCCTTTTAAGGGAACATTCAAAACCGCGTCCCCAAGCGTTTCGCAGAATATGCCTTTTTTTCACCGCTCCTACAGGGATCATTCGGAGCTTGCGTTTGACATCAAAAAAAACATGGTATTGGCTGAAAAGGCTATTGGTTCTGTGTTGGGTGAAGAATTTACTGTAATAAAAGAATGTTTATTCGCGGGACATTATTATGAACAAAATAATTTAGGCAACGCCCACGAACACGCCCTCACAGCAGGCGCGAATATCCCCGACGGCTGTTCGCCGGAAATACGGTTCTGCGCCATGATGATATTATCCCATGTGTTGTTAGCGGATGGAAAAAAGACCGAAGCAAATAGAATTTTAGACAATGTAAAGGACATGATAGAAAACCAAAGAGCCTTTTATCTGAATCCGAACCTTGAAGCGTATTTGTTTCGATTGAAATTGACGGACGGAGACACCATTGCGGCTGAGGAATGGCTGAAAAACCACAACAGCAACGCTTATGACGGCATTATGTTTTTCAAAATTTATCAGCATTTCACCACCGCGAGAGCGTATATCGCAACAGGGAATTACACCACTGCGGCGTTGTTCCTTAAAAAGCTGCTCGAACTGAGCGAGCGATACAACCGGACGCTGGATATTATCGAAGCGCAAATTCTGCTTTCGATTGCCTATTGGAAAAAAGGCGGTCAGGGACAGACAATCGCGTTGGAGCATTTGGAAAAAGCGATATTAACAGCGCATAAATACGGCTACACACAGTTGTTCGCAAATGAGGGCGCGGAGCTTGTCAATATGCTGTCAAGGATGCAAAAACGTACCGTGCAAAGCAGCTACTTAGGAGAAAAACTCCCTGCCGGTTTTGTAAAAACGCTGCATTTTGCCGCAGTCGCGGAATCAAAAAGAACCAGAGGGCTTACAGGGGGCAGGTCGCCTAAAAACTTAGCGTTCACCGACAAGCAATTCACGGTCATGCGCTTGCTGTGCGAAGGCTTTGGCAGAAATGAAATCGCCGAAAAAATGGGGCTGAAGCCAAACGGTGTAAAATCCCACACTACGCTCATTTACAAAAAATTAGACGTATCCGGCGCGCTTGAAGCGGTTATGAAAATTAAGGAATTGGGGCTGTTGGATGGAAAAGGAAATGAAAGATAAAAATCGAACAGCCGGGTTATAGAAGATCGGATGGCTTTTCCCTTTTATTTCAAGAAGTATGGCGAACTTTCCCTACACTCCATGCGTTGCCATTATTCATCTTCATTTCGCAGTGTCCCCATAGATTCTTGAATCGAAGCGAGAAGGTCGGCATCCAATTCTCCGTCAAATACCCGGAGGTTTTCGGAATCCGGCACTTCAGCTAAAACAGGGAGATTATCAGCCTGCTCTGGAGCAGCCGGCGGCTCTTTTTCATTATGTAAACACTCCCGGACAACGCCCTCAATGATTTTTCTGAGCATAGCCGGGTTCTGCTGCGGTTTTATCTCCGGCGACTCCGAGCAGTTGGCATAATGCAGAACGGCCTCAGCGATAAACTGGGCCTTCCGCCGGCCTTGCGCTTCCAATATTTCAACGACTTGAACATGACGGGCATCGGCGCTGTTGAATTGGATACAAAAGCGCCCTATAAACCGCTTATCCATTTCATCACCGCCTATCGAGCCTGAACCATCAGCTCGTAACCCTTGACATTGGCGGCGATGTCCTCAACAAAACTATGCGAACCGACTTTCTTGCAGGCCCCTAAATAACGCCGGAGCAGGATCGAGCCGCCGCCCACAAATACTGTCTTGCCGATCCGCAAATCCAGGCCGCGCTCACGCAGCATCCCGACCAATTCATCCACGAAGGCGCCGCCCATCGCGTGTATGATGGTTTGTACTTGCGGCGGATAATTGCCGCTGCTTCCGTGAATGATGGCGTCTATATCCGATTCATCCAACAGAATGTCCAGATCGGCGTTGACTTTTTTGATGATATTGTTGTAGAGCTTGATGACGCCGTGTTCAAGGGAATCACAGACGGCGAAATCCGCCTTGCCGTTCTTCATTTGAACATAGTCCAGCGTGTATCCGCCGAGATCAACGACCGTAACCTTTGCTTCCCCCTTGATCTGCCCGAACACCGTCCACGCGGCGGCAATGGCTTGGGGGAAGCACAATACGTCATCAATGCGTATAATATACGTTTTATCGTTATGCTCAAAATTGACCGCGCCCCGGTTTTTGAAATATTGCTCAAACTTCTTATACAGCGCGCCGTAATGGCTGGGCGGCAGCCCCACAGCCAAAGACACCGGGACAATGCTGTTCGGCGCATACCGTCCCTGAGCCTCAATCTCTCCCGCGATGGCGAAGAGGGAGAGGATGAAGAATCGTTCGTCAGCCGTTTTATCCCGAAGATAGGGGATACGCTTGTCCGACAGCGAATAATACTTGCCGTCGTATCGCAGGATCTCATCTCCGAAAGGCGGTTTGGTGTCGTTCTCCAGCAGGCCAGATGTGAAGATCCGGCTTTTTGATTTGCAGTTCTTATTGCCGTGGTCGATTGCGATTAACATAGAAAACCCCTCCTGATTTTTGATACTGCGTACTCTATACGTTTT
>Ga0082212_10002704_pt1 | contig 25599 bp, 23 predicted proteins | sample TergutNt197P3_FD_71548 | JGI IMG/M metagenome (GOLD analysis project Ga0082212, IMG submission 71548) | Neocapritermes taracua P3 segment gut microbial communities from Petit-Saut dam, French Guiana - Nt197 P3 | ecosystem: Host-associated > Arthropoda: Insects > Digestive system > Gut ...
GACTTTCAAATATAAAAGCACAATAATGGCTATAGTGATTACTGAATCCGCAGGCGCTAAGTTACTGCTGGCGCAAAATTATTCCATTGACAAACAGAATAAATAATGTATTATTGTACTAGATGAGTGGTACAATTCTGTTTTCCCTTGACCCGGATAACGGGGTGCCGATTTACCGGCAGATTATCCAGCAGATTGAATACGCAATCCTGTCCGGGCGGATGAAAAGCGGCGACCAGCTGCCTACAATCCGCTCCCTGGCGGTCGAGCTTAAGACAAACCCCAACACCATCGCAAAGGCCTACGGGGAGCTGGAAATCCGGGGGATACTGGAAACCCAGGTGGGGAGCGGCACTTACATTTCCGACAAAAAACCAATGCCGAACGACGATCACCTGGATCAGAAAATCAGGGAACTTGCCGGGCGCTTTATAAGGGACATGCAGAGCCTGGGGGTAGAAAAGCGCGAGCTGCCCCGTGTATTAGCAGCATATAGGGAGGTTACATAAATGGTTATTAAAAAGCGAAGCGAGGGGGCACAGCCGCCGGCTAAATTTTCCCGCCGCCGGAATATGCCGGATTTTTCCCTTCTATTAATACGGTTTATAATCCTGGCAGCAGCCGCCGCCCCTGTATGGGGTTCCGGGTTTCCGGTGGTATGGCAGGCGGCTCTTTTTCTTGCGGCGCTGCTTGTGGCTTTTTCCATCCGGAAAGCAAGGGAATGGGAACGTGCCATTGTGCTCAGGCTTGGGAAATTCCACAAGGTAAAGGGGCCGGGCTTTTTCTTTATCCTTCCCCTGTCCGATCAGGTATACAAAACCCTCGATATAAGGATACGGGTTACCGATTTTTACGCCCAGGAGACTCTTACCGGGGATTCGGTTACCGTAAACGTGGACGCTTTCTGCTTCTGGCTTGTCTGGGACCCCCAAAAAGCCGCCCTGGAGGTGGAAAATTACGAGGAAGCGGTGGCTCTGGCATCCAAAGCCGCCTTGCGCAATGCTATTTCCATGCACGACCTTTCCACTTTCCTTGCCCGCGGGGACCTTATCGAAAAGCAGATACAGGAAGAAGTGGACAAGCAGACCACCGAATGGGGCATAACTGTCCAGTTTATCGAAATTACCGACATCCAGATCCCCATAGAGCTGCAGGATTCTCTTTCCCGCATGGCCCAGGCGGAGCGGGAAAAGAGGGCCAGGGTGCTCCTTGCCGAGGCGGAAATCGAGATAGCCAAAAAGCTGGAAGAGGCAATCGCTATATATGCCAAAAACGAGGGAACCATGAAGCTAAAAATCCTTTCTATATTAAACGAGGGGCTAAAAGCGGGGAATTCGATGATGCTGGTGCCGAATTCCATTGCCGAGGAGCTTGAAACAAGGGATGTTTTCGGCCTTTCTGCCCTAAATGAGCTAAATAAAGAAAAAATGAAGAAAAATGAAGAAAAATGAAAATTCTACTTGACATATTGTACTAGTTCAATTATTATTGTACTAGGTAAATAGTACAAATGCCGTTTTCAAAGGAAAGCGGCTTAATGGCGCAAGCCTTAAAGGAGGTATCATGGCGGTAGTAAAAGCGGAAAATGTGGTAAAGGATTACGGCCTGGGCGGCACGACAGTCCACGCCTTGCGGGGGGTAAGCGTAGAATTCCAGGAGGGGGAGTTTACTGCCATTGCAGGGCCTTCGGGGAGCGGCAAATCGACGTTTCTCCATTTAGCCGGCTGCCTGGATACTCTAAGCGGCGGGAAAATGATCCTGAATAACGAAGATACCGGGAAGCTTTCCCGCAAGGAATTAGCCTTAATGCGGCGGCAAAAAATCGGCTTTATCTTCCAGGCCTACAACCTTATCCCTGTCCTTTCGGTAATGGAAAATGTTTCCTTCCCCCTTACCCTTCTTGGGCTTGATAAAAAGGAAATCCGCGAAAGGTCGGAGAAGCTGATTAATGACGTTGGTTTAAAAGGCATGGAAAACAGGCGCCCCAAGGAAATGTCCGGCGGGCAGCAGCAGCGGGTGGCAATAGCCCGTGCGCTCATAAAAAAACCGGCCCTTATCCTTGCCGACGAGCCGACTGCAAACCTCGACTCAAAAACAGGGCAGGAAATCCTTGACCTTATGCTGGCACTGAACAAATCGGAAAAAACGACATTTATTTTTTCTACCCACGACGAAATGGTAATTAACTATGCCCGCCGGCTTGTCCGCATCCGTGACGGCCAAATCGAAAGCGACGAAACGCAGAGGAGTTAAACTATGACCCTAAGTGGTATTTGGGAGTTAAAGAAAATGGCCCTCCGCAACCTCGCACGGCACAAGGTAAAGACGATCCTTACCTGCCTGGCGATTATGATGAGTGTCGCGTTTTACATCTTTTTAAACAGTTGGCTGGGCGGCATGGCAATTGAGTCCAGGCGGAACATTGTCAATTACGAGATAGGGGCGGCAAAACTGCAGACCAAACTGTACTTTGAAAAAAAGGACGAAATGCCAGGCTACGAAAACTTTAAAGGCTGGGAAGTGTACCGGGATGCGCTTAATCGCGAAGGTTACTGCAGCGCCCCGCGTTTTACCTTTTCCGGCACGATGTTCTCCGCATCCGGTTCAGCGCCCATTATGTTCTTTGCGGTTGAGCCGTCTGCCGAAGCTGAGGTTTTTCGTTATGTCCCCTATGTGGATTTTGGCCGTTATGTACAGAACGGCAAGTTTGAAATTGCCCTTGGGACCATGGCGGCGGAAAAACTAAAAGTGGGGATCCCCACACGTCCCTACAGGCAGGAACTGGAAGAGATGATATCGAATATTGCCCACAGCGGACCTGATGCGGATTTTATCCGTTCTTTGTATGACAAAGCCCAGGTACCTACCGGTTTATTTTCCTCGAATGAAAAAATAATCGAGGGCAATGAGCGTATGATCCTTAAAAAAAATGCATCCAGGACAGATCTTGACCGTTACTGGGGGATTATTGCCGCCTCTGACCGTAACGAGGTAAGGATCAATGCGGTAATAGACATTAAGGCCGTCCCGGAAATGATACGGAAAGACAAGTGGCAGGGCGAACTCTTGCCAGCGCTTCGCAGCGAAGACAAGCCTCTGGTAGAAGCCGCTTACGAGTACGAAGAATTTATGGACGCATACCTTCTTGTTGAAGACAGTGAAGAAAAGCTGCCCCAGGTATTAAACGCCATGATCCGCGCGGACTATTCCGGGGCGGTGCGCCACGTAAACCAGCTTGTGGACGCTGTGGTTGTGGGGGTTATCAATTCGCCGGACCCGCTCCCCAATGCCAACACAGCCTATATCCCCCTGGACGTGCTTCAGGACGAGGCAGGGATGATGCTTGAAGGGGCGGTTACAGAGCTTATTATCCGGGAAAAGGGCGTCCCCGATTCCCGGCTGCCCGGCAAGAGCGAAAGCGCCGAGGTGATCACCGCCGCGCTGGAACGCGGTCTTGCCGTGGAGGGCAAATCCCTGCCCGATGACCTTGCCGTATTCATCTGGATGGATTATTTGAAAGATTATCTGGGCTACGAAGCGCTGCAAACAGGGGCGCCCCAGATTCTGTCCATCCTGCTGCTCCTGCTTTCCTTTTTGGGAATCTCCAATACTATCCTTTTGGCGATACTGGAGCGCACCAAAGAAATAGGGATGATGCGGGCCATGGGTATGACCGACAGGCAATTAATTATTACCTATATGCTGGAAACCGGTTTTTTGGGTTTCTTCGGCTCGGTTTTGGGAATAATTTTTGGCTGTATTATTAATTACCCGGTAGTAAAGTACGGTTTTGATTTTACTGCCATGAGCGATGTAATGGGCGGTGGTATTGGGTTCCGCACAACAGGGCTTTTCCGCAGTGTCTGGAATGTCCCGGTAATCATAGGGGCAGGGGTTGTGGCAACGCTGCTCTCGGCTTTTATGGCATTGTTCCCGACACGCCGTGCGCTAAAAATGCCAATCACCAACAGCTTACGGTTCGAATAAAGAAAGGGGTTTATGATGAGTGAATATAAATCTGGCGGTACGGGAACCCTGATTAAAATCGCCTTCCGGAATATTTGGCGTAATATGCGGCGCACGATTTTCTGTTTTACCGCAGTAGGAATTGCAGTTTTTTTTATTGTAATTTATTCATCCCTGATAGATGGGATGACCAAAAGTATTGACGATGTGGTACAGATTTACGAATTGGGGCATGTCAAGGTAGTGTCCGCCCAGTACGAGGTGGAAAGCGAGTATATGCCTGTGCAGTTTCCTGTTGCGGATGGGGCAAGCTGGAAGGAACTGGCTTCTTCTATAGAAAAGATTCCCGGCGTGCGAGCTGTATTTCCCCGTATTACTTCCCTTGCTACATTGCAGGAAAGTACGATTAAACATGCGATGCTGTGGGGAATTGACATCAAAAATGAAATGGAGTTGAACCATTTTAACATGACCGACCGCAATGACGGGCTGCTCGAAGGAAGATGGCCGGGGCCGGGCGCCAATGAGTGCGCCGTCGGGCGCGTTTTTGCCCATAAGGCAGGACTGGGCATTGGGGACCAGATCCCCCTTAAAACGGTTTCCGCGCAATTTTCGGATAAAATGTGGAGCCCGGTTATAACCGGCATTTTCAACTTTGACTACATCAAAATGGATGAGCAGTATATCGTAGTTGATGTAGAGCGTCTGCAGCGGCTCCTGGTACTGGACGAAGGCACCCAATCCCTGATAATTTACGCGGATGATCAAAAACAAAGCGCCTCCATCGCCGCTTTGGTTCAAAACCTGCTGGGAAAAGACAGCGTTGTAACCGAATGGCGGGACGATTACTGGGTTGCAGTAATGAATTCGATCTGGCCCCTGTACACTGCCCTGTTCATGATTTTTTTGATCGTTGCAAGTTTCCTTATCATCAATACAGTAGTTATGATCATCCACGAGCGGATCAAGGAGATTGGCATGATGGGCTGCCTTGGCATGACCCGCAGGGAAATTGTAGCCGTGTTTTTCTTTGAATCCGTTTTCCTTGCGGCGTTCGGCGCATTGGTCGGGGTTATCATTGGGGGACTCATTACCGGCATTGGCTCCAATTTCCCCTTGCGCATAGGGGACCTGTACGGGAACACCTTTAGCGAGATGCCCCTCTCCAGCGCGATTTTCTTTGCGTTCCGCCCTGCCTTGCTTTTGCGTGCATGGATACTGGGTGTCGTGGTTGCTTCGCTCTTTACCCTGTTCCCGTCGCTTAAAAGCGCCTTTGTGGAACCGGTAGAAGCGTTACGGAGATAATTTAAGGAAAGAGTTCTCGCAAAGGCGCAGAGGCGCAAAGGAGGCATTAAAGTGTTAATTATTCTTTGCGTACTTTGTGAGCTTTGCGTCTTGGCGAGAGGTTAGAACGCAAGAAACTTTTTTGAATGTTTGTTGTTTAATTATTTGGAGGAAAATATGATACGAAAGATAATCCTTGTTATGCTGATGATTATCACAATAACTTTCGCTTTTGCGCAGACGCCCTCGGCGGCGGAATTGCTAAAACGTATTGATGACAACGAGATATACAAAACAATCCAGTACGAAGGCGACATGGTCATCGACTATAACGGCAAGCGTTTTGTTAAAACAATGAAAACCTGGGCGCGGCAGAATGCAGACAGCTTTGTGGAGTTTGTTAACCCGGAAGACCGCGGAACCAAGTACCTTAAAAGGGCAGGCCGTCTTTATGTGTATAGTCCGGATACCGAGCAGGTAACCCTTATTTCCGGGCATATGCTCAAAGAGAGCATGATGGGCTCCGACCTTTCCTACGAAGATACCATCGACAACGAAGGGCTCTCTGCCCGTTACGATCCTGTAATCGCAGGCTCGGAAAACTGGAACTTTAACGGCGCAAACAGGGACTGCTGGGTGCTTGAGCTAACAGCAAAAAAACGGACGGAAAGCTACCCCAAAAGGAAACTGTGGATAGACAAGCAAACAGGCGATATGCTGCATTACGAACTTTATGCGCTTTCCGGGGCCAGGCTTAAGGAGTGTTCCATACTTAAAATTGAGACAATCGCCGGGCGGCGTTTCCCCACAGTCATCGAAATGCGCGACCTCCTGCGGCGCGGAAGCAAAACAACTTTTACCATGCGTAATGTTGTTATGGACGAGCCCATTGCCGATTCTGTTTTCAGCCAGCGTAATCTGGAACGGTAATGGAGGGATTAACCACGAATAGACACGAATAATTACGAATTATTTATCATTAAATTTTCCAAAGTATCTATTTGTGTTCATTCGTAACGATTCGTTTTATTCGTGGTATTTTAATGAGAGGTAATATATTGAAGAAAATTACATTCTGCCTTATAACCTTTATCTTAATTGCCGGGAGTTTTTCCCTTTCTGCCCAGGCGGCGATTTCGGGGAACTTTGATTTTAAACTCAATTTGGGCGCCGGGGCGGGGAGCAGCCCGGACTTTTTTTATGGCGCAGAAGCTTATGCAAACCTTAGGCTAAAAATCCCTGCAGGTGAATATGCAGCTTTCTATGGCGCCTTTAACCTGATTGCCGCAGCCGGATCTTCGCCGCTCGCGATAAGTACTGGTTCCATAGCGGATTTTCTTGGCTTAAGCGCTGTATCCATAGAAGAAAATTATGTCGCCGCAATGGAACTGGAACGGCTTTATGTACAGTTTTCCGGGGACAGCTTTGGGCTTAATGCCGGGCTTTTCCGTATCCCGTTTGGGTACAGCCCTGTTTGGGGGCCTATGGATTTTCTTAACCCGCGGAACCCCATTGAAAGCGATGCCCGTTATCGCGGGGTTCTGGGGCTTACGGCAAGTTATTTCCCGGAAAAATTGCCCGACATGAAATTGCTGGTATTTGCAGTCGTCCCCAAAAACCCCTTTACTTTAAACGGCGGCGGGGCAAGGTTTGGCTTAAGCTGGGACAACCATTGGCGGAAAGCCAGCCTCCAGCTTCTTTATTGCTATGAATGCCCCGCTTCCTATGTTGACCCTTTCTCGCTTCTTCCTGATGAAAAATACCCTTTGGGGCTTCACCGTGCCGGGCTTTCTGTTAAAGCAGAAGTGGAAATTGGCCTGACTGCAGAATTGTTCTATACAATTAATCCCGATTCGTTTGCCGGGATTGACGGCCTTGCAGCCAGCGCCGGGATTGACTATTCGTTTTTTGACGGGAAGCTCTATTTATTGGCGGAATACCTCTATTCGGGCAGTAAATCCACCGGTGCAAAAAGCGCCGCCGAGCCCTTTGGGCATACCGGGGCCCACTACCTTTATGCCGCAGGGATCTGGAAAATGAACGATTTTTCCTCACTTACTATTGGGTGTATCGCTAATCTGGGGGATGTTTCCTTTACCGCAATCGCTTCCTGGCAATACGAGCTTTTTCAGGGGACGGCGCTTACCCTTAGAACAAATGTCCCTTTCGACAAGGACTCTTTTAAAGCGGGCCCCCCCGGGGAATTGGGCCCAAAAAAGAGCGGGAATTACGCATATTTTACAACTGGGGTTAAGGTAAAATTTTAAAAATCGAAGTGTCCAGTCTTATACAAATACCGCAATGTTTGTTAAGTAAATTGAGGCTGTTCCAAAACTTCAGTTTTTGGAACAGCTACCTTAGATTTAAGGGAAAAATCGGCCAAAAAGACGATTTTTCCAAAGCTTGTTCCGGAACTAACAGAGTTTTGGAACAAGCTCAATTCCTTATGTAATATGGAATTTACGCATTTTGTGATTCTGGAAACTAAATAAAACTGGACACTAGACGGCATCCCCAATATGGATTATACTTAAACAATAATAATACTTTTAAAAAGTGGGGGCTTTTATGGCTGACATTGTTTACGTCGATCAGGAAGACGGTAAAAAAAGGGTAATGAACAATGCAAAGCTTTATGCCAAACTACTGGGCAAATTTAGGGACGAACCAAATCTTGATCCTGTTTTTGCCGCCCTTGATGCAGGCAATTATGAAGAAGCCCAGGGCCTTGCCCATACCATAAAAGGCATTACAGCAAACCTTTCCATTAAGGATCTGAACGAAAAAATAGTAGAATTGGAAGCCCAAATTAAGGCAAAATCGGTAGACCCGCAGGTTATTGAAGCGGTTAAAACATCATTTGCTGCAACAATGCCGGAAATAGAAAAGGTGATTTCAGAAAATGCTTGAACAGAAAAAAACACCTGTTGTCCTGGTTGTTGACGATGTTGATGTGAACCGCCTGATCCTGGAAGAAATACTACAGGGTGATTACACAGTACTTACTGCAGAAAATGGGAAAATAGCGCTTGATATAATTAAAACCCAGCACCCAACAATTATCCTTTTGGATATTATTATGCCGGAAATGAGCGGCCGCGAGATGTTCGAGATTATGAAGGCCGACAACTCATTAAAGCGGGTACCGGTTATTTTTATTACTGCAGAAGAAGATTCGGAAAGCGAGCTCCTGGCTGCCGGCGCAGTAGATTATATTAAAAAGCCTTTTGAGCCGGACATTGTTAAACTTCGGGTGCGGAACCAGATCGAACTTAAAAACTACAGCGACAACCTGGAAATGATGGTAGCGGAAAAAACCGCCGAGGCTACAAAGACACTGGATAGCGCTTTACAGGGCCTTGCAAATGTTATTGAACACCGCGACCTGGAATCCGGCGAGCATGTTAAAAGGACGCAATTGTATGTATGGGCCCTCTCGGGGTACCTTATCCGTACCAATTCGGTATATGCCGAAGCGCTAAAAAAACAGCAGCCTGATATTATAATGAAGGCAATGGCACTGCACGATGTCGGGAAAATCGCCATTCCCGACCGTATACTTTTAAAGCCGGGTAAACTAGATCCCGATGAATATGAAATTATGAAAACCCACACTACCCGCGGCAAGGAAATTATCGGGGAACTGGGGGATGTGAATTCTTCTTTATATTTAAAACATTGCGAAGATATCTGTTACGGCCATCACGAACGATGGGATGGCAAAGGCTACCCGCGCGGCCTTAAAGAAGAGGAAATTCCACTGGCGGCGCGCCTTGCCGCTTTGGCAGATGTTTACGATGCCCTGGTCTGTGCAAGGGTTTACAAAGCCGCCATGTCATATGAAGAAGCCCTTAAAATTATCACCGACGGAAAAGGCACACAGTTTGATCCAATCCTTACCGATGCAGTAGCACAGATACAGGACAGGTTCAAGGAAATTTCCCAGCAATATAAGTAGGTTCAATTCCCGCATTTTTTTTTGATGTAGTAGAATTTCTCTGGAGGTGGCGGGAATTGCCTTCCGGTGTTCGGCGTCCATGCCTCACACCTCCAGGCCGTCTTCGCCGCTAAACCGCCGTCCCTGGCGGTTTGCCCCATCGGGTCTACGCCAGCTCGACCCTCCGAGGCCGCGGCGCAGTTTCAATTCCCGCATTTGTTTTGAATGTGATACTTAATGTGGAGGTGGCGGGAATTGAACCCGCGTCCTAATACGCGAAACACAAGCGTCTACAGGTTTAGCCGCCTATTAAGTTGTCGGGAATGGCTTGGCTAGACAGCGCGCGGCCCTTCCTTATCCCGGAAAATCTTACCCAACCGCCTCCGGAAGCGGCGGCCAGGCCAGCTCTGATTGCGACGCGGAAGCCGTCCCTCAGAGCGGCGGGACGGTTCCACGCGATTACGCAGCTAAGGCGTATTCGTAACTGTCGTTATTGGCAGTTAAAGTTTTGCCCAATCAGGAGATGGGCGCTCCACCTGCAGCCTGTACCCCGAATCGTACCAGTCGAAACCGGTGCACCCCCGAAGCTGGTTAAGCCCGAGCAGCGCGCGCCGCTAAATAATTGTACGGCGTGTAGCTATAATGATTATTATACAAAAAACCTTGAAATTTTACAAGATTTGCAGTATATTATTATATTATGCCTTGTTTTGCCGCATCAGGTGTGGTCAGCAAGGGGGCATTGTTTTTAACCGAACATGAGTTGTCCCTGGTTGAAGAAGCCCTGAACACGCTTGGCGCAGAATATCCCGACTCCAATGAAGCCGATTTGGTTGGACAGCGCCTCAATTGCCTTAAGGTGTTTGGGGAAGCTATTGCACTTTACCCATCCATACGGGAAAGCCAGATATTAAGAGGCTATGTCCGGGACGAAAGGCAGCTTATCGAGTCTTTGGTCGGGCTTGCCCCTTCTTCTCACCTGCTCCGTATCCCTGCCCGTATACAGGCTGTGCGGAGTTTTTTGGTAACCAAGTTCCACAGTTTTTCCCTGCTTGGTAAATTACTCAACCCGGAGACGCAGCTCTATGAAGGCATCAGGACAGCGCTTTTTTCCGTCATGTTTACCATTATGGCAGAAGATGTTTATTTTTCCTGCCTGGACGATCCTTCCATACCCGAAGAAATAAAATTCCACCTGGCAGATGAACTTGTTTCGTTGTGGGATTCCGGGGCCGAACCGGCGATGATTCAGCATTTTCCGTTTTTGGAAGCGCTTTGGACAGTCCGGAACGATTCACCGCCAAGTTTTGGGACCCTGGACGGGAACAGTGAATTAATCAGAATTTCCATTAATTTACAGGATGACTGGAAAGACTTTCTGCTGAACCAGATATCCAACGAAGAAACCAGATGGGCTCTGGATGAATTCCTTTTTGGCCTTTCCTACGAAGAACTTGTTGCCGTAAGGGATAGATTAAGAAAATTCGGTATTCCGGCAGCCGATTACAACGAAATCAGATCGTACCTGGGAAATGAACCGGCTTATAACATGATTAACAATTCCGATCCGCGTTACTTACATGATTTTTACATGGACAGAAAAGAAGCGGCTATGCTTAGAAAACGCCTTGGCAATCCCGGCCCGCAAAAAACACTGGAAGAGATTTACCTAAAGTACCGTATGACGCTGTAATCTGCTCTTTTCCAAAACACTCCAGGTTTTACTGCTTTTCGTATGTTTGTACTTCGTCTAACACATATTCCAGTTTAATCCCGGCTTTGGAAAACATATCTTCCGAATCCGCGGCATCGTGGTAGCGCCGCTGGCAGACAACACGGACAATCCCGCAATTGATGATGAGCATTGCGCAGGTCCTGCAGGGTGTCATGCGGCAATAGAGGGTTGCGCCTTCGACGGCAATGCCGCGTTTGGCAGCCTGACAGAGTGCGTTTTGTTCGGCATGGACAGTGCGGACGCAGTGGGTGGTGGTACTTCCGTTTTCGTGGATCATCTGCTTAAGCTGGTGCCCCGCTTCGTCGCAGTGGGGGAGGCCTGCCGGGGCGCCGACATAGCCGGTAACAAGGATTTGGTTGTTTTTGGCGATAACGCAGCCGGACCGTCCCCGGTCGCAGGTTGCCCTTTTGGAAATCGCTTCGCAGACTTCCATAAAATATTCATCCCAGCTTGGCCGCTGGTATTCTGTTTGACTTGAATTTTCCATATTTGTATTGTACCATCATTAAGCTTATTGTACAGTAGAGTATGGTTAATGTGCCCAATAAAAAAATTCTTTCCGTTAACATGAACCCAACATTGCAAAAAACCCTTTGTTTTGGCAGCTTAACCCCGGGCGAAGTTAACCGTTCCGCTGTGCACAGATTTGACGCTTCCGGAAAAGGCCTGAATGCTGCCAGGGTAATATCCCAGTTGGGAAGCGATGTTGTGTATTTAACCCAGCTTGGCGGCATCTTTAAACCTGTTTTTTTGGATCTTTGCAGAAAGGATTGTGTCAACGTGCATTGGGTGGAATGCGGCAGCGCGATCCGGTTTTGCTATACAATAATTACAGATGGGGATGGCCGTACCGTAACAGAACTGGTAGAAGAAGGGGAACAGGTTGCCGGCGGCACGGAGGAAAGGCTCTTTGCCGCTTATACCGGGCTTCTTCCTTTGGTAAAAACGGTGGTAATAAGCGGCACTAAAGCCCGGGGTTTTAGCGATGCGTTAATACCAGAAATGGTTCGAATGGCCAGGGAACACGGTAAACAAATTGTCCTTGACCTCTGGGGGAACGATCTTAGGCAGAGCCTTCCCCATAAACCGGATGTTATAAAACCGAACCTTTTTGAGTTTACCGGAACTTTCGCGGGGGAGCTGGAACAGCTTGCGTTTAAATCCGGCAAAGTCCCGCCGGATTATAAGAACATGGGCGAACTTTCCGGCGACGAGGCAGGGGTAAGGGAAAATGTAACTTTACTTGCGCTGGAACTTGCAGAAAAGTACCGTACAAAAATCGTCTTAACACGGGGGAAACACCCGGTATGGTACACAGACGGGAATACCCTGGCAGAAATCCCGGTAGAAACGGTAAAACCGGTTAATACCACAGGCAGCGGTGATGCTTTTACCGGAGGCTTTTCTGCAGCAATTAATAATGGCCTTTCCATAAAGGAAGCAATTAAATTGGGGATACATTGCGGCGCACGTAATGCCGTCTGCCTTAAACCCGGTACAATTTACGAAGGCGATAATGCATTGCCAAAGGCCAATATAGAAATATCTGGAGCCAATAATAAAACACTGATCCCCTGTAAAGAAGAAAGCACTGATTGGGATACCTCAAAAAATGTTTACATAGAAGGGGAAAACCTGGAAGCGCTTAAACTTTTGCAGGAAAGCCATAGCGGCAAAATTAAAATGATCTACATTGACCCGCCCTATAATACCGGAAACAAATTTGTTTATAAGGATGATTCACTTGATCATCTGGCATGGAAAACCATGATGTATCCCCGCCTCCTTCTTGCACGGGATTTACTATGCAATGACGGGGCAATTTTTATAAGCATTGACGATAACGAACAGGCCAATTTAAAACAGCTGTGCAACGAAATTTTCGGGGAAGGCAATTTTATTGCCTGTTTAAACTGGAACACAAAAAAAGCCGCGCAGGGCATGGCAACGCAGAATATGATCGTATGCAACCATGAATATGTACTTGTTTATGCCAAAGACAGCGCATCCTTTAAATTTTTAGGTCTGGAACGTGATGAAAAAAACGGGTTTTCGAACCCGGACAATGATCCAAGGGGCCCCTGGAAACGGCAGTATTTACAGCGCCTTGGCAAGGGGCTTCCCAAACGGCAGTTAATAGACCCGGAGACAGGCCGGGTGTTTTCTGTTGAAACGCCCTATACCCAGGAAAAAATCGACCAGTGGATAGCAGAAAAGCGGATACTGTTTCCCAAGAACCGCTCTCAATACCCAATGCGGAAAGAATTCCTCCGTGAGTACAAAAACAAGCAGCAGCTTGTAACATCACTGGGGCTTTACGCGACAAAAGCGACGACAGAAAAGCTCTATGGCCTCTTTAACGATAAAAAAGTGTTTACCAATCCCAAGCCGGAAACGCTTATTGCCTTTTTGATCCGGGCTGTTACGGAAAACAACGACATTGTCCTGGACTTTTTTTCCGGCTCGGCCACTACAGCCCATGCTGTTATGCTGGTAAACGCCGAAGACGGCGGAAAACGGCAGTTCATTATGGTTCAGATACCGGAACCCTGTGCTTCCGGCAGCGAGGCGGCAAGGCTGGGGTACAAAACAATCAGCGAAATAGGTATAGAGCGCATACGCCGAGCGGGGAAAAAAATCCGCGAAGATGCGGGGCCGAACGCCCATGACCTGGACACCGGGTTTAGGGTGTATAGGATTGACGGGTAGTTTTTTTCCTCCCTATCACCTGAACCGCAATAACTGCGGCAATAAGGCTTAAACCAATAATGTCGCTGCGAAGGCCCGGGTCGATTAACAAAAGGCCGCCGGCAATGGCGGCGAGGCGCCAGGGGAGGGTAACTTTTTGCAGCATAAAACCTTCACTGCCAGAGGCAAGGCTCCACATGCCAAGCAGGGAACTAATAATAATCTGGATAAACTTAAGCGGCGTTACATCGATAAGCAGCATGGCAGGGTTAAAAATAAAAATATATGGGATGATGAATGCAGTAATGGCAAGGCGGGTTGCTGTAATGCCGCTTTTTATGGGATTGGATTTGGCAATGGCGGCGCCTGCATAAGCCGCGAGGGCTACAGGAGGGGTAATATCCGCAACAATCCCAAAATAAAAAACAAACATATGTGCTGCCAGAAGCGGGACTGCAACCCCAAGGTTTGCAGATGTGCGTAAAATCATGGGGGCGGCAATGGTTGCCATGATCACATAGTTTGCCGTTGTCGGGACGCCCATCCCCAGGATTAAGCAGGTTATCATGGTAAAAAAGAGCGCAACAACCAGGCTTGTCCCGGTATTAACAAAGATAGGAAGGTTAACCATGGAAATAAGCTTGCCAATCAAGAGCTGGCCAATCCCGGTAAGGGACACAATACCGACAATAATTCCGGCAACAGCACAGGCTATTGCAACGCCAATGGTGTTCCGCGATCCGCCAATAAATGCATCTGCAAGTTTTACCGGGGAAAAGCGGGTCTCTTTTTTTACAAAGCTAACTACAAAGGTCGAAGCAATGGCAAAACATGCGGCATAAGCCGGTGTAAAACCAAAGTTCATCAGAACAATTAAAACCACTATCGGCAGGAAGAGGTATCCCTTTGTTAATAGTAATTTTAAAAGATGCGGGATCTCTTCTTTGGAGAGGCCTTTTAAACCAAGTTTCTTTGCCTCGAAGTGTACCATAAGGAATATCCCGGTAAAGTACAGAACAGCAGGAAAAATTGCCGATACGGCAATGGTACCGTAAGAATAGCCGGTTAATTCCGCCATAAGGAAAGCGGCAGCACCCATTATCGGCGGCATAAGCTGGCCGCCTGTGGAAGCGGAAGCTTCTACCGCTGCGGCAAATTCACCCTTGTACCCTGTCCGCTTCATCGTTGGGATGGTAACGCTGCCCGAGCCGACGGTATTGGCAACAGAGCTGCCCGAGATCATCCCAAACAGTGCGCTTGCAATAACCGCAACTTTTGCCGGCCCGCCGGCAGTAAAACCCGCGACAGAATTTGCCAAATCGATAAAGAAATTGGCGATACCGGATTTTTCCAGGAAAGCCGCCAAAAAGATAAAGAGTACAATAAAGGTAGAACAAACCCCAATGGGCGTACCGATGATCCCGTCGGTGGTGTAAAAAAGCTGGTGAACAATCCGCCGCAGCGAAAAACCGGCGGCCAGGGCGTAGGTAATAAACCCTGTTGCAACCACAAGGATGGGCAGGCCGACAACACGCCGGCAAAGCTCGCCGAGGATGATAATCCCGATAATGCCCATGTAAATATCCATAGGCTTAAGCCTGGCAGCCCGCTGTATTATTGCATCAAAGTTAATTATATAGTAGAAAAATGCCGCCGCCCCCAGTATGCCCAGGACAAAGTCGTACCAGGGTATGTAGTTTTGCTTTTTTGTCATGCCGCGGCGGGCAGGGTACAGCATAAACCCGGTAAAAATCAGTATCCCCAAAAAGCCGCACCGGCGTACCTGTTCGGGCAGATTGGCAATAAGCGTAATCCAGAAAACATATACAGCGAATAACAGCAGGAGTCCCTTAATAAGAATGTCAGGTACCCCGGTAAAACGGCGCGTATTGGATTCACGGTCAAATTGGGCAAGAAGGGCTTCTGTTTCCTGTTCCGTTAACGCGCTTTCTTGTTTTTCGCTCTCGCTCATTTATTTTTCCCTCCGTTGTATTGTACGGTTATATGTGCATTTTTTCCGCAGAGCTTTAGTAAACTTACTTCTTGCCCGTTAATGTGCAGTAAATGATCAGAAACTGTCCCCACAATATAATGTAATTCCTGCGAAGAAGACTTAAACCCGCTTATTACCATGGTGTCCCCGTCCCTGGATAAAACCTGCCCTTCTTCCAGATCGCTTTGCATTCCCGCGCCAAATGCGGAAAAACGCACTGACACTGGCTTAATCATTGCATTATCTATAGCAAAAAATTCCCTAACAGGGCTTTGGTGGACAGAATGGACAAATTCTATCGAGAATTCACCGGCTGCTTCGAGCGGCCATTTTCCATACAGCTTTCCGGAATGTGTGTCCCTGATTTGCAGAAATTGATTTTTACCCCGTGAATGGGAAGTAAATAATACCGCCCCGGTAATTACCAGGGCGGCTAAAACCAAATTAAAAGCTATGCCATACCAGGAGCGAAGCTTCATGGTGAATGGCTTTTACATTTCGCCGATTTCCTTAAAGTACTTTGCCGCTCCCGGGTGGAAGGGGACAGAAATACCTTCCACTGCGTACGAGGGGGACATTTCCGCGCCCTTTACATGGGCTTCCTCAATTTCTGCTTTACTCTGGAATAAAGCTTTGGTAAGTGTGTACACGGTATCTTCGGGGAGCTTGGAACTGACAATAAAAGTTGCTTTTACCGCAACAGTTTTTATTGCGCTGCCCTGACCCCTGTAGCTTCCGCCGGGAATGGGGAACTGCGTGTAGAATGGGTAATTGTTAATCAATGCTGCCGCATGGGCGTCATCGATTTCCAGGATTATAATTTCTTTCCCGGTCGCTAAATCAATAATGGCTGGGGTGGGGGCGCCTGCAACACAGAAAAATGCGTCTATCTTGTTGTCGCGGAGGGCATCTGCAGATGCGCCGAAACCAAGGTTCTGTTTGTTAATGTCGTTAAAGCTTATCCCGTATGCTTCCAGGATCTGCCGGGCATTAAATTCTGTCCCGCTTCCTGCATCCCCAACAGATACATTTTTGCCCTTAAGGTCTGCAATCGACCTTATCCCGGCGGAAGGGTTTGCCACTACCTGGCACACTTCGGCGTATATTGCTGCCATGCTGGAAAAAGTGTTAATCTTTTCGCCGTTAAAAAGGTCAACCCCGCGCCATGCATAGTCCATAACGTCATTCTGAACAATGGCAATATCCACATCGCCAGAATCAATAAGCTGAATATTTGCCTTTGAAGCGCCTGTAGACTGGATAGCTACGGTAATACCGGTTTTTTCCGTCAATATCTGGCTGACTGCCGAGCCAAAGGCATAGTAAGTCCCGGTGTTCCCGCCGGTGGCCATGTAGAGCATTGATGGCGAAAACCCTCCGGTAATTTCCGCTTCTTCTTCCTTGTTGCACCCGGTAAAAACGCAGAATACCATTGCCAAAAGCAGTATGCCGCTGATTAATCCCCTGTTTTTCATTGTTTCCTCCATAAAAAACTTCCAATAAATAGTAAATAATTATACAAATTTACTGTATATAATGCAAGGTAGAGGTCAACATACATCTTTTCAATTCTGGCAAAATGGCTTATTATTAAAGAGGGAGCTAAAAAAAGCTTAAAATAATACCTAATATGTAACCTTATATTGGTGGTTTCTTTTTTAAAAAAGAACGGATTAATAAAAAGGAGTCAAAATTATGAAAAAATCAGCCAAAATCCTGGGTTTTTTTGGTCTTTTGTTAATAACCGGGTTGGTTTTTACGGGTTGTCTTGGCCTTATTACCGGGAATACATTAGTTATAAGGACTGATGGGAATTTATCGTCGGTAGTGGTTGGCGGGTCCCTGCGGTTTAATGTAAACAACCAGGGGGTTATATGGTCAGTCTCCTCGACAAGGGACGGGACCGGGCCAGTTTCCCCGGGAACTTTCATCACCTCCAATGGGGTCCTTACAATAGGATTGGACGAAACTTCGACTGTAATCTTTGTTATAGCGACTTCCACAACCAGCGACCTGGCCGATTATAAACAAATCCGGATTGTCACTGTAAATAGTGTAAGTGTTAGCCCTTCTAACCAAACAGTGGTAAGGGGCAGGACTTTCCAGTTCCGGGCATCGGTTTCCGGAACAAACGATCCCGATAACGAGGTTACCTGGAGGGTTAGCTCGAATGCTTCCGGTACCGGAGCTGTAACACCGGGAACCAATATCAACGCAAGTGGAATGCTTTCGATTACACGAACAGAAACCTTAACAACTCTGTATGTTATTGCAAATTCTGTGGTTGACCCGACAAAATCGGGCAGCGTCCCGGTCAATGTAGTTATCCCTGTTGTTTATAATGTGTCTGTAAGTGCAGCCGACCAGTCTGTCATAAGCGGCAGAACTCTCCAATGCAGCGCTACTGTTACAGGGACCAATTCCCCCGACACTTCTGTTACCTGGAGGGTAAGTACGAATGCTGCAGGTACCGGGGCAGTAACGCCGGGAACCAGTATAGGCGGGAATGGGTTACTTACAGTAGCCCCCAATGAAACTGCAAGGATGCTTTACGTTTTTGCAAATTCTGTGGAGGATCCTTCCAAATCAGGCAGCGTAATTATTAATGTACTTGTTCCCACTGTTACAGGTGTAAGTGTTAGTCCGGCAAATCAATCTGTTACAAGGGGAAGGACGCTTCAGTTTAACGCTTCTGTTATCGGGAACAATTCCCCGGACACTGCTGTAACCTGGAGGGTGAGTTCAAATGCAGACGGTACAGGGGCTGCTACACGCGGAACCAGCGTTAGCAATTCTGGATTGCTTACCGTATCTGCCAATGAAACAGTAACGACACTTTATGTTTTTGCCACATCGGTTGCCGATCCAACCAAATCCGGCGGTGTCGCTGTAAGGGTTATTATCCCTTCTGTTGACAGTATAAGCGTGAGCCCTTCCGACCAATCGGTATTTGTGGGCGGATCGCTTCAATTCCGGGTTTCGGTTGTTGGCAATAATAACCCCGACACTTCTGTTACCTGGAGGGTAAGTTCAAATGCAGCAGGTACCGGGGCTGTTGCCCGGGGAACCAGCATAAATAACAATGGGATGCTTTCTGTGTCTGCAAATGAAACCGCAACAACGCTCTATATAACCGCAACTTCGGCAGCGGATCCGACAAAATCAGCCGGTGTTACTGTTAATATAATAATCCCTGCGGTAAACGATATAACTGTGAGCCCATCGGGTCAATCTGTGTTTGTGGGCGGGACGCTTCAATTCAGGGCTTCTGTAACTGGCAGCAATAACCCGAACCAGGCTGTTACGTGGAAGGTAAGTTCAAATGCAGCAGGTACGGGAGGTGTTACACGGGGGACCAGTATTAATAACAATGGGCTGCTTTCTGTGTCTGCAAATGAAACTGCAACAACACTCTACGTAACCGCAACCTCGGTAGCTGATTCTACAAAATCGGACAATGTTGCTGTAACTATTATTATTCCCTCTGTTAGCGGCGTAAATGTTAGCCCTGCTGGTCAAACGGTAGAAAGAGGAAAGTCATTCCAGTTTAATGCTTCTGTTGTGGGCAATAATAACCCCAGCCAGGCTGTTACGTGGAAGGTAAGCTCGAACGCTGCCGGGACAGGGGCTGTTACACGGGGGACCAGTATTAATAACAATGGAAGGCTCACCGTATCTGCAACCGAAACGGCAACGACGCTTTTTATTATTGCAACTTCTGCAGCGGATCCAACAAGATCCGGCAGCGTTACGGTAAATGTCCCCGCCCCTGCAGCAGTTACTCCGACCGTTACTTCTGTCAGCATCAGTCCATCCGGTCAATCTGTAACAGCAGGCAGTGCCGTCCAGCTTAATGCAACAGTAACCGGTGCCAACGGCCCCAGCCCGGCTGTAACATGGCGGGTAAGTTCGAATGCAGCCGGTACAGGACCTGTTGTAAGCGGCACCGGCATAAACAGTAATGGTGTTTTAACTGTATCATCCAATGAAGCGGCACAGACGCTTTATATAATAGCAACCTCGGTTACGGATCCCACAAAGTCCGGTATGGCGACGGTAACAGTAAACAAGCCCGCAACAGATGGGCAGAACAACCAGCTCCAGAACAACCAGGGTCAGAACAGCCAGGGTCAGAACAGCCAGGGCCAGAACAACCAGGGCCAGAACAACCAGGGCCAGAACAACCAGTGGCAAAATAACCAGGGGCAAAATAACCAGGGGCAGAGGCCAGGGCAGAATCAGAATGATCAAGGCCAGAATCGACAATAAACGCGAGTTAAAATAAAATTAACCGGCTGCAATCCAGCAGCCGGTTTTTTTATAAATATGGACATCTCTAAAAACTTCAGTTTTTGGAGATGATCCGCTATAGAATGCATGTTTCGTAGCCTGAAAGGCGAGAAACTGTAAGGGAACCGAAAAAAACAACAGGTTTTTAGAGGTTCCTATATTTTAGTTGTTCTTTATATGCTTTAACGTAGGGTTCCAGCAACCGCCTTTTTTCCCCAATTTCCATTTCGTAATAGGTGCCGCCGACAATAAAGCAGGCATAGCCCCCGGCTGCGACTGCAGGGATGCAGATTTCCCGGAGGTCAAGGCTGTTTTGTTTGCCGGCAGCTATCGCAAGTGCAAGCTCGGCAATCACCTGGCCGGTAAAATTATCCCCGCAGCCTGTGGTGTCCCCCCGGCGTTCAGGGTGAATGGCAAGTTCATTGTCTACTTCTTCGCAGACAGGCAGGTAGAGCAGTTCTGTTTTTTTAAATGCTACAGAACTTGCCGCAGATGGGGAACCGTTTACCCGGAGCAACAGGGGCTGCCTGCCGCGGGTTATAATAACGGAAAGACACCCTTGCTTGATGAACCATTCAGATGCTTCTTCTGCAGAATTTTTCCCGGATGTTTTTAATGCTTCTTCCTGATCTGCAATAAGTACATCTATATACGGGTAAGCATCGTCGTTTTTACCGAGCTTCCATTTTTGGCCGGGGTTTTCTGCTTCGCTGCGGAAATCGAATACAAGATTTACTTCTGTAAGCGCGCCTTTTTCCCGGCATCTCTTTAGCAATTCTGTAAGGTTGTCATGAAGGTGAGGGGCAAGGCCTGTACCGCCAAAGGCAATAATGTCCGCATCGAAAAAATCATCGCTTAAATCTTCCGGTAAAAATTCATCGAGTGCACCTTTCCGGTAAACAAAAGTCCTCTCCCCGCTGCCGTTGTCATAGGAAGGGTCGGATAGTACATCTACACGGGAACTGGGGCAATCTTTGTGTAATAACGGGGTTTTTGCAAAGGGAAGCGCAGAAAATTTCTTTTCCAGTACATCGCCTGTAACATCGTTGCCCCGCACACCGTAATAGCACACCGAGAAAGGTTCATTTTCGATATGCTGTCCGGCAAGGATTTGCGATGCATGGGCTATGGAAACCGCCGATGGGCCGCCAAGGTTCCAGGTATTGGGTGCTTTGTCGCCGTTAAGGGACGCAAGAACCTCGTCATAGCTTTTGCCCATATATTTTTCAAGGGCGCTGGAAAAAACAAGCTGGCCGGGTGTAAGCCCGCCGTCGCCTGTTTTTTTTGACATTGCTTTTTGATAAGCCGCGCTGGAAAAATCTTCGTCCGGATAAATGCAATCCAAAAGGCCGCAGCCGGTTCCGTGAATAATCAAGGGTGTTCCCTCCGTTTTCCGGTAATTTGATCAAGGTGAATTTTCCAGACAGCTGTCCGGGAAAGCATCTTTGCCGCTTCTTCATCAAAGACATTCATGTTTTTGGGTGTAAAGCGTTCGCTGATTATCCGCAGGCCATGCAGCTTTTCTTCGTCTATTGTAACTTCCTGTGCTGTACCAAAAACAATGGCAGATTCATAGACAGCTGTAAAGTGATCTTTGGGAAATTCGACATTACCGACAAAGGCAATGCAGATTTTTGGCCTGGAGCGCAGGATATCAAGTTTATGCCCTTCTGTGGCACAGTGGAAGTATAGCCAGTCTGCTTCCCGAACCAGGGAAAGAGGGACGCAGTAAGGTTCGCCGCTGCTGTCCGCTGCGGACAGTACGCCCCAGGAGGAACGGTCAAGAATTTCAAGCGCTTCTTCCCGGCTGGTTTCCCTGTCCTTCCTTCGCATTTTTCCGGTTTCTCCGCTGTTAGTATAACATGATTTTTGCTATAATGGAACTATGGTACGGGCAGTTAAAAACAGTGACGCTTCGGCAATCTGTTCAATCTATAACCATTATATCCGCGAGACATCAATTACTTTTGAGGAAGTGCCGGTTTCCATAAAAGAAATGGAGGCCCGTATAACGACTATAGGCGGCGCTTACCCCTGGTTTGTTTTCGATGACGGGGTTTATATAACCGGGTTTGCATATATAAATAAATGGAAAGAACGGAGCGCATACAGGTATTCTGCAGAAATTACCGTGTATATTAAACAGGGACATGAGGGGAAGGGGATAGCTGCCGAATTATACAGCCGCCTTATAGAGGCTGCGCGAAAAGCAGGGATCCATACGCTGGTGGCGGGGATTGCCCTGCCCAACGAAAAAAGCATTGCCCTGCATGAAAAATTCGGTTTTAAAAAAATAGCCCAGTTTAACGAGATTGGTTTTAAACAGGGCAAGTGGCTTGACGTGGGTTATTGGGAACTTTTACTGTAAGGATGCACGGCACCGGCAGCAAAAATACTGCCGCCGCCTGTGCTGAAATGAGGCTCCCCGTGGCAAGCCGCGGGGTATGTACAAGCTGCCTTTTGGCAGCGTCGTACAATAATTTACCTAACACTCGCCGACCATAGGGAGGCATTAAACCAGACTTTCGAATAAAAGCACATAATAAGGCCTCTCTTCCTTAGTAAGGATTTCTTCACAATGTCCGAATTGGACATAAAAAGCGGTGGTTAAACGATTAAATTTCATGGACACCTATAAAAAACGCCCCACAGGAAGGGGCGTTGTAAAATTGGGCTTTTTTTTGATTGGAAGGCGGGGGTCCATACCCCCTGTGCTTGCAGTAGTCAAAATTACAATTCTCAGCATAGGTTTGCATAAATTGTAACTGGGTATGGCCCCCGCAAGTATAATAAATTTCCTATCCAACGAAGAACCTCTCGGCTTACCGAGAGGTTCTTCATTAACGTGATTGCGCCCTACAATCACTTCACCGATCGAACTTTCTTTAGATTAACGTGATTGCGTTCTACAATCACTTCATATTGTAAAGATACCTTATTTATAAAAAAATGTCAACACATTTTTTTTCTGGTTTATTTCGAATTGGCAGCATATTGTAAAGACTGTAAAATATCTTCTTTTTCAAGATACGGGTAGTCAACCAGGAGTTTTTCAATTGTTTCCCCTGCACCGATCTGGGAAAGCACCCCTGAAATCGTTCCTTTTAGCTAAAAATCTGAAGCTGTTCCAAAACTTGGCGTACTTTGCTTCTTGGCGAGAGATATTTTCAAGAGAAGTCTATTTATTCGTTTGGCGTGAGGTATGCTCTTCTACCAAAAATGCGGTTTTTCCGGCACTTTAATTTGTACGGTATCTCCTGTTTGTTCAACCACATACATGCCGTTTTCCAGAGCATAATCCCGGGCGTTTTTGTTTGTCAATGCCGCCGCCACAGCTCCGGCAAATATTCTTTTATCGTTGCGTTTATCTGCATAACCCCGCAGGGTTTCCAGCCGTTTCTTATGTTCCTTTACATCGGTTCGGGTTAGCATGGATTTTACCTCCACTGCCATAACGTATTCCCCATTTTCCAGCAATAAATCAATTTCCGCCAGATACTGTCCCTGTTCATCGGTAATAATGATATTTTGCGAAACCTTGGTAAAACTGTAATTAAGCGCCCTGAATTTTTCGACAATATTGGAAGCAGCAAGATGTTCTATTAATTCACCTAACCGGTTCCCCAGTTTACCTATTTTTCGGTCTGTTTCCTTCATTTGCCGGTCTGTTTCCTTCATTTGCAGGTCTGTTTCCTTCATTTGCTGGGAAGTTTCCTTAACTTGCTGGGAAGTTTCCTTAATTAGCTGGGCATTTTCCTTAATTAGCCGATCTAATTCCTCAGACCTTTCTCTCCATTCGCGGTTAGATTCCTGAAGCGAAGCCCAGACATCTTCAAAAGTAACGCCTCTTTTTGGTTTTAGGGTTTTCGTCTTAGCCATTATTGGCCTCCATATATACTATACTCGAGGAAAAAAACAGTGTCAAAGATCTTTTTCCCCTGTATTATATATAAGGCAATAGGAGGTGCTATGCTTGTATTGGATAGAAAATCTGCGAAAATAAATATAGCCATTGTAAAGGCTTTTATCGTGCAATCATCAACGATATAATCACCAGTCTAAATAACCTAATTGAGACCCCGCCGAAGCCAAAATAAAAAATCGGGTTTACTTCAAATTAATGACAACCGATCTGGGAAAGCACCCTGCCTACCGTGACTCACGTCAAAATTGCCATTGACAATATCATATAATATACATATAATTATATGTATATTCGGAGCGGGATATTGGAGAGAAGGGAGAGACAAATATGAACAAAAAAAGTAAAAGTTACACGGAAGCACCCCAAAATATTTCTCAGGCAATAATTAACGGGGAAATTATTGCGGATTTTTTACCCTCTCCTGAAAAATTAATCAGGAAAGAGCCAAAAGTTAAAATAACAATCTCATTAAATAGCGGGAGCATTGATTTTTTCAAAAAACATGCAAGAAAAAACAATGTAAAATATCAGACAATGATAAATGAAGTATTGGATAAATACGTTCAAAAATATAGGGAAAATGCAATAGTATAAAACCCCAATCAGGCAATATACCCATTGACAAGGCTAACCAAATATGGTACTATATAAAAATAGGGGGATTCTGTGATAAATCTGGTAGAAGATATTAGGCCAATTTCTTATGTAAAATCTCATACCGCCGAGGTAATGAAAATGGTCAGGGAAAAGAATAATCCTATGGTAATAACCCAAAATGGAGAAGCAAAAGCTGTTTTAATGGATGTAAAACAATATCAAAATATTATAAATGCCATAAATTTAATAAAAATTTTATCCATTGGGGAAAAAGACCTGAAAAATGGAAGGATATATACCCATGAAGAATTACAAAGAAAAATCAAAACAATACTGGACTAAAAGTGAAACACGAAATAATTTGGTCAAAAGATGCCGGAGAAGAATTGGCTGAAATTATTTCGTATATAAAATACAACACCGGAAAAATGACCGCAGAAAAAATATATACAAAAATAATTAACGAAGTAAATAAAATATCAGAAAATCCGGAGGGAAGAAGAATAGCTCCCATATTAAGGGAATTCGGAATAAATTATATTCACCAAATCAACATAAACCCATGGATAATATTCTATAAAGTGGAAAATAAAAAAATGGAAATAATATCAATAATAGACGGAAGAAGAAATATGGAAGAAATATTATACAAAAAAATAATGGATGGGAAAATTGTATAAAGTGGCACGCTAATCAAGGCTTTTCCAAAACTTCAGTTTTTGAAAAAGCCTCTTACACTAATCGTCCGATTCGGTAATCTTGAACGACTCCCTGGCCTTGATAACATCTTCGGCAATGCGTCCGGAGACGGGGGCGTAGTGTGCAAATGCTACGCTGAACGATCCGGTGCCGCTGGTAATCGAACGGAGGTCGATGGAATACCGGAGCAGTTCTGCCTGGGGTACTTCCGCGCGGATTTCAGCAATGCCGCTGGCGGAGTCCTGGCCGAGTATCTTGCCGCGTTTGCTGGAAAGATCGCTCATTACATCGCCTAAGTATTTTTCTTCCACAAACACGGTCAGGTCCATGATCGGTTCCAGCAATGTAGGGTTGGCCTGCTTCATTGATTCACGGAAAGCATTGCGGGCTGCAAGTTTAAACGAAAGTTCCGAAGAATCTACCGGATGGTATTTACCGTCGACAATTTTTACTTCCACATCTACAACAGGGTATTGGGCCATGGT
>Ga0082212_10002705_pt1 | contig 25596 bp, 20 predicted proteins | sample TergutNt197P3_FD_71548 | JGI IMG/M metagenome (GOLD analysis project Ga0082212, IMG submission 71548) | Neocapritermes taracua P3 segment gut microbial communities from Petit-Saut dam, French Guiana - Nt197 P3 | ecosystem: Host-associated > Arthropoda: Insects > Digestive system > Gut ...
CACCTCCCTGGCGGCGGCCATATACCCTTCGGCGATCTTGCTGTGCGGTTCTGTTTCAAAGATACTTTTCCCCAGTACCGCCTGCTCCGCCGCTTTAATGGAGTAGGCGATGGGTTCGGAGAACACATGGAGTATATTGCCGTACTCCTCCTGCACCTCGCTGCGGGTACTTCGGCATAAGGTTGTCCGGTCTTGGTACTTGGTGAGAAGGATACCCTCTACGGTAAGAGAAGGATTCAGCTGAGCCTTCACCCGGTTGATGAGTTCCAGCGTCTGGCTGATGGCGTCTAAGCCGAGGAAGTGCGCTTCCATCGGGATGAGGACGCTGTCACTGGCCGCCATTGCGTTGACGGTCAGCAGTCCAGTACTGGGCGGGCAGTCTATCAGGATAAAGTCATACTGTTCCCGCAGCGGTTCCAGTGTTTTCCGCATGACCAACTCTGCCGGAAGGTCGTCCTCATCCGCGAAGAGGGCCGATTTGCTTTCGACGGTCAGGCGTTTCTCCACGACGGTGAGTTTTTGGTTTGACGGGAGCAGGTCGAATGTGCTACAATGAAGCATACTGTCATATACGGGGATACCGTCTGTCTTGTCCAACGTGTTCATCATCTTGGTTGCCAGGGTATACGAGATGGCTTTTGGCTGATAGCCCAGTGCCGTGGTGAGGTTTGACTGCGGGTCATTATCGACGACGGCAACTCTGTATCCCTGTCCGGCAAGTGCCGCGCCTATATTGATTGTTGAGGTTGTCTTGGTTGTTCCGCCCTTAGCCAGGGCGAAGGCGATGGTTTTACAGTTCATATAATCCTCCTAATGATTCATTATGAAAAGACTCGTTCGCCTTCCCTGAAAAGAGAAAACGGAACAAGTCAACCTAGCAAGTATATTATGTTGCAACGCATCTGCAACAAGGGTAATAAAGGGTGAGAAAACATGATAAAAGGTGAGAAAATGCTTGATTCACGGGATTTTTGCATCATTTGTTCCGACAATGCTGTAAGCGTTGAAGGGACTTACGATATGCGGGCTTTTGCAATAAAAAATCCTCCGAGCCACAAGCCTCATTTTTCGAGGCTCATAACCCGGAGGTCAGGGGTTCAAATCCCCTCCCCGCAACCAAACCCTAGCGTACGCTGGGCGCAGAATCCCTTGAACCACTGAGGTTTGGGGGATTCTCATTTGTCCGGCGCGCATGACACGATAACACCAGTTATACGGAAGGAGTACCCTAGTTTTGAATCTTCGGAACATCGCGATCATTGCCCACGTTGATCACGGGAAAACAACCCTTGTCGATGAAATGTTAGCCCAGGCCGGGGTGTTCAGGGAACACCAAAGTGTCGCCGAGCGCGTCATGGATTCCGGCGACATCGAGCGGGAGCGCGGCATTACCATTTTAGCCAAAAATACGGCCATTCGCTACAATGGCGTCAAAATCAACATTGTGGATACCCCCGGACACGCCGATTTCTCCGGCGAGGTGGAGCGTATCCTGAAAATGGTCTCCGGCGTATTGCTGCTGGTAGACGCCGCCGAAGGCCCCATGCCGCAGACGCGCTTTGTGCTGGGCCGCGCGCTGGAACTGGGGCATAAGGTCATCATCGTCGTCAATAAAATCGACAGACCCGACGCGCGCATATATGAAGTCGTCGACGAAGTGCTTGAGCTTCTGCTGGAACTGGAAGCGACCGACGAGCAGCTCGATTCGCCGATGCTGTTCTGCTCCGGCCGCGCCGGAACAGCCTCCCTCGCGCCGGAAAACGCCGGCAGCGACCTCATCCCGCTGTTCGATACCATCCTCAGCCACGTTCCCGAACCGGCTGTTACTCCCGAAGGCTCGGCGCAGCTTTTGGTCAGCTCCATTGACTACAACGACTATGTCGGGCGGATCGGCATCGGGCGTGTTGAGCGCGGTACGGTTTACGCCGGACAAGAGGTCGTGATCTGCAATCAGGTCAGCGGCGCGGCGGCTTATAAAGCGAAAATCGTCAACCTCTACGAGATAGAGGATTTGCGCCGTGTTCCGGCCGAGAGTGCCGGCGCGGGAGCCATTGTCTGCTTCTCCGGGGTGGAAAACATCACCATAGGTGATACGGCCTGCGACCCTTCGTGCGTCGAGGCATTGCCCTTTGCCCGTATCTCGGAGCCGACGGTGGAGATGACCTTTTGCGTCAACGACTCGCCTTTCGCCGGACGGGAGGGCAAATATGTCACCAGCCGCAACCTGCGCGACCGTTTGCAGCGGGAACTGCTGCGGGACGTATCGCTTCGCGTGACGGACACCGACTCCACAGAGAGCTGGAATGTCGCCGGGCGCGGTGAAATGCACCTGTCCATCCTGATGGAGACGATGCGCCGGGAGGGGTATGAGTTTCAAGTGTCAACTCCCCGCGTTCTGTACAGGGACGTCGAAGGGGAACGCCATGAGCCGCTGGAATGCCTGATTTGCGATGTGCCGGAGACGGCGGTCGGCGCGGTGATGGAGAAAATGGGGCTGCGTAAGGGTGAACTCCGGCATATGAACCCCATCGGGGGCAGGATGCGCCTGGAGTTTATCGTGCCGTCCCGGGGCTTGTTTGGCTACCGCAGCGAGTTTTTGACCGATACGCGCGGCGAAGGCATTATGTCCTCGGTACTGGAAGGGTACGCGCCCTACAAAGGCGACGTGACGCGGCGGCAGCGCGGTTCCCTGATCGCGTACGAATCAGGCGAAGCGGTCGTTTACGGCCTGCACGGGGCGCAGGAGCGCGGCGTCTTGTTCATCAGCCCGGGCGCGCCGGTTTACGCGGGGCAGATTGTAGGGCAGAACGCCAAAAACGACGACATGACGGTCAACGTCTGCAAACGCAAACAGCTGACCAACATCCGCGCCTCCGGCAGTGACGACGCCCTGCGCCTGACGCCGCCGCGTATTATGAGCATGGAACAGGCGCTGGAGTTCATCGCCGACGACGAACTGCTGGAGATCACGCCAAAAAGCCTTCGCCTCCGCAAGCGCAGCCTCTCGCATGAACAGCGGATGAAACAGCGTAAAATAATCGCAGGAGGATAGGCAATGGATGTCAAAGCCCGCTTTGAAGCCGCTCTCGCCTCATTTACGGACAAGATCAAAAACGACCCCAATGTTTTGGCCGTGGTGGTTTACGGCAGCTTTGCCAACGACATGGTTTGGGAAAAAAGCGACATAGACGTCACCGTACTTGTGCGGGACATGAAACTGAAAACAACCGAATTTTGCGTGGACGAAGACGGACTGATCCTGAATGTCGGCGTGTATAAGGAGTTTGATTTCAAACGATGGCTGGAGGGCGGTCTTGGCGGCGGATTCAGTCACTCGCTGTATTATCACGCCAAAGTTGTCTACGCCTCCGACGCAAGCCTGAAAGAGTTTATCGAAAACAACCGGAAATTGGGAGCCGACGACCGCGCTTTGTCGTTCTTTCAATACAGTACCTATTTGCTCGGCGATACGGAGAAAATCGAGAAATGGCTGACGGTGAAGGACGACCCGCTGTATGCCCAGTTTTGGGTGCTGAAAGCCGCCGACACATACGCCAACATGCGGCTTCTGCTTGATGGAAAACCCATCAGCCGTGAGGCGGTGCTGAAAGTGGCAAACACCGAACCCGAGTCCATCCGGCCGGTCTATGAAAAACCGATGCAAGGCTATATGAGCCGTGAGGAAATACAAGAAACACTAACCTTCTTCCGTGCTTTTCTGAAAGACAATACCGAGCTTATCAAGCAGTCGGTCAAAGACTACATGGCCGACGGCGAGGTGCGCACGGTGACCAACCTGACCAAGCATTTCCGGCTCGATTCGCATTGCATATCCCATGTCTTCGACTTTTTGGCCGAAGAGGGGATTGTGGCGCGGGTGACCGAACCGGTGAAGATCACGCCCAAGAGCCGGAGGGCGGTCGAAGAAGTTGCCTTTATGTATATCGCTGAAATACCGATGGGGCAGCGTGAAGCTGCACCCCATGATGCTCCGCATAACAGCAGCAGTTTCGGACATAGTCAGGGGAGGGAATTCCAATGGTGAGAGAAACCATTGAGATCATCGGAGCCAACCAAAATAACCTGAAAAACATAAATATCGAGATCCCGCGGGATAAACTGACCGTCGTCACCGGGGTGTCCGGCTCGGGGAAGTCGTCCCTTGTCTTCGACGTCATCTACGGTGAAGGGCAGCGGCGTTTTTTGGAGTCCATCTCCAATTTCGCCAAAGGGCGCATCAATCAAGCCAAAAAGCCCAACGTCAAATATGTGCGCGGGTTGTCGCCCGTTGTTTCGATCGAGCAGAAAAAAGGCAATTTTAACCCGCGTTCCACTGTCGGCACGGTGACCGATATTCAGGACTATCTGCGCCTGCTGTTCGCAACGGCCGGCACAGGCGAATGCCCTGTTTGCGCCCATCCGCTCACCCAAACCAACGCTTCGCGCATGGCTGAGCACATCTCCTCCCTGCCCGCCGGAACCGAAGTGGAGCTGCGCGCGCCTACAGGGAGGATTCCCGGAGCCGATTATAACTATTTGTTTGATCTCATCCGCAAGAAAGGGTATAAGAAACTGCTGGTGGACGGGAAACCGTTTGACCTCTCCGAGAAGCGCGAACTGGACGAGAATACCGAGTATTCGATGGAGATCATCATCGGCCGGTTTACCGTAAAGCCCGGGTTATATGTACATATCGCCAAGACCATCGACGCGGCCATGCTGTCGCTGAACGAGGACACCGTCCTCCGGGTAGAAATCCTCTCCCTTCCGCAGGGAGCCGACAGGAAGACCGTTGAGAAGGCGTTCTACAGCAAATATATGTGCCCAAAACACCATACTATGCTCTTCGAGCTGCAAACATTCCACTTTTCGTTCAATACCGAGGCGAGCGCGTGCAATACCTGCCACGGCATCGGCAAATCCCATGTCGTCGAACCGCGCTTTTTGATCGACGACCCGGCCAAAAGCGTCATGCAGGGCTGTTTCCGGCAAAGCGTTTTGAAAAAACCGTTCAAGGATTCGTGGCGCGGCGTCATCATGTACAGCGTGGCTGAAAAATACGGGTTCAGCCTAGACACGCCTTTTAATAAACTATCCAAAGAAGCGCAGGACATCCTCTTCTACGGAAAAAACGGCGAAGCCGTGACATGGATACAGCCCCCGTTTGCTAAAAAGCACAACTGGCTGGTCGGCCGGTCGTGGGGTTGGGGCGGCTTGAGGGGCGACGTGAGCTGGTGGTATCAGCAATGGATTCGCCGGACAGGCGATGGGGGCGGCGAGCCTGATTTTGTCAAGGACGTCATGATCGAAACGACCTGCCCCGACTGCGGCGGCGGGCGGCTGAAAAAACAGCGGTTATCGGTTCGGGTGGGAGGAAAAAATATCCATGAGCTTTCTTCGATGCAGCTGGGCGGCTTGGTGGAATTTCTGCAAGACATACGGTTCACCGGGCATGACGCCGGGGTGGCCGAGAGCATCACGCACGAGCTGATCAAACGGCTCCAGCTGCTGATCGACGTGGGGCTGCACTACCTGAACCTGGGGCGGCGCAGCGATTCCATTTCAGGCGGGGAGATGCAGCGGATCAAAATGTCCACCCAAATCAGCTCCGAATTGATGGGGATGCTCTATATCATGGACGAGCCGAGCATCGGGCTGCATCCGCGCGATTCGGTCAAGGTCATCGACATCATGAAAAAGCTGCGCGACATCGGCAACACCGTCATCGTCGTTGAGCACGACTTGGAAACCATGCGCCACGCCGATTTCCTGATCGAGATCGGGCCCGGCCCCGGCATCCACGGCGGGCACATCATGCAGTCCGGCACACAGCAGGAATTGGTCAAGGATAAAAAGTCCCTGACCGGGGCTTATTTATCGGGAAAGAAATCTATCGCCCTGCCCAAACGCCGCCGCTCCCCCAACGGGGAGGTCATCACCATCGGCGGGGCGAAGGAGAACAATCTGAAGGATGTAACGGTTGATATACCGCTTGGGCTTTTTGTTTGCGTCACAGGGGTGTCCGGCTCGGGCAAATCCACCCTGATCCACGAAACGCTGTATAAACAGTTTGAAGTCGTCAAACGGCAGGCGCGGATCATGCCGGGTAAGCATGATTACCTCTTCGGCAGCGAAAGCATCAACTGGGTCATCAACATTGACCAGTCGGCCATCGGGCGCAACAGCAAATCAAACCCCGCCACCTATGTCGGCATCTACGATCAGATCCGCAAGCTCTTCGCCGCCACCGACGACGCCATGAGCAAAGGGTATGAAGCCATCGACTTCAGCCTGACCCACGCCAACGGCACCCGCTGCGAACACTGTCAGGGCGACGGGGTCATCACCACCAGCCTCCAGTTTATGGCCGACATCGAAACCATCTGCCCTGTCTGCAAAGGGGAACGCTTCTCCGAAGAGGGGCTGGAAGTCAAGTGGAACGGAAAAAACATCGGCGACGTGCTGCACATGACGGTGGAAGAGGCGTTGGATTTTTTCAAGGAGCATAAGTATATACAGCATAAACTCGGCATCATGAACGATCTGGGGCTTGGGTACATGACGCTGGGGCAAAGCTCCACCACCCTCTCCGGCGGCGAGGCGCAGCGCGTCAAGCTGGCGTGGGAGCTGGCCAAAATCAAACGGGGGAGCCACAACCTCTATATCCTCGACGAGCCGACCACCGGGCTGCACATCGCCGACATTGAGAAACTGCTGATCTCCATCAACAAGCTGGTCGATTCGGGGCATACCGTCCTGGTCATCGAGCACAACCTCGACGTCATCAAATCAAGCGACTACATCATCGATCTCGGCCCCGAAGGGGGCAGCAAAGGCGGCGAGGTGGTGGCCTGCGGCACGCCGGAGGAAGTGGCGAAACAGTCAGGGTCGTATACCGGGATGTACTTGCATAAAGAGTTATACGCGGGGTAAAGATGCGATTGTTTCCAATAATCCTTAAACTTGTCAAAACAAACTTAGCTACACAGACTTATTAAACGAAGTCGCCGCATATTCTTCAAATTTATAATCGCTATATTACGGAGTTTTGAATTTAATAGAAGAATAATCGTCAATCGGCTCAATAAAAACTCCAGTGTTTACAATAGCTTGAACTAATTTTTCAATTACAGGAACAGAAACACTATTTCCGATAAGTTTCATCCAACGTGAACGTGAATCGGGTAATATAAAATCTGATGGAAAACCTTGAATTCGCAGAGCTTCTGTTTTAGATATTTTTCTGTATTGTTTTTTCTCAAGAACGTACTTCATAAAATCTTGTTTATACTCAAAAGCATTTCTTGCGACAATTGAAACAGGGGTGATATAATCATTGCTGTCGCTTGCGACTAATGTGGGGAATATATTTGAACTCGAAAGAAAAATTCGATTTATACCAAACAATCCTGTGCTTATTTTTGTGTGGCGGAACTCATAACGTATTTCGCAACATTTAATAAAGCCTTTGCGTTCTAATTCATCAAGCGTTTCTGAAATTTTTATTCGTTTGATTTTTATTGCACGGTCACAAACAAACTCGTCAGGTGTAATAATATCGTTCTTGCTTTTAGATAGAATAAGTTTTTCAATGGCGGTTAAACTATTATCACTCTCTTTTATGACTGAAAAAGCATATTTTTCTATTTTGAGTATATTAAGTAAAACCAATTCTTCTAATTCGTGTTTTTCAATTGTTCTGTCGAGATATTGAAAATGCTCTAATGATAACGGGTTTCCGTCTAAAGGCCCGAAATCGTTTTTACGCCTGTTACGAAGAAGTAAAAGACATATTTGTTTCTGTCTTTCTGTTGTATCAAGAATATCCCACGAATGGATAGTTGTATGCCCGTTTCGTAAATCATTGAAAAGAAAATAATCGTTAAATCCATTATTACTGCTTGAAAGACTGGTTGCACCTGACGAATAAAGCTCGTATCCAAATCCTGAAACAACATCGTTATCATTTGCTTTTGAAGTGTCAATATCAATAACATTATCGTCTATAATATCTTTTAGTTTAGTTTTAATGCTCACTTTATCGGGTAATGAAAAAGATTTGAAAAACCGCACTTCATGAAACCCGATAATATAAATTCTGATGCGGCTTTGAGGAACGCCGTAATCAAAAGAATCTATAACATAATAATTTGCAAAATATCCTGCGTCTTTAATGCGTTGCATTATATATTCAAGGGATTCTTTGTTCCTTGGGTCTGCTAAACCTTTTACATTTTCAAAAATAAATGCTTTAGGACGCGATTGTTTTAATAAAAACAAAGCGTCGTTCCATAATTGTCCTCTGTCATCATCAAAACCAAGATTTATGCCCGCAATTGACCAACTTTGGCAAGGCACACCCGCCGTTAACAGGTCGTGTTGCGGAAGAGATTTTAATTTAGTTATGTCACCGAGATTTGATTCAAATTTTTCTTCATAATTTTGCATATATGTGTTTATAGCGTCAGGGGCGATTTCAGAAAATGCAATCGCTTTCCCCCCACACCTTTCAATAGCAATCCTAAAACCGCCTATGCCTGAAAACAAGTCAATAGCCGTAAATATAGACTCCATTATTACCTCCTACTTCAGAAGAGATGATATTGTATTTTCAGGAGGTTCAATGCAAAGATATTCACGATAAATCCGTTCTCGATATTCCACTCCGAGTTCATTTACCGAAGATATAAACGCTTGATAAGTCCCTTTACCGCCTATTAAATCCCAAAATTCATTTCCGATTAATACAGAAATATCCTTTTTCATATCGAACCATCTTAACGGAAAAGACCAAGCGTAATTTTCTTTTGCCCCATACGGATTATATGGAAGCGCATAATATACTTCATCTACAGGTTTTTGTTCCATAGACAGTAACTTGAACATTTTTTCTTTGCTGACTTTCGTTTGGTCGCTATTAGGTAACGGAGCTTTTAATTCAAATGAATACTTTTTACCTGTTGACTTGCTTTCGATAAATAAATCGCATACAACAGATGAAGGGATTTCTTCTCCATCACCCGCAAGTATGTATTCGAGTTCACCTTTCCAGTTAGGTTTTGTTTTATTCTCTTTTGTTGAGTGTTCTAAGCGATTCAATACTTCTTGAATTCTACGTAATCTTTCACTTTTGATAGTCCCTTCAATGAATTGTCCCTGTTGACAATCACCATGCATTTCTTTAGCTACAACAACAGCGAGTTTCTCCCAAGCATTACCGAAGGGAGTAACAAATCTTCGCTCAAAATGCGAACCCTTAAAAATTTCGTCGGGAACAAGTGCGGCATATAACGGTTTAGCAGCATGATGATTTTCGGGAATAAAAGGGTCTGTTATTAAAACCTTGTTCATAATTCGTTCCATCATATCTGAAATTATAACTGTTATTGCCTTTTTGATTCCGTTTGGAGTATTGGTATTATCTATCATAGTTTTCATTTCCCTTCATCTGCGATCATACTTACATACCTATACAATTTACAGTACACCATAATCAAAATGGCTTGTCAAGTCTTTTTTTGCAAAAACTTCTTAAACCTTACTTACTTGCTTGCTTTTGAAAAATATTTTCAAATCCCGCTTGACTCTCACACAATGGTATACTATACAATGAAATCGAGCTCAAACTTTTGCATATGTGAAAGGAAAAAACCATGATCAAGATCGGCGATTTTTCAAAGCTGTCGCGGGTCAGCATCCGAATGCTGCGCCACTACGACGAAATAGGACTTCTCAAGCCCGAAACGACCGACAGCTTCACAGGTTACCGCTACTATTCCCCCGCCCAGCTTCCAACAGCAAACCGGATCACGGCATTTAAGGATATGGGCTTCAGCCTCGCGTCTATTGCCGAAATCATGAAGCAATACCATGACCCTGAGGCGTTGGGGGCTTTCTTGGCTGTCAAGCTGGAGGAAGTTAGGGAAGAGGAACGGGAAACCTATACCCGGATCACGCTGATCGAAACAGCCATACAACGGCTGAGAAAGGACGAATATTCCATGAAATACGATGTAACACGCAAAACCATGCCGCGGCGGACGGTGGCAAGCCTGCGCAAAGTCATCCCGAACTATCAGGACGAGCGATCCCTCTGGGAACTGATGGGCAAAGAAACCGGGTGTACATTACAGATGGCCAACCCCTGCTATTCTCTCGCTGTTTTCCATGACGAAGGTCATAGAGACAGCGATGTCGATGTGGAAATCCAAATCGCGGTGCAGGAACAGGCTGAAAACACCGAAAACGTGGTGTTCAAGACCGTCGAGCCGATCGAAATCGCGTCGGCCGTTTACAAAGGAGGCTATGATCAAATCGGCGCGGTCAACGAGGCAGTGGCGGCATGGGTTTCCGACAACGGCTACGACTACAACGGCCCAGGGTTCTTCATCTACCATGTCAGCCCCGGTCAAGACCCCAACCCCGAGAACTGGGTGACCGAGATTTGCTACCCGATCAAACAAAAATAAGCACAGCTTAAACGAAGCAACGCTCCGGTGATTTCGCCGGAGCGTTGTTCTATTGCACGGCCTGCTTACTTCTTCAGGGTTCGCCGCAGCAAACCGATGACCTCGTCAAAATCCAGCGGTTTGCCGATGTGTTCGTCCATCCCGGATTCGATGCTCATTTCCACATCTTCTTTGAACACATTGGCCGACAACGCAATGATCGGGATGCTCCCGGCCTTCGGCAGATCCAAAGCCCGTATCTTGCGGGTCGCTTCATAGCCATCCATTTCCGGCATTTGAATGTCCATAAAGATCAAATCGTATTTGTCCGGGTTTTCCGTCATCATCTTCACGGCTTCCAGCCCGTTTTTCGCGCAGTCTGCTTCGATATGAACCGATTCCAGCAAAGAAACCATAATGTCCCGGTTGATCTCCACATCTTCGGCAACCAAAACGCAAAACCCTTCTAGACTGTGGTCTTCGTCCGTTTCTGCCATATGCGCCTCGTCGATCAAAACGCTCCCCAGCCGCTTGGTGACATAATCGTTTACCACCGAAGGGAAAATGGGTTTTTGCAGAAAATCGACCCCTTGAAGCTCGGCGTCCCGTTCGATCTCGCTCCATTCGGCCAGGGAGAGCATCATGATGAAAGACGCTTTGCCGTCTTTGCCGCGCAGGTAGCGGATCAGTTCCGTCCCGTTGCCGCCGGGCATATCCCAGTCAATGAAATACAGATCATATGAATTGCCCTTTTCGATCAAATCTATGGCTTCGGCGCAGCTGCCGGCCGTATCGCATTGCACCCCGAGCCTGCTGACGATCTCTGTGAAGTAATCCTGTACATCCTGTTCGTCGTCCACCAGCAAGACCCATTTATGGTGCAGATCATGATCTTTCTTCACCGTTATTTCCCCCGAATCGGCTTTTTCCGCCTTCATGGTGAAGGAGAAAACCGACCCTTTCCCGGCTTCGCTCTGAAACGATATGCCGCCCCCCATCAGTTCGGCGATCCGCTTTGAAATAGAAAGACCCAGCCCGGATCCGCCGAATCGGCGGTTGGCGCTGTCCTCACCCTGCACAAAGGCGTCGAACAGGCGGGTCTGGTGTTCTTTCCCGATGCCGATCCCTGTGTCGCTGACGTCAAACCGGATGGTATAGACGCCGTTTTCCTGCTTATCCAAGCTGGCTTTCAAGGTGACCGAGCCTAGCTCCGGCGTGAATTTCACAGCGTTCCCCAATAAGTTGGTGAGCACCTGTGTAAGCCGCTTTTCGTCGCCGGTCAGCATCATCGGAATGTTGGTGTCAAAATACACCGAGAATGTTTGCCGCTTTTCAGCCGCGCGCTGGTTGATGATGTTGGCCGCGCTCATCAGCATATTCTCAAAGTGAAAAGGCGCGTTATCCAGCGTCAGCCGGTCGGCTTCGATTTTTGATATGTCCAGAATGTCGTCAATCAGGTCTTGCAAATGATCAGACGCCCCTTTGATCCGGCTGATGGCGTAATCCTTGCTCTCCAAATCCCTTGCAGACGCCGCGATAGACGCCATGCCGACGACGGCGTTGAGGGGTGTGCGTATCTCATGGCTCATATTGGCCAGGAAGATACTTTTGGCGCGGTTGGCCGCCATGGCTTCTCTCAATGCCCATAACAAAATGATGGACAAAGCGATTCCCAGCATCCCGGTGGCAATCAGCATGGCAAGCAAGGCATTGGATTCGGCAACCTGACTTTCCACCTCGATCCCGAGGAAAAGGGCGGCAAAAACCTCCTTTTGCTCGTTGAACAGCGGGCGGTAATAGGATTGATACCTTGTTCCGAATAAATCAAGCCTGCCGTAATGCTCTTTTTTCTCTTCAAACAGAATCCGCGCAACGTCCGGGTCGAGGGTTGTGTCAACGGCGCGGTGACCGTCTTTTTGCAATGTCGTGGCAATCCTTGTCTCTCTTAAAAAGACAGTGGCTTCGGCGTTGAACAACTGGCTTAACTCATCCACCATTTTATCCGAATCGAGCCGTATCCCCGCCGAAACGACGCCGATCAGCACACCCCGTTCATCATACACAGGCGAGCCGGTGCGGATGGAGAGCTTCACCGTTGCGTCTTCATCGTACCAAGTGGTGACCTGCTCTCTGTTCAATGCGTTTCTCACATCGCTTTGGTCAACCACGGAGTCACCGTATACTTCAGGGCTGTTTGTTCTTGCCAGTGTAAACCCTTCACTGTCGGTCACAATGAAATAATCGACATGATACATATCGCACAGCTGCTCAAAAACAGAGAGGATGGCCTCCCTGTCCTTTTCCGCGATGGCTTTCACCGCGTCCGCGTTTCCTGCCGCCGTAGCGGCCGCTACTTTGGTCGTGTTCATACAAACTTCCAAATGATAATCCAAGCCAACCGCGCCGGATTGCAGCCGGTCATCGATCAGGTCTTGGCTGAATGATATAAAAATAGAGTACATGACAATGTTCATCACCACGATCAGGGTCAGGAAAAACAAGAAAACAGGAAAGACATATCTATTGTTTGCTTTCAACACAAGCACTCCCCTCTTCGTTCAGGCTCCCCATCCGGTAACCTTGCAGATCAAGCGAAACATAGCGGAACCCCGCCTCTTTCAGCCGCTGATGCACCTCTTCCCGGTTTGCTGCCGTAATAGCAAACCCCTCACCGTTGGTTTCGATCCGCCCAACGTCCCCGTGGTGACAGCGAACCCGAAGCTGCCTGATCCCCAACGCCCGCAAGCTCTCTTCCGCTTGTTCCACCATACGGAGTTTGCTTTCGGTGATGGTTTCGCCGTATGGAACCCTTGACGCAAGGCAGGCCAAAGCGGGTTTGTCCCAAGTTGGCAGCCCCATCTCTTCCGACAGGACGCGTATTTCGGCTTTGGTCAGTCCGGCGTCCCGGAGCGGGCTGAACACGCCAAGCTCGCAAACCGCTGCAAAGCCGGGACGGACGTCGCCGTCGTCATCCTTGTTGCTTCCTTCCGATAAATGAGAAAAACCTTTCTCAACAGCCGTCTCTTTTAACACTGAGAGCAGTCTCATTTTACAGTGATAGCAACGATCAGGCGGATTACTAGCAAACCCGTTAACTTTCCATAAATCCACATTAACCGTAAAATGTGTGATTCCCCTGTCCCGGCAGAAGGAATCGGCCTCCGAAAGCTCCCGTTGGGTGGATACGCACGAACGGGCGGTCACGGCGCAAGCCCGTTTTCCCAATACATCATGGGCGGCGTTCAATAAAAAGGACGAATCCACGCCGCCCGAGAAGGCAACGGCGGTATTACCCATTTTGGCAAGAGCCTCCTTCAACGAGTCCAGCTTTGTCACTCTATCGTCCCCCCTCCGATCACGACGTCCCCGTCGTAGATCACAGCCGCCTGCCCGGGCGTGACGGCCCGCTGCGGCTGGTCGAACTCTATATGGAATGTTTGGCTGTCTGTTTGGGTGATCACGGCGGGCTGCCCGGGATGGCGGTAGCGGATCTTCACCGCGGCGCGTAACGGTTTGTCAAGATTGGGAAACGCAATCAGGTTGCCATTGTTCACCGTGAGGGCGCGGGTATAGAGGGTTTCCTCCGTTCCCAAAATGATGACATTTTCCTTCGGTTTGATCTCTTTGACATAGAGCGGTTTTTCATGAGCGACGCCCAAACCGCGCCGCTGACCGACGGTATAATGGATGACCCCTCTGTGCTCCCCCAAATCGCGGCCGTCGGTTCCCATAAAGCGGCCTTTGGGGAAGCTCTCGCCGGTTGTCCGGGCGATAAACCCGGCGTAGTCCCCGTCCGGTATAAAGCAAATATCTTGGCTTTCCTTCTTCTGAACGGCCGATAGCTCCCGCACATCTTCTTTGGTCAGGTTCCCTAGAGGAAAGATGATCCGCGCCAGCTGCTCCTGCGTCAGGGTATAGAGGACGTAACTCTGATCTTTCCCGAGGTCTTTCCCCTTTTTGAGAAGGTACCGGCCGCCTTCCCGCTCAATGCGCGCGTAATGCCCGGTTGCGACCCTGTCAAATCCCAAATCATCGGCGCATTGCAAAAGCCGCCCGAATTTGAGGAAGCGATTGCACTCCACGCAGGGATTGGGCGTTCTGCCCGCTTTGTATTCCTTGATAAAAGGGGCGGTCACATGGGCTTGAAAGTCGGCGGACAGGTTAAAGACATGCAAGGGGATTTGGAGCCTCTCCGCGGCGGCGCGGGCTTCATCCGCCGCCCCGCTCCCTTCAAACAATTCCAAAACCGCGCCCTCGCAATGAACCCCCTGTTGTTTGAGCAGCAAAGCGGCGGCGGTGCTGTCCACCCCGCCGCTCATGGCGATCAAATCCCTATCCATAGAGGCAGTATACCAAAAATAGGCTGCTGATGCAAGCCTGAAACCATTGACATTTCCCTTCCTTTCTCATATAATCAAACGATGGCGCAAAGGGAAAAAAGGGAGGGAAAGGGCATATGGGCTACAAATCAGGCGGAACTTGGCTCTTTTTGATGAAAGCCCTCCTCTTTCTCACCGCTTTGGGCGTCTTTTTTATGGGACAAAACCTTTTTTACGAGCAAACCGTCTTCTATTTTTGGGGAAACTATATCGTCCTCTTTATTTATGCGGTCATTTTATATTTCTCCTGTAAGATATACAACGGGTTTCATTTCGGGCGGGTCGATTTTCAAGAGATCATCCTCTCCTGGATTCTTTGCCTCTTTATCACCAACACCATAGAGTATTTCCAGCTCAGCCTGCAATCCCAGCAGCTCCTGCCCGCATGGGGGTTTGTCGTCATCTTTGCCGTGCAGTCGTCTTTGGTCGTTCCTTTTGTCTACTTCACTGATCGAATCTTTTACAAATTCAATCCGGCGCACCGAGCCATCATCGTCTACGGACGGGAGGGAAAAGCCCGGAACTATTGCGAACTTCTTCAAAAGCATCAGAAGCGGTTTACCATAAAGCGGGTCGTCTCGCAGGATGAACCGCAGAAATCGCTGCTTTGCCTGATCGACGAATCGGAATCGGTCTTTTTCATTGATGTGGACGAGAAAAACAGGGAGTATTTATTCGATTATTGCTTCCGCCACAACAAACGGATATATATCCTCCCCACCTTTTCAAGCGTGCTGCTGAACACCGCCGAAGTCTCTTGGATTTCCAACACCCCTATGTTTTGCCCGAAAAGCCCTGTGCCGGACGCCGGGACGAGGGTGGTGAAAAGGATCATGGACATCGTCCTGTCAACGCTGACCATCCTTCTCCTCAGCTGGCTCATGCTCATCGTTTGGCTGGCCATCCGTTTGTCCGGCCGCGGCCCGGCGGTGTATAAGCAAATCCGCGTAACCAAAGGGGGAAAGCATTTTACCCTGTATAAATTCCGCAGTATGAGGATCGACGCCGAGAGCGACGGGGTTCCGCGATTGGCCGCGAAAAACGACGACAGGGTCACGCCGGTCGGCCGGATTCTCAGGAAAACAAGGATCGACGAACTGCCGCAGATGTTCAACGTCTTTTTAGGCTCGATGTCCTTGGTCGGCCCCCGGCCGGAGCGGCCTGAGATTATGGAGCAATATGAGGCCATTTACCCGAATTTCGCTTTCCGCACCAAAGTCAAAGCCGGGATAACAGGGTTGGCGCAGATTTATGGAAAATACAACACCGCGCCGGACGAAAAACTCTTTTTAGACATCATGTACATCGAAAAGTTTTCCGTTTGGCAGGACGTAAAGCTCATCCTCCAAACGTTCAAAGTTTTATTTATGTCTCAAAGCACGGAAGGGGTTTCCGAAGACAGCACAACCGCGCTTCAGGAAAAGGAAGGGTAAACACATGCCGCAAAAAAGAATGTCCAAACAGCAAAGAGTATCGCACTTGCTCGACAGCACCGAAAAATGGCGGGGTAAGATCGCGCAAATCCTGATGATCGCGCTGCTCTGCATACAGCCCCTTTATGTCAACACGGCCGGATATTATCGGCTGACCTACCACAAATTTGTCTTTTTCATTGTGTGTATGAGTGCCGTTATCCTTGCGCTGGGCTTTATATGGTTTTACAAAAGAGCCAACGGGCTTCCCCCGCAGCCGCGCGGAAAACTCCGCGCCGCCGATTGGGCGGTGCTGGGATTTGCCGCCGTTGTATTGGCGTCGGCGTTGTTTTCGCCCTATAACGGAACTTTTGACATCCGGGGCAAGGAGGTCAATGTTTGGGTCGGCCTTGCCGAACGGTATGACGGGGTGATCACGCAGCTGTTCTATGTCGCGGCGTTTTTCATCATTTCACGCTGGTATACCCCCCGCAGACGGGATTTCTATTTGTTCGGTGCTTCGTCCGTCCTGATCGCTCTGATCGGCATCCTTCAGTTCCACGGGATGGATTTTCTCGGGCTGTGGCCCAATGACAACCCGGACTTTTACCGGGAGAACTTTTATAACATACACTTCCGCTCCACGCTGGGCAATGTGGACATTGTTTCAACCTATGTCTGCGTGGCCGTCTTGCTGTGCGGCTTTCTTTTCATTCGATCCGCGTCGGCGTCAAAATGGCGGTACCTTTGGCTGGCGGGCAGCGGCATGAGTTTTTGGCTGATGATCCTGGCCGGTGCTTATTCGGGTATGTCCGGGATCCTGCTGACGGTTTTTCTTGCCCTTCCCTTCCTCATTGAAAGCCGGCGGCATTTGGGCAGATTTCTTCTTCTCGGCTCGAGCTGGGCGGGCGCGTTTGCCCTGCAAAAGCTGACCTATGACGCTGCCATATTGAAAGCCGGGGTTGGCAGGCCTCTTTTGTTCGCGGGCGCGGCTGCCGTTTTGCTGGCGGGCGGATTGCTGTTGACCGTTTTTTGGAAGGGGAAAGACCCCGACCCAAACGCTCCGGCGAAATGGAAACCGGGCGTCTTGCTGATCACCGCGTCGATGGTGATCGGTTTGGCCGGTGTTGAGGTCATGGGGAGGCGCGAGGACGGCCCGAGAGATTATAAAGACGCGGTGTATCAGATGCGCGAGATACTGCATGGCAATATCTCCGATGATTTCGCCACCAACCGTGTGTATATATGGAGGAACGCGCTGAGCGTTTTCCCTCAATACCCCATTTGGGGAACAGGCCCCGATTCGTTTGCCAAAGCCTTTCCCGCCGAAGCGCATTTGGCTTGTCTCGAATTTCATGAGGAATGTGAGGCGGCCCGCCCCGGACTCCCTGATGCAAATCATTTCGACCCGTCCCGGCATTATGAATTTTACGATAAAGCGCACAATGAATATATTCAGCTTCTCATCTGTCAGGGAATCCTCGGGTTGCTCTTCTATTTGGCGTTCTTGGGTATTCTTTTTGTCAAGTCCGTCCCGAAGACATTCAAAAATCCGCTGCTGATGGCCGTTTTGGCGGCGTTTACCGGGTACTGTATTCAGGCGTTTTTCAACATAAGCCTGCCCATCGCCAGCCAAATGCTATGGGTTTTGGCGGGTATCTTGGCCTGCAAGAGTTTTCGTGACGGCGCGGAGATCGATTTGATATGAAAAAAGCAATCATCCTGCTCATATCCTTGCTGTTGCTGACGGCGGGGTGTTCGGTGACGGAAGGGGAGCCGTCCGTGCCGATTGAGCCGTCTGCGGCGGCGGAAGATGTTGGCGTCCCGTCTCCCGATCCTTCCCTGATACCGCCGCCTTCGCCCCTTCCGTCTCTTCTTCCGTCACCCGAACCGCCTCCCGAGCCGGAACCGACGGTTATCACCATCCAATTCGCGGGGGACATCCTGCTTCACGACTCCACCATTGAAAACGCAAAAATCGGCGACGGGATGTATGATTTTAAGCCGTTCTTTGAGGTCATCAGGCCGTGGATCGGCGGCGACCTCGCCCTCTGCAACATGGAAACGCCGGTTGACGTTCACGGGGGGAACAAGAACGTGATCGGTTACCCGCGTTTCAATGCGCCGTTTGAGATTCTCGAAGGGCTGGAATACGCGGGATTCAATCACCTCATCCATGCCAACAATCATGTCTTTGATCAAAAACTGGCAGGGCTGCAAGCCACGCTGGCCAATTTTGCCCGCGCGGGGTTTTCGCATACTGGGACATATGCCGATGAGGAATCGTTCAACACGCCCACCATGTTGGATGTACAGGGGATTCAAATAGGCGTCCTTGCCTATACCGACGCGGTCAACGGGCTGGAAAATCTGATCCCGGACAGCGTCCGACCTTTCGCGGTGCGCCGTTTCAGCTCAAACAGCCTCAACAGCCTGCCGAAAATGGCGGAAGATATTGCCGCCCTGCGCGAAGCGGGGGCGGAGTTTGTCATCGTTTCGCTCCATTGGGGTGCCGAGTATGTGGATAAACCGACCCAAACACAGCAGGAAATAGCGCGCGGGCTGGCCGAAGCCGGAGCCGACGCCGTCATGGGCGGTCACGCCCACTGCGTTCAGCCCATCGAATGGCACGAACGGGAAGACGGCTCAAAAAGCCTGATCATGTATTCGCTCGGCAACTTTCTTTCCGACCAAAGCAGAAGAAACGACCCCTTGCACAAGACGCAATACGGGATGCTGGTCAGCCTGACGGTGACCAAAACCCCTGAAGGGGACGTCTTCCTAGGCGATTGCACCGTTCTGCCCACCCTATGCGCGCGCAACGAAGAAGATCGCTATACCCTTCTGCCGCAGCCTAACCCCGGAGACGCCGCCGTTGCCGTGAGCATGTTCGGCGAAACCACCGCCGATTGGGGAAACCGAGCCTATGAGCATATACAGAAAATCGTCGGCGAGGGGTTTTTATCATGAAAAACACAACCATCGGAAAAATAGGGGCGGCTGTCACAGGCATATCTGTCGCGGCGTTCTCATTTAATGTGCCACCTGTTCCATCATAACACTCTTCAGTGTCGATGTGTAGTCGAAACCGTGGTAGCCATAGGCGTTGTTGGCGACAATCCACTCATTGGCAACCAAGTAGCCTAAGGTTAAATCTCCATAAAGCTCACTTTTTCATCTGTAGGATCCAAGCCAAACCTGACAATACGACCTTGTATCTCAAAGTCTAGCATCAAGCAATAGAAATATGGCCCGCCTTCCTCATCATACCATTCGGCTTTTGGAAATCCGAATAAAGCTATAAGTTCCTCTTTATTTATCTCAAGTGAAATTCCATTAACAACACACCTGCTCGGTGATATATAGACCATTGTTATTACTGAATTTGTAGTGTGAAAATATATGCCATCGTATAAATAAACTCCTGTTTCTGATACTAGTTCAGGCGAACCTCCAAGAACATCAATAACTTCCGCTATATCACTTCCGCCAAGCTCTAATAACTGATAAAAATCATATATTGATGTTGGCTCTGGGGATTCTGTCGAGGGGGATTCAGTATCAGATGGCGACGGTTCTGATGTTGACGACGGTTCGATGCTTGGTTCAGCTGATGGCTCGGGTGAGGGTGATGGCGAGGGAGTATGTAATGGAGGAGGAGAGGGCGATAGGATAACCTCTATTGATGGGGAGTTATCCAGTTCGTCACCGAAAGTGGGTGTATTCTCTGCTAGTGTACAAGCGGAAAATAATGTAAAAAACATTATCGGGATAAGCATTAAAAGATATGGACGGCTTTTCATAGGGTTTTCACCTCTCGCTTCTTGTTAGCTTACTGAAATCTATTATACGCCTCTTTTGCTGCGTCGTTCATATTTTTTGCATATTTAGGATCCCCATTACCTGTCGGGGATTCGCCATAATACATACACATATGCCCTCCAAGAGGCCAGCTACTAAGAGCTGGATTGCGATCTTGTGGAGGTGTGTCTATATCACTTGGCAGACCCGATTTCCCTCCACTAAAATCGGATGCGTGAGGCCTTAGATGAAAACCAACAGCAATCCGACGTTCTCCCACGATAATGATACCAGAGCGGGCATCAAATGACCAAGAACTTGTACTAGACCATTTTGAATCGGTTGGTAAAGCACTTGGATCAAGAATGCTTTTGATAACGTTAGTATCAGCAACAGTCGCGGGAGACCAATCTGTATGATAACTAACAGCAGGAGGAGCCCAATAAATGTTAAATGATTTTCCTGAATTCAAGTCCAACAAGACTACTATTCTGCGTCCTCCGCCAATTTGAGAAGCCTCTTTTTGTGAAAGCAACTCTACCTTTGCGTATTCCTTCATTGCTAGATGTCGCTTTACCGCACCGCTAAACACAAACGATTTTTCTCGACCTACATACTCGCAAGCCATTAGCGTTTGAAAGTAGTCAAAGTCAATAAGCATATTTTTGGAGTTATAGCCTCCATAATAGTAGAGTGCAGTTGTTTCACGTATAATATCACGATTTGCCATTCCCGGAGTATTTGATTTTACAGCTATTTCAATCTCTGTTTTATTTCCTTGAGCATAATACCGGATTTCGACGCTGCTATTGATTTCCACCTTACCGCCTATTCGTTCACCCTCTTTATTTGATTGCGGCTTCAACCCATATGCTCGAAATGCGTTTTCTAGATTTATGTAGATGGTACTATCCCCGCTTACAAAGTATACATCAAGCATAGCCCCTTGATAAAATTGAACTGTGCCACCTTTTATCTGTTGTGCTGTAGATGAAACTCCCGTTTTCGTCGCTTGTTGATGCCAAGCGATCGTTGCCGCCGCCGACTGCCGCTCAATCTCTTTGTACGCATTCTCCGCCTGTATCGCTCTCCGCTTCTCCGCTTCAGGCAGGGAAGCGATACGCTCCGCGCGGGAGATCGCGCGTTTGGGTTTTCCTTTCCATTCCCGAACAGGCGGGTCGGGAGGCCGGGGGATATATGTCACCTTCACCGAACTGCCGTATTTTGCATAATCGCGTTCTTCCAGGATGTAGTATTGCTTCTCCATACTTTTATGCTATCAGTATACCACAGATAGATGTGACATAGAATGACATCAATTATTCTCCGGCACATTACGGCCTCTTCACCCAAAATGCTTGATAAAGGCGGTCAGCGACGTATCCCGGTTGACCCTGACGCGCGGGATGTTCAGCGGGTCGTCAAACTCCCGCCAATAGCCGTGCTTGGTGGTGAGCGTATATTGATAGGTTTCGGAAGCGACGGCCGTGACCGAATCGTTGTGCGAACCGACAGGGTAACACAGGGCAACGGGCGTCTTTCCAATGAGTTCGGCGATGATCTCCGCGCTCTTGGTGTATTCTTCCCTCTGTTGGTCGGCATTGCGGGTGATCAGGTCGGGGTGGGTATGGGTGTGTGACTGGAAGGAAACCAGCCCGCTTTCAGCCATCTCAACGATCTGCTCCTCGGTCAGGTATATATTGCCGCCGATGAAGTTGGTGATTAGAAAAATCGTCACTTTGAACTCATATTTTTGCAGTAACGGGAAGAGTTCTTCGTAATTATCGCGGTATCCGTCGTCAAAGGTGAGCATGACCGGCTTTTCAATGTCGGCGGAGAGGGGGAAGTCCTCAAATGTCACGCCGGTGTATCCGTTGTCGCGCAGGTATTCCAGCTGCGCTTCCATCCGAGCCGGGCTGACGAACAATTGTTCCAGCCCCCACACATTATCAGAAACGGCATGGTACATGAACACCGGGGCTTTCCTGCCCCTGTCGCCCGTAAACGCCGGAGAAGTTATAACCGGGGACGGCTCGGGAGACGGTTCCGGCGAGGGTTCGGGCGACGGCGACGGCTCAACAGACGGCGAAGGCTCCTCTGTGGGTGACGGGGAAAGCTCGGGTGAAGGCGACGTCTCTTCGGTCGGCGAAGGGGACGGCTCCAGCGTGGATGACGGCTCCGCCGTCTCCCCGGGCGGGGGGACACAACCGCACAGCAAGGCGGCAATCAAGAGCAGCGAGCCCGCAACGCGGATCAATCTTTTCATTTGCAACAACTCCTAAGTTTCTACTCTATCCGGCAACTAAACATATCCAATATAGCTATGGATCACATTCGGCATTTTGAACGTCCCATCAACGCTATACTTCGCAAAAAGTTGTTTCAATTCCGCGATATAATCCGAAAAATTTGCATTGTCTTCCTTAAGTGCGTACGATGAAGATAAAATCCTGCCGATAAAGCCATCCTCATCCATAGTATAATCGTTTGCGAATGTTTTATAATCCACCAAGCCGTTCTTGAAAAATCCGGCGTGGTGATCGGGAACGATCCCCCTTTGCCCGCCTGAAAAAGCCGGGGCTTCAGGGCAATACCGCCTGTTGATCTCGTCGCACGCTATCACGGATTCCGCATCGGGAATCCTGGCATTCCACACAAGAACAACTTTTCCGTTCTCTTTGAGGATTCTTTGGCACTCCGCCTGAAACCGTTCTTCATCGAACCAATGAAACGCCTGCGCTGCCGTAATATAATCAACGCTTTGATCCGGCAGTGTTGTTTTTTCGGCGGGTGAATTGTCAAATGTACAGTTTTGGAAACCAGACAGGGTTTCCCTTGCAACCCTGAGCATATCATTGTTTGGTTCTATACAAATAACCCTGCTGCCTCTTTCCAGCAAGAGTTTTGAAAAAATGCCTGTCCCCGCGCCGATGTCGGCGATGACGCCGGTTTTGTCAAAACCAATCTCACCGTAGAGATAATCCATAAATTCCGCGCTGTACGTTGGACGGTATCGGGCATATTGATCGGCTATGCCGCTAAACCTGCTTGTGTTGTCTTTCAAAGTATTTATCCTTTCCTCGCTGCAGCCCGAACCCTCTATGAGGTCAATCCGAAATGCGTTGCAAGCGTGTTCATCGTTTCCAGCCGTGTGTCACTTGTTACATCTTTTCGCATGATCGTGAAAAAACCGCTGTCCGCCCATTCGTCATAATATTCCTGCCGGCAAGTTCTCTCCAATATGGCGCGGAAGTTTTCCAACCCCTTTTCCGGGTCGTCCATTTTCTGTATTTGTTCTAAAATCCACGGCTTATCATCATTGCGATTGAAGAAATTCTCAACAGAGATTGACGGCGAAGTCAGCATAACCGCCACTTGATGATAGTCCGCGATCTCACGCAGTACAGGGATAGGCAGATTGGTGTCAACAATGACATTTTGCGAACGGGAGACGGACATCAAATACGATACTTCAAACTCAATTAACTCTTGAGTACAACCCAGCATCCAACGATCATATTCCTCCGGCGTCCTGCTGTAAAATTCCTGCCAATCCTTCTTCGTTTGAAAATAACCAAGATTGGGATACTTGTCCGGCGTTATAATACCTTCAGGCACACAATCATAGTTTTCGCCGCAATGGATCAGCCCGAACGTATCCGCAAGCATTTTCACCATGGTGGATTTTCCCGCATATGCCGTTCCGTTGATAAACAGTACATTTTTCAGGTGATGCTTTATAACGAGATTGTCTATGTTCATTATTACTCTTCCCACTTTTTAGGTTTGCCGTTGTGTTGTATTTTAGCTGATTCACTTAAAATCCGAAGCCAAAATATCCATATACACCAAGTCGATAAAATGTCCATCCTTGATTCGCGCTTCCCGTCTGCGTCCAACCTCGCGGAATCCGACCTTCTTGTAACAAGCTATCCCTTGAGGGTTGTCGGCATGGACAAGCAGCATGACATTGTGCAGATTCAAAATGTTAAAGCCGTAGCCCAATATCAGCCGGATCGCTTCCGCGCCGTACCCCTTGCCGCGCCGCTCGGCGTCACCGATGAACAATCCAAGCGTCGCCCTGCGATGAATATGTTCTATGTCCATTAAGCTGATATTGCCGATCAATTCGTCATTGTCCTTGAGAACGATTGCGTAATTATGGCCTTCGTTGCTCAGTTGTTCCAATGTTTTCTTCTCGTTGCCAAGAGAAACCATCTGTCTGAAAAGTCCAATATGGTCAGCCACATCGGGGTCATTGAGCCACTTGGTATATTGCTCCGCGTCGTCCGGGTTCATCGGCGACAGGTAAAGCCGCTCTCCGATGATTTTGGGGAAATACCGCATTTTACTCCTCCGTTGCACATAAAGCAACCATCCGGTCTGCACCAAATCGTTGCTTTATCGCATCTCCTATTTGTTTCCATATTTGGCAGGGGCAGAAGGGATCGAACCCTCGACCTACGGTTTTGGAGTGCGGTTTTTCTCTTGTTGTGGCTTTTCGTGGCTTGCCGTAACCGTTGGTATTTCAAGGTTTTTGTCGATCTGCCTTTTGCAACTGCCAGTAACTTCACTTGAACATTTGCGATTTACTTGAACAAAACTTGAACGAGTACGAGCGGGTAAACCACCCCTGTTGCTCTGCTCAACTCCCCTTACTGTGTTTCAGTATAGCAGAGGCAGGTCGGGTTGTAAACCCCTTTTTCAATGGCTCCACGTATTGACAGAAGCCGCCCGCGCCGATATAATGGGGATATAGGCGGCTCTGTTGTCCGTCGTGCGGGTTAAGGAGGCCGGGAACTTGTGAACATCGGCTACTGCAAACAAGCGCAAAAGGCGATTGAACGCTTAGACATTCCCACAAAACAGAGGATACGAAAAGGGATCAACAACCTGCCGGCTGGGGATGTAAAGCGGCTGAAAGGTCACACCAGTTTGTACCGGCTGCGGATAGGTGACTGGCGCATACTGTTTACCATGCTGGCAAGCGATATAATTGTTGAGGACGTTCTCCCTCGCGGAGACGCTTACAAATAGCAGGAGGTAGGATATGGCTACGAACGCGACACGGCAACACCTTCATACCCTTGTGGATATGGTAGAGGATGTCGGGCTGGATACCTTGTATAATGTTATGATCCGCTTCATCCCGGAGGACGACGCTCTGCCGGATGAGGTTGCCGCCCATACCTCCGCTGTGGAGGAATACCGGCGCGGTGAAATTGTCCGTGACGGGGATATTGACTGGAATTGAAACAATGCCCTTGCGGGTCAGAAAGGTCGGGTTTATACCCGGCCTTTTGTGTTTGCTACTCGTCCTCGGAACACGCGGCGGAATGTGAACACCTTGACCCCCCATTTTTTGACCTACTACGACCCTTCAAAGTCCTCTGTTGTCACCTAAAGTCCTTCCAACGGGAAAACAGAACCCCCTGTTTTTGTCAAGTGAAAAAACCGCCAGTGGATATAATTGAAACATCCGCCAGAAAGCACATCGGAACACGCAATGATGTGTTATACTGGAGTGGGGGCATAAGTTCCAGTTATGCCCCCCGT
>Ga0082212_10002706_pt1 | contig 25591 bp, 23 predicted proteins | sample TergutNt197P3_FD_71548 | JGI IMG/M metagenome (GOLD analysis project Ga0082212, IMG submission 71548) | Neocapritermes taracua P3 segment gut microbial communities from Petit-Saut dam, French Guiana - Nt197 P3 | ecosystem: Host-associated > Arthropoda: Insects > Digestive system > Gut ...
ACGTAAACTGCCTATTTGTTTGCCAGTTTTTCAAATTCGACCGTTTTTTGTTTGCTCATACCACTACATATAGTAGGCGAGTCGTCAAACTACTACTATTTTGAAAATACCGTGAACGGTTACGTTTTTTCAAAGGAAAGGGGGTTTTATGAACGTTAGCAGGACATTGATACTTGTGCTCATGAACACGGTAGTTTTGCTGTGTATTGGTTTTTCATTCGGAGCAGAAGATGCAAAAGAGGACCCGCCGAAACCGTATCCCGGTGGCTCGGGAAAATTCACCAAACTTGTCTGGTTCGACGAATTCGACAAAGATGGCTTACCCAACCCAGAAAAATGGGGATATGAAAAAGGATATATACGCAATCAGGAACTCCAATACTACACGGTTGCCCGCAAGGAAAACGCCGAGATCAAGGACGGACATCTGGTCATCACCGCTCGGAGAGACAACGCTGTCATTGACGGTGCAACACGCGAAATCACATCCGCTAGTCTGACAACCCGCGGAAAAGGGAGTTGGCAACTCGGTCGCATCGAAGTTCGGGCGAAAGTACCCCAGGGACTCGGACCTTGGCCCGCCATATGGACGCTTCCGGCGAGTAACAAATACGGCGGTTGGCCAAGAGGCGGCGAAATCGACATCATGGAATATGTCGGATTTGAACCAAACAAAGTTCACTTCTTCGTACACACGAGCAAGTACAACCACACGAAAGGAACCGGTCGCGGAACTGCAATCGCTCTGGAAAAACCCTACGAAGATTTCCACGTCTATGCCATCGAGTGGTTCGAAGATCGCATCGATTGGTATCTGGACGAGAAAAAGGTTCTCACGGTGGAAAACGACGGCACCGGCTGGGAGGCTTGGCCCTTCGACCAGGAGTTTTATCTGATTTTGAATTTTGCCTTCGGCGGCGCATGGGGAGCGCAAAAAGGTGTCGATCGTGATGCTCTGCCGTTAGAGTACCGTATTGATTACGTGCGGGTATTTCAGTAATCCGCTCACCGTTTTAACATGATGACATGATGTCAGAACCGGTCATCCGCATTGATTTTTAGCACACTCAATGATATACTTGACCGGGTGTCCAAACAACCGAATCTCTTCCTGCATGCGACGACCGCACTGGTCAAGGAATTCGCTAAAACCAAAAGCGAACATGACCTGCGGTTGAAAGTGCGCGATGCCTTCTTCGGCGAATACAACGTCGATGTCGAAGACGAGCGGATCGACTTTCTCGTCTATTATGACCGACCCGGCTTCTTCACCGAAACCTTCCTTTGGGCGGAATCAAAAGACAAGCCGACCGACGTGTTTGAAATGTTCGCCCAACTGCTGCTGACGATCAAGAAAAAACTGGACGGCGGGGAAATGCCGCCAAAATATCTCGGCGTATTTGACAAGGAAAAAATTGCCTTCACGGAATTCTGCAACGCTCTGCCTATTTTCAACCTGAACGATTTTAACTGGACGGAACGTCCCTCGTCCGTCTCGAAAAAGACGGTCAATCAGGTGGCAAAATACCTGAAAAACATCGTGCAGTACCGCTTTGAAAGCGATGTTGCGGAAGTCCGGGAATTTATCAAAGGGAATTTTGCTTTCGGCAAAGTTGGAACAACGAAGGCACAGATCAACAAGAATAATTTCATTGCGATCTACAATAAGTGGTTCAGAGAGGTGTTGCCGACCATCGGCTTGACCGACAAAGATTGGAAAGACCTGAAAAAGCATGGTGTCAGCGATTGCGATTTTTATCTTGCCGATTTGTTGAGCGAAGACAATAAGACGATCAGCGACAAATTGAATATCGTGTTGCAGATGACGTATTACGAATCGAAACTCAAGCATGTGAACAGAATCAAATTTTATTACGAAAAAATCAACTTTCGTGATAAGGGGGAGGCACACACCAAATTTTGGTCGCGATATGAGCGACCGCCGAAACAGGAATATCATAAACATATCATCGAACGACGTGATCTTCTTGTGCCGCAGGATATTCGGGAACGAATCGGTGCCTATTTCACGCCTCAAATGTGGGTCGAAAAATCGCAGGAGTATTTGGCGAAGGTGTTCGGCGAGAATTGGCAGGAGGAGTACTACATTTGGGATTGTTGCGCTGGTACATGTAATCTGCTCGCTAATCTTACGGAAAAGCATCGCATTTGGGCATCGACCATTGACCAACCTGATGTCGATATTGTGCATGAAATTATTGACAATCACGGGCTCGGTCTATTGAAGAAACACGTTTTTCAATTCGATTTTCTCAACGGCGATTTCAGTAAACTGCCCAAGAGTCTTCGGGATGTCATCAATGATCCAGAAAAACAGAAGAAATTGATCGTCTATATCAATCCGCCGTATGCAGAGGCAACAAGTCATAAACAAAGAACAAAGTCTGGCGTGGCAAAAGATATTGAAGCCGATTTCAAGTCCGTCATTGGTGCCGCCTCGAATGAACTTTACGCTTACTTTTTTGCAAAAATTTATCAGCAAATCCCAGAAGGCAAACTGGCATCGTTCAGTACTGTAAAATATGTCAATGCCCCAAATTTTGCACAATTTCGTGAATTTTTCAAAGCCGCCTACCGAAAAGGTTTTCTTGTGCCTGCAAAGACATTTGATAACGTGCAGGGACAGTTTCCTATCGGCTTTCTCATTTGGGACTTTGAGAAAAAGCGTAAGATAACCGAAATCAAGTGTGATGTATTCAATGCTCACGGAAACATTATCGGTAACAAGCGGGTGTATGGCAATCTGCCACCAAGTATCAATAAATGGATTGCACAGGCTAACACTCCTTCGGAAATCAGAATCGGCTACCTAAACTGTGTGACACCGATGTTTCAAAACCAGGGATACGTTTGGATAGATCAAGTGGAACCCATCACGCACTGCTTGCATTTGCCGATTCACTCACGGAATTTGATTATTGCGGCAATTTATTATGCTGTCCGGCACTGTATTAAAGCAGATTGGATCAATAATCGCGACCAATTTTTGTTTCCGAATGAGAGTTATAAGAAGGACAAACGTTTTCTGGATGACTGCCTGATTTTCACGTTATTTCATCATCAAAATCGGATTAAATCGTTGGATGGCGACAATCATTGGATTCCCTTCACGGAAAAAGAGGTTGACGCAAAGGACAATTTCCAATCGACGTTCATGAGCGATTTTCTGAAAAAACGAAAATTGAGCAAAGAGGCAAAAATGGTCTTCGAGGCGGGCAAAGCACTGTGGCGATACTATCACGAAACCATTAAATTTAATGACAGAGCACCGGTCGATGCATCGCTTTATGAAATTCGAGAATACTTCAAGGGACGAGACGGCAAAGGCAGAATGAAACAGAAGGCGACCGATGAACAATTTAATGATCTCGATGCGGAATTACGGGCGGCATTGAAAAATTTGGCGGTGAAAATTCAACCGAAAGTTTACGAGTACGGATTTTTGAAAAAATAAAACGCCATGCAAACACCGGTCATTCGCATTGAGGGAGCGAGAACGCACAATCTCAAAAATCTGACGTTGGAGATTCCCCGTAACCAATTCGTCGTCATTACCGGTCCGAGCGGAAGCGGAAAAAGTTCGCTTGCCTTTGATACCATCTTCGCCGAAGGACAACGGCAATACCTTGAATCGCTCTCCCTTCATACCCGGCAATTCCTTCGGCAACTTGACCGACCCGACGTGGACAGAATCACTGGCTTGCAGCCGACCGTTGCCATCGACCAACGCGGTCGCACCGCCAATTCCCGAAGTACCGTTGGCACGCTCACCGAAATCTACGATTTTCTCCGTCTGCTCTATGCTCGATGCGGACTCGTCCACTGCTACCAATGCGGCAGACCGATTCGGCAAACGCCGCCGACGCGGATCATCGAAACGCTGATGCAACTGCCGGAGAACACCCGGCTGATGTTGCTTGCTCCACAAAACCGGGGGGCTAACGCCGCCCCGCTCTTGCGCTCTGACGACCTTTTTCAAAAAATCATCAAGTCGGGTTTTTTTCGTGTTCGGGTCGATGGCGAATTTCTCGACCTCGAACAACCGCCAAAACTTGACGCTTCCGTTCCGCACGACATTGAAATCGTGATTGATCGACTCGTTGTCAAAGAGGAGAGCCGCTCCCGCCTTGCCGAGTCATTGCAACTTGCTCTTAAACATGGCGAAGATTCCGTCATTGCCGTTTATGAAACGGAGAAAGACCGCTGGAGCGACTTGCCGTTCAGTGTTCGGTACGCTTGTCCGCATTGCAATATCAGTTACACCGAATTGGAACCGAGGACGTTCAGTTTCAACAGTCCGTATGGAGCATGTCCGAAGTGTTCGGGAATCGGTTGTACGGAATGTGAAGGTAGCCGATTGCGTGCTGAAGCGCGGAGCGTAACCTTTGCGGAGAAGAGGATTCACGAAATTTGTGCGCTGCCGATTGAGGAAGCGTTGGCGTTTTTAGCCACGGATAACACGGATGACCACGGATTTTTTCATCCGTGCATATCCGTGTCTTCCGTGGCAAAAAAAATTATACAACAAATTATCCCCCGTCTCGAATTTTTATGCCGCATTGGTTTGTCGTATCTGTCTCTTGACCGGCGTACCGACACGTTGAGCGGCGGCGAATTACAGCGTGTGCGCTTGGCAACGGGACTCGGCGGAGGATTGACCGGTGTGTGCTACGTGTTGGACGAGCCGACCATTGGACTGCATCCAAGCGATAATCGGCGATTGATTGAAGCGATCAAAACGTTGCGAGAGCGGGGCAATTCCGTATTGGTTGTGGAACATGACGAGTCGGTAATTCAGGAAGCGGATTATCGCATCGAAATCGGTCCCGGTTCGGGACGCTTCGGCGGCGAGTTGGTAAGCGAAAGAGCGGGGGGCGTAAGCCCCCCGGTGAGTTCGAATCAACACGCCCTAAACCGGAGGGCTTACGCCCCCCGCTCTTGTGATGTGTTAACCCTCGAAAACGTCACCACGCACAATCTCAAAAACGTTACGGTGTCGTTTCCCTTGCAACGGTTAATCTGCGTAACCGGCGTGAGCGGTAGCGGAAAGAGTTCGCTGATCAACGAAACGCTCGTGCCGTTTTTGAGAATGAAGGTAGGCAATCGACCGCCGGGCGATTGCGTCGGCGATAGCCGACTAGAGAGTGCGGAGTACCGCACGTTGCCGCCCGGTGGTCGGCAACCTACCTTTCTAAAAGGCGCAGAACAAATCGATAAGTTAATCGAAGTCGATCAATCGCCGCTGGGACGTTCTTCCCGAAGCAATTCGGCAACGTACAGTGGACTGTTCGACGAACTCCGCAAACTCTTCGCCTCGACGAAAGATGCCAAGCGGCGTGGCTACAAAGCAAGCCGATTCAGTTTCAACGCCGGCAGCGGACGATGCGAAACTTGCAAGGGACACGGAACGCAAAAAATCGAGACCGATTTTCTGAATGATTACTACGCCGTGTGTCCTGCTTGCAACGGCAAACGATTCAATCGACAAACGCTGTCGGTAAAGTACAAAGGTAAATCGATTGCCGACGTGCTGGACATGTCTATCGAAGAGGCAGCAACGTTTTTGGAAAACATTCCGCAAATTAACCGGATATTACAAGCGATGCTACGAATCGGTCTCGGCTATTTGACGTTGGGACAACCCTCGTCGACGCTCTCCGGCGGCGAAGCGCAGCGAGTCAAGTTGGCAACGGAATTGGCAAAACCGGAGACGGGAAACACACTTTACGTGCTGGACGAACCGACCACGGGTTTGCATCGTTTGGACGTGTTGCGATTGATGGATGTGTTGTCGGACTTAACGGAAAAGGGAAACACGGTCATCGTGATTGAACACAATCTTGACGTAATGTCGCGAGCGGATTGGCTGATTGATTTGGGACCCGAAGGAGGCGAACGCGGCGGATACATCTTGGCAACGGGAACACCGGAGCAGGTTGCCGCTCTGGAAGACAATGTAACGGGAAAGTTTTTGCGGGGAAACTGAAATACAAGACAACGGTACCTAACTCGGTCCAACGTACACCCCTCTTTCACTTTCCCATCGTTTCTTGTAGAATCCCAGTATGAAGTACCTGTTGCCTTGTGAATGTGGACAATCCGTTGAAGTGGAGCCGGGTCAGGCAGGACAAACAGTGACTTGCCCCTGTGGAAAAGGTTTACTCGTTCCCTCAATGTTGCAGGTCAAAGCACTCCCCGTCGCACCGGAAAAACCCGTTTCGCAAAGCCGCAAAACCGGCACCTCATACATAACGGCTTGGGTAGCACTCCTTTTCGGAATCGTGTGCTTACTGATATCTCTTCCGCTTTGGCGGTTTCACGAAGACATTCCATTCGGCGGTCTGCTGTTCTTGGTGTGCAACGGAGTTGGCTGGACATTTGCCGCAATATCGCCCGCCATCGCTCTGCGGACAAAGTACCGGCAAAACGATACCAATATCCTGAGCCGATCTTTTTTCATTATCGGAGTCGCACTTTTGCTCCCTTCATTTATTCTGGCGGTCTATTTGAATCTATGGACACCTGACCCTCGGCATACCACATTCAAGCGGACACGGTTTTCCTACGGTTCTAGCCAAAAAATGTTGCCCCAGAACTCGACACCGATCCCCTATGAGGAATGGATGGTTCTGTTGATGAAAGACGAATACATTGACCAAATGACACCGATAGAGTTACACTCCTATTTTCAATCGCTTGAAAGCCCAACGTTCGGTCATAATTTTCGGGACAACTACGAGGCGGTGTGGGCAACATACCGCATTTGGATAACGGTGAACGTTGTCTTGTTTATTCTTGCGTTTTTGAGTATCGTTGCGTCGTTTTTCATGCCGAAACAGAACGTTGTGGTAATGGGTTGGAGCGGCAGTGAATGGCAATGAATTTCATTCAAGGCAATGGATACCATTCGATGATTTTCTTAAGATCATTCCCCATTTCGCCGACCGATTTTATCTTTTTCACCGCTTGACGTAGCATTTACCTTATCCTATAATGGCAAACGTTGTTTCACACTAAACGTCAACCCTTATACAGAAAGGACAACACATGAAACGTATCGCTACACTCTTGTTGGCATTCGGAATTTTGGCAACCGTACAAGCCGTTACGGTCGCCCAACTGACCGACGAAATGAAAAGAGACGGCTGGGTCTCGATCTTCGACGGTAAAACCCTCGAAGGCTGGAAAGCAAACGAAACCTACGCAGGTTTCAAAGTCGAAAACGGTGCCATCGTCGGATTCGGCAACAAGAATCACCTCTATTACATGGAGGAACTCAAAAACTTTGAGTTGAAACTCGACATCATGACCAACAAGGGATGCAATTCCGGTGTCTATGTCAAATCGCAATGGCAGGATGCGAACTGGCCCACCACAGGCTTCGAATTGCAGGTCAACTGCTCGCAATCCGATCCCGTCAAGACCGGTAGTCTTTACGACATTATCAAACTGTACAAGGCTCCGCATGAAGATGATGAATGGTTCACCATGCACATTATCTGCAAAGGCAATACGCTTGAATGCCGCGTGAACGACAAAGTTCTCTACACTTACGTCGATCCAATGGAAGGCGCAGCGGGAAGACAGCCGCAAGGGGGGCAAACACCGGCGATCACCCCCCGGAACAAAAAAATTAGCCAGACGGGTTACATTGCTCTGCAACAGCATGATCCGGGCGGCACGCCGCAGTTCAAGAACATCTTCATCAAGAAGTTGCCCTAACCATGATTTAGACGGTCTGGGGACAGCGTAGTGCCGTCCCCGGCTCTTTTTTTCTACTGCGACAGCGAACGCCAACGCAAACGCGGAAGCAACGGCGGCGGAGAAATTTTTTCTCGCACCGTTCGCTGTTGGAGTAATCCATTGAGCGTATTGGATCGTGCACTACCGCGAATATAACCAACGTTAAAGTGAACAGATTGTTGATATAACCTCTCGATAGGCACCGAAACTTCTTTTCCCCAATAGTCGTAACCTTCCTTGCCGGGATGCAGGAAATCTCCCATAATCTCTTTCGGCAGTGTGCCGTCCTTGTCGAGGAAACCGGCGTTGATATTCAACACGGTAACATTCGACTGTCCCGTAAGCATCGCAGGGAACGTCGCATTGATTTCGTCGACTTTTTTCCGATATTCGCCATCCGGCTTTTCGTCGCGCGGGAAGACATGCAAAACGAGGATTTGCTGTTTAGGATACTGTTTTCGTAATTTTTTGACAATGGCAACAATTCCTTCGGCGGCTTCTTGGGGAGTGGAGCCGTCGCGGTGTCCGATGTTATTCGTTCCAATCATAATCATGGCAACTTGCGGCGAGATTTTGTCGAGCGGAAGATGATCGAGCCGCCACAGAACGTGTGCCGTCTGATCGCCGCTGAAACCGAGATTGATCGTCTTGTACGCTTCGAAATACTTTTCGTACAGTTCTTTTTGGTTGTCCCAGCCGTGCGTGATGGAGTCGCCGATGAGCAGGAGTTCGATGTCTCCTCGGTTCATGCGTTCAACGTTTTCGGCGTGGCGTTTGGTCCACCACTCATCCTTTCGGTCGATGGGATCGAGGGCTTTGTTTTGTGCTTGTACCGCAATGGTAAGCAGCAATGCGACGACCATACCGGCAAACAACCGGCACAACAGTTTTGCGTTCATAGGTTTTCTTTCATAATTAGGTGTGAATAAGATGTACGAAATTGTACCATCGGGATAAGAGGATTACAAGATCGAAAGGAGCGACGCTTTGGCGGGGGGCATTGCATACGGCGAAAACTGTGGCATAATGGGCAGACTCACGATAAAGGTAGGGTGTAGCGCGAAAAATGGCTGAAATTCATACATTAACGGTTAAATTGCGGGAAGAGTCCGGCAAACGTCCCAATCGGCGGTTGCGTAACGCCGGTCGGGTGCCAGCGGTTCTGTACGGACATAAACAAGAGGTTAAAAGCCTGACTTTGTCGGCTGAAGAACTCGGAGCCGCCGTTCGGCACGGCAACCGGTTCGTTGCACTGTCCGGCGAAGTTTCGGAAAACGCCTTCATCAAAGATGTTCAATGGAACACTTGGGGAACGGAGATTCTGCACGTCGATTTTGCCAGAGTCAGCGCACACGAAAAAGTCCACGTCACAGTTGCCGTGGAACTGCGCGGTGAATCGCCCGGTACAAAGGAGGGCGGAGTGGTCAAACACACATTGCACACCATCGAACTCGAATGTGAAGCGGCATCGGTTCCCGAAAAAATCAGCGTTAATATCAATCATCTCGAATTCGGCAAGATATTGCACGTCAGCGATCTTGAATTGCCGAAAGGGGTCAAAGCCTTGACCGATGCGACTGCCGTTGTGCTAAGTTGTGTTGCTCCCGTCGAAGTTTCTGACGAAGAAACGACTGCCGACGAAAGCGAACCGGAAGTCATCGGACGTAAGAAAACCGAAGATGAGGAAGAATGAGATTCTGCACTCCGTATTGAAAATCTGCGTTTTTCGGCTAAAATACTGCCAAAAGAATGTTGTCGAAGGATTAATTTTATGGCGTTAATTAGCACGAGCGATTTTCGGAAAGGCTTGAAAGTACAGATCGATGGCGATCCGTATATCATGACGGAATGTCAATTTGTTAAGCCGGGTAAAGGCAATGCCTTATACAAGTGCAAATTGCGAAACTTGAACAAAGGTACGACACTCGACCGGACATATAAGGGAGGGGATTCTCTTGAAGCAGCGGACATTACAGAGATTGATGCCCAATATTCTTATAAAGATGGCGAGCATTACGTCTTCATGGACAATGGGACGTATGAACAGTATGACCTGACTGCCGAATTGGTCGATGATGGTTGGAAGTACCTCAAAGAAGGGATGCTCTGTAAGATTATGCTTTTCAACAATCAGCCGATGGGAGTTACGCCGCCGAACCATGTCGTTTTGGCAGTGGAATATACCGAACCGGCAGCAAAAGGAGACACTGCAACCAACGTGCGGAAACCTGCCAAGGTGGAGACCGGTGCTGAATTTCCTGTTCCGCCGTTTGTGAATATCGGCGATAAAGTCAAAATCGATACACGAACAGGCGAATACATCGAGCGGGTCAAAGAGTAGAAAAAAGAAAAGCCATGACGACACCGTCAGACCATCCCATCGACAAGGACTATCGGCAACCGGAATGGGACTATCCAATTCCGCCGTCGTCGTTTGGTGGGGAAAGCGATCCAGGCCGCCCTGTTTTTTCGCCGTTGCAGTGGGAACGATTGCCTCATTCAACGTGCGGGGTCCTATCCTTTATTCTGTCTCTTTTCTTTGCATTTACGCTCTTTGTACTCGTTTGCGTTTGTGTCTATATTGCATTGGAGAATCCTGAAGCCGCCGACCAAGACCCGCCGCATCTGGGACTTGCCCTTGCCGGGCTGGGACTCATCGGTGCTTGTTTTGCACAACTAGCGTCGTTGGTTCTCGGTATTGTCGGACTGTGCGAACCCCGTACTCGAAAAGGATTTGCCATTTTCGGAGTTTTTCTTTCGATCATGTCCGTCTCTGCGCTTATGGCAGTCATCATCATTGGTTTAATGATTTAGACACTCATTCCACGTCGGAACGCTTCGGCAAGGGAACGCGGGACAGCGGCTTCCGCTTCAATGACGTGCGCCCGATTCTCCGCAACCTTTGCCCTCATTTCTTGCTCTTGGGCAAGAGCCTGCGCCCGGCGTTCTTCCGCTTTGGCACGTGCCACTCGGGTATCCGCTTCCGCTTGATCCGCTTGAAGTCGCGCTCCGATGTTCTGTCCGACATCAATGTCCGCAATGTCAATCGACACGATTCGAAATGCCGTCTGCGAATCCAAGCCCCGCTCAACTACCGCTTTGGAAATGTTGTCGGGATTTTCCATCACTTCAAAGTGCGTGTTTGCCGAGCCGATTGCGGTAATGATTCCTTCGCCGACTCGGGCAATAATCGTCTCTTCGGTCGCTCCGCCGATGAGTCGCTCCAAGTTGGTGCGCACTGTAACCTGCGCACGAACATTCAATTCGACACCGTTTTTGGCAATCGCACTCAACATGGAATCGCCCGACTTTTTCGGGTCGGGACAGACGATCACTTTGGGATACACGCACGTTCGGACGGCATCCAGCACGTCTCGACCGGCAAGGTCAATCGCCGCCGCTTGATCAAAATTCAGTTCCAGCGATGCTCGATGGGCGGCAATCAATGCCCGAATGACATTCGGAACATTTCCGCCGGCAAGGTAATGGGCAACGAGCCGCCGCGAAGTGATTCCCAACGGTCCGCTGATGGGCAATCCTGCCTGTTTTGCCATAATTTGTGCCTGCACGACGACCCGTGACCGGATTTTGAGCAGACTCATGCTGACGAGGTGCAACATACGGATTCTCGCCCCGGACATGTATGCTTGAAACCAGAGTTGTCCGTAGAAGAAAAACAACATGCAAAGGATCAACAGGATCAATCCTCCGCCGATGAGGGAGCCGAAAAGCAAAAATTGCTGCATAACTTCGCAGGAAAACAAAAAAGACGAAACTCGTTTCGGCATGATAACAAATTTGTTACCCGAAGGAAAGTCCCCCCGTAATCGGACTGGCGGACTGCCCCGCGTTTTTCACATTGCGGTTGACAATCGGCGATGGGTGGATTAGAATGGGGGGAATTTCTACGACTCAATATTTTGTGGAGAATAATTTATGGCAGAACGAACATATGAATTCAACTGGGATATCATCGGCGACTTACACGAAGGGAGACCGAATCTGGGTGATCAAGTCCACCTGATCCTTTATCGCGTTATGCTCTACACCCTTCGCGAGATCGTTGTCAAGCAATTTGGCGGCGAAGAGAGTAGCCGAATTTTCCGCGAGTCGGGAAACATCGCCGGTCGTTTTTTCTTCGAGCATTTTCTCAAAGACAGTAAAAACATGCCGCTCGACGGATTTCTCGAAAAATTTCGCCACGTCGTTTGCGGAGAAAACGGTCTTCGTTTTCTCCGCCTTGACTCGGTGGACACCGGTGCGGAAGAATTTTCCCTTTCCGTTGCGACCGGTATGGAAACTGCCGGTTTTGATGCCATCAATGTTGATGACTGTAGTTACGATGTCGGATTCGTCGAAGGTGTTCTCCTCAAATATACGGGGAAGACGTTCAAAGTGAAAACAGTCAACACCGATGCGGTACAGGACATCATGCCGAATATCAGCGATCAGATTAACCTCATTCCCTATCGCATATTGCAATATACCGTCAGAGATGTCATTGAGCAGAAGGTCGGTCGCGAAGCATGCGATAAATTGTACTATGAGGCAGGAGAAATTGCAGGTCATGTGTTCTTCGAGAAATTTCTTTCAGAGTTCAAGGAGTTGCCGTTGAACGGCTTCGTCGCTGAACTCCAACGAGTGCTAAAAGACCTCGGGATTGGTATCCTCCGTGTTGAAAAAGCCGATCCTGATAAGGGAGAATTCACGTTAACCGTTTCCGAAGATCTCGACTGTTCTGGCTTGCCCGACCTCGGCATCGAAGTTTGCAATTACGACGAAGGATTCATCGCCGGTATTTTTTACAGATACACGGGCGTGACGTTCCATGCGAAGGAAGTTGATTGCTGGTGTTCCGGCGACAGAACGTGCCGTTTTGCGGTCAACAAAGCCTAAAGTATAGGTGATACCGAGTCGTTTACGGTGTTACCATCTGGCGGGTGCGGAGGAGAGTGTCATTTTTTTAGAACGATACCAAACATAAGTAATGTCTGTTGAAGATGATCTAAAATTGATACGTCAAGTTCTGACCGCACGGAGTATTCCTGATGCGCCGGAATCCTTTGAGAGTGACGATATGGCGGCATTATTCAACGACTTGTCACACATTCGAAACGTTTTAAGGCAGTTCTCACATGGCAATTTTGATTCCGAAATTACGGGTCGGAACGTGCTTGCAGCCGCACTTAAAGCACTACAGGCACATCTGCGTCATCTGATCTGGCAGGTCGGAGAAGTCGCCAACGGAGATTTCACGCAACGAGTGGACTTTATGGGGGAATTTTCGACATCCTTCAACTCAATGGTGCAACAGTTAGAACATTCGTTAACAGATCTCAAGTCAAGTGAAGAGCGGTGGAATCTTGCTGTTCAGTGTAGCCGAGACGGTATTTGGGACATTAACATTGACGAACGGACAGCATGGTATTCAGATAATTTTTTACAGATGTTGCACTATGTGCCGGAAAATTTGCCGCAAGAGTTGCACTGGGAAACAAAAATCCATCCCGACGACCAAGAGCAAATCGCCGTGATGACGAATATGTTACAAGGAGTCGCCGATCTCTTACCATTTTCGGTCGAGTGCCGTCTGCGAACAGGAAAAGAAAATTACCTCTGGGTTCAAATACGAGGAATGCCTGTCCATGAAGGGTCTGTTCGGCGGCTGATTGCTGTTGTTTCCGACATCGCTGCACAAAAATCAACGGAAGAAACATTGATCCTCCAAGCCATGTACGATAATTTGACGGGGTTGCCGAATCGTCACTTGCTTGATGATCGTTTGAAACGGGCGGTTGCCAATTCGACACGGAGCGGAGATCCTTTTATTTTTATCACGCTCGACCTCGATTTTTTCAAAGGAGTGAATGATAATTTTGGACACGCCGCCGGAGATAAAATTCTGGTGGAGTTGGCAAATCGATTGAGCATAGGATTGCGAAGTACGGACACCATTGCTCGACTCGGCGGCGACGAATTTGTCGGTATCTATCCATGTGAAAAAGGAATGGAACGGGTTACGGCAGAATCCGTGATGGATCGTTTTTATGAAAACTTGAAACCTGCGGTGATGTTAGGAGACACCCCCTATCAACTTCGTTCGAGTGTAGGAGTCGCTTTTTTTCCTGAACATGCCGACGATTTGGAAGCATTGTTTGAATATGCGGACATCGCCCTTTACAAAGCAAAGGCGAATGGCAAAAACCAATACGCCATCTATGACCCGAACGAAGAACCTCCTCCACGGTAAAACGCAAAACGAAAATCATTCTCCTATGTTTACTGGTTCGGTTAAGGATTTAGCACTGTATTCGCGCCCGCCGTTTTGCCAAACGTTCATCTGAAGGGGGGCGGATTGACTTGCCGCGGTTGCGGTCCCGGTGGAACCGGCTGCCGAGCATTCGGTACCCTGTTGACCGGTGTCGGCGGAGTCAAAACCTCGTCCAATAATCCTTCCAGCAATTTCAAGTCTTCTTTCGTGTACGCACTTCCGATGAGTTCACGAATCAGACTAATTTGCGATGCAGGTGAAATCTTTTTCATACATTCCAAGAAGTTTTCGAGAATTTCCTCTCTTTCGCTCTTGGCTGTTTCCTCCGCCGTTGCCAAAATCGGTATCATCCCTACGAACTCCTCCACCTCTTCTGTGACCATAACGAATTCCACATTTTCGGCGGGTACTAACGGTGCGGCAGAAAGAAATTCCCTCTTGGCGGGTGTGGTCGCAGGAACGTCAACCGGAGTGTTCATCAGTACGTAGAAATACTGTCGGGCAAGTTCAATGTAGGCTTTTTCTCTTTCGGCATTCAAGGGATTCCTTGCATTGTTCGCGACGGGTATCGCCGGCGGTGCAACGGGATTCGCCGACAAGGTCGTTCCCGCCGCACGTTGAACCCTCTGCACGGCGTTTTGGAGTTCCTGCGCCAATGGATTATTGGTACTGCGTGCTTGTTGGGCAAGCCGAGCGAGTTCTTGCAACGCATTTCGGAGTTCTTGCCCCGGCTGCATCTCCGAGTCCCGAGCGGTTCGTGTCGTCCCCGGCGGTTCGAGGGTGCTGACGGAAGGGGATTCTTCCGTTGCCCGGCGGACGAAGGACGGCGGTGCGCCGGGGAGCAATTCTTGTCCCAATGTTACAGGAAGGGGAAAGCAGACGAATAACGAAACGGACAGGACGGTCATCAATTTTTTCATTGCAGAAACTCCTTTTGGTAAGGGAATGGTTCACGCATACAATACGCTTTCATCATTGTACCAAAAAATTGCCGATTGTTTTGGGGGATGATTTTTTGAGTCGAACGCTAGTGAGCACCCTTTCAGGGACATCTTGACATTTTCGCTATTAACGGTACCATACGGGAGAGATAAAGGCGAATATTCCGGTAATTAACGATGCTCGTTCCGTTTCTAGCGATTTTAATGGTGATTTTGTCGGTTTTTCTGATCATGTTGATACTGGTTCAACGAGGCAGAGGCGGCGGATTGGTCGGTGCGTTCGGCGGAATGGGAGGACAAAGTGCGTTCGGTGCCAAAGCAGGCGACTTGTTTACTAGAATTACCGTCGTTGTCGTATGTATTTGGATCGGCACCTGTATCCTCCTTCTGTGGCTCATGAAACAAGGGGACACTACCGGTAGCGGCGAATTCGGGGACGGAGGAGCAGCCAACCCGCCAGCGGCGACGGCACCGGAGCATGACCACGACGATCATGACGGACACGACCACTGATCCGTATCCTCACCCCCCGGAAACCATTCTGATACCTGCAAACGAACAACTGTGTCATGTCGCAAGAATTTGACGGAAGCATCAGTAAGATCACGAAGGAAGAGATCAGCGGAAGAGGGATCACGGTCGGATACCGGGCGATCAGCATCTTGGCGGTAATCGCTTTCGTTTTATCGCTCTTTACGCCGCTGATGCTGTTGAGCAACTGGTTCATCATTTTTCCGTTGATCGGAGCGATATGCGGCATTTTCGGGCTTTACAATATTCTGTCCTGCCCTTTTGACTACACGGGACGCGGTTTTGCTCTTGCCGGCATCATCTTTTCCTTTTTGCTCGGAATCAGTGCTGCCGGTTGGGGGATTTACATCTACTATTTCAATATCCCTTACGGCTACACGTTGGTGCATTTTTTGGAATTACGTCCTGATGAAAGCGGGAGACTTCCCGATAATATCATGCAACTTGCCGAGGAACGCCGCAAAGTTTATATTAAGGGTTACATGTATCCGGGTCGGCAACTGTCGGGTATCCAAAATTTCATGTTGGTACGCACCGTCGAGGATTGCAAGTTTTGTACAACGCAGTTGAGTCCGTATGACATGATTACCGTCCATTGTACGGGGACTCTTCGGGCAACCCATCGGCAGAACAAGCCGGTCAGTATCGGCGGCGAATTGATCATCAACGAGCAGTTTAATCAGTTCGGCGGTACGCCCTATCATATCGAAGCCGATCTCTTCCGATAGAGATGGGTGCCGTTATGAGGGAGATATTGGTATCGCTTGCCGCACTTTGAAAATTCATTCTTGACAAAACAATCGGAAATCCTTACCATTCCGTAACTCTAACCGTTTCAGATTGCGTTATGTGCCGAATCCTTTTTAGCATTTTGTTCCTTTGTCCGGTCATGTTACTTGCCCAAGATGCGGCATTTATACCGCCAACCTCTGCAGAAAACGGCACCGCTCCCCCCACGCCCGCTCTGCTTCATGACCGACTCGTCGTCGCCAGCACAGACAGCGTGCTCGGAGACCGTATCGCTAGAATCTCGGCAACGATGGAAAAAATTCCACAAGAACATGGACAACTCTGGCGGGAATACGACATCACCCCTTACACTCGGGAACGAAGATTTCCGACAGGTTCCCCACCGCCGGAACAAACAGTGGTTGATTGGATTCTGCGGCAAACCGGCACGAACACTTGGCATACCGCCCCATTCGGTATTTTGACGGCGGACACCGAAAAACTGTTCGCCTATCATACGCGGGAAGTGCAACTCATCGTTGCCGACACAGTGGACAGATTCGTCTGTCCGCAACTCTGGAATGAAGCCTGCACGCTTCGGATTGTAACAACCGCTCGACCAGACTGGTTGAACAAAGGACATTCGCAGTTAAGACCGATAAAAATCGCCTCGCAGGGAGTTCAAGGTTGGATCGTCGAAAAGACCGTCGCACAAAGTCTGCTTGCGGACTTGGGTCGGCGAAGCGATTTCAGGGAATTGATCCCGCCGCAACCGCTCATCACGCACGGAATCCAACACAACGTCGTTGTGAAACGGCAACGACAATATCTTCGAGATGTACAGCCGAATCCGTCGGTGCTGAGCGGTTTTGCCGAAGATCGGGTAACACTGGACGAAGGAGTCGGATTGACCGTAACTCCGTTGGCGGTACTAGATGGTCAAAATATGGACGTGAATATCAAGTTGGACATCGTTCAAATCGAACGGATGCTGACAACGACGATTGATGTTACATCGGCAACGAATGCGCGACAGCGGTTTCAACTCGAATCGCCGCAGATAGCGAATTTCAATTTGGACGAAATCGTCCGTTTTCCGAAGAGTATGGTTCTGCTGTTGGATCTGGGAACGGTACCGTTGCCGAACACGTTGGACGATAATTCGCGAAATGTTCTTTCGGAAATTGCACGGGGAGTCAATCCGGCACGGCGGGGAAATGTTTTGGTTTTTGTCGAATGTACGTCGGGCAGTGTTGCACCGGCGGTTTCAACTCCTCCGACAACGGAGCCGGTGCGGACAGCGAGACCGCTTGAATCCCCCTATTGGCAGGGAATTCGGTAGAGGATGATAGTCTCATCTTCAGTTAGCCAATACTCCGGCGGATAAACTTGTCGCCGGTTTTGTATTTTCATGTGGTGCTGTGTCTGCTGGAGCATGTTCCAGTAATTTTGAGTTCGTTTCAGGGAAAAACCTCGAACGTTGGCGTATTGACTAGCGATCCATTTCATCAATGTATCGTTTGAGACGTTCGAGTTCATCAGTAATAGAGCGCAAGCGGAGCATATTATCAACCCTTTTGAGCAGTTCAAACTTGTTGACGGGCTTGCTCAAATAATCATCGCAACCGGCATTGACCGCCCGTTCAATGTCGCCGAGTTCGCTCAGTGCTGTTACCATAAGGATCATGATTCCTTTCGTTTGCGGATCGGATTTGAGTTTTTCGCAAACTTCAAAACCGCTTAACTTCGGCATCATGATGTCGAGCAGGATCAGATCGGGAGCGAACGTCCTGACTTTTTCCAGAGCGTCTGCTCCGTCTTCTGCCGTTTCGATAACGTAGTCGTGCCCGGCAAGATAGGCATCGAGTAGTTCAACATTCGGGAGATTGTCGTCGGCAATAAGAATTTTAGCGGGCATCTTTTATCGGCACACAGATCAGCACTATCTCTGATGATACCCTATTTTTTGCCGTTCGGCAAGAGAGATGGAAAAATTACTGAGTTGGAAAATGTTACCGCCGTTCGCTGGAGATACCGTACATGGCAATGTCGATATTTGTCGTGGTGTAAGTGTGCTATAATACGTTTTGAATTGTTGATAGGAAACGTGTTCCTGTGATATTACTACCAAAAGTTTCCTGTTTTGAGAATACTCCTAACTCTTATTTCTCCACCACCAATGGCACACAAACCTGAAGTCATTCTTTACACAGACGGTTCTTGTTTGGGAAATCCGGGACCCGGTGGCTGGGCATTTGTTTTGCAGCATCCCTCCAGCGGCAAAACTCGCGAACATTTCGGCGGCGAACCCGACACGACCAATAACCGAATGGAGTTGCTCGCTGCCATTGAAGGATTGAAAACGCTGACAAAACCGAGTCAGGTGGAACTGGTCAGCGATTCTAAATACGTTTTGCAGGGGCTGAAAGATTGGATGCCGAAATGGAAAAAAAACAACTGGCGGCGTAAAGAAGGAAATTCGTGGAAGCCGGTCAAAAATGTCGATCTTTGGCAGGAACTGGACACGTTGATTTCGATACATGAGTTAATGTTTCGGTACATACCGGGGCATTCGGGACACTCTTTTAATGAGCGTTGCGATGAATTGGCACGCCAAGCGGCACTGTCCGCAAAGGGCGGTTGACAAGCACGAGAAACGTTTTAGAATGATGAAACCGTTTTTATTCGGGAAATACAGGAGTTTCGCTGTTTTCCCTTTTGACCGTCTTTAGCCGAGTTTATTCCCGTGTTTAATCCTGCAACCGATCTGGAACAATATGATGCCTGCATCGAGTTGCAACGTTCGGGCAATGTTGCCCAAGCAATGGAAATGCTACGGAAAATCACCGAAGAATACCCTCGTTTTGCTCTTGCTTATAACGCACTGGCTGCCTTTCACAAAAAGGAGAACAACATGGGTGCCGCTATCGAGAATATGGAAAAATACTGTGCGTTGGAGCCGGACGATTCGTTCGGTTTTTCCGTGTTGAGTGCCTATTACATTGCGGCGGAGCAACGCCCCCAAGCCGAAGAAGCCCTCCGGCGAGCCAGCGAACTCCGATTCAAGGCACAATTCGGATAGACCGGTCATTTACGGCGTTGCTCGGTGGAAACGATTTGCCGTTTCAAGTTGCCGAATTTTTTCAAGTCGGACACTGTGTCGCCCCTCTTCAAATTGAGAAGTCAGCCAAATGGCAACGACCGCAATACTTGATCTTTCCCCCAGAAGATCGCCGGAAAGACAAAGGATATTCGCATCATTGTGTTTCCGGCTCAGTTCGGCAACCACTTCATTGTGGCACGGTGCCGCCCGAACGCCGAAAAATTTGTTGGCAACGACGCACGTTCCAATCCCTGTCCCGCAAATCAGAATACCGCGGTCAACCTCGCCTAACGAGACCGATTGAGCGACCTTCGCAGCGATGTCGGTATAATCAGCGTCTTCGGAAAGTTGTTCATCGACGAGTTGTACCGTATGTTCCGGCAACGTTTGGAGAAACTCCAAAATCGTTGTTCGGACATTCTGTCCCCGATGATCGCTCGCCAGCATGATTTTCATTACTTTCCTCCTTGCAACCATTGTAACCGGAATGAGCGTAATGACAAGCATGCCTACCGAGTTGCCAGTAGGTGTGCACACCCCTCTTGACACCGAAATCGCTAAACGCTATAATCCCTACAATCGGCAAAGACGGAACTCGCCAATGATCTGGAACCCGTTTCTCAAAACCATTAGCGCACTGCTCAACAGCGGCAAAAAAAAGAAAACCGCTACGCCCCAAAAGCGTTCCCTACAAATCGAAACCCTCGAAGATCGCGACCTGTTGAGCGCAGCACCCATTCCCTCTCAACCACTCGCACTCGATTTTCTCGCCGATAACTCCGCCATCGTCTTCTCCCCACCCAACATCGAAGACGGTATCCATACAGACACAAACACCACCACTACCGGAAACCTCATCCAGACAACCTCCATCACCGCCATGATGGAAACAACCAATACTGGTTGGTCTTATTCCGAAACCGTCGCGATGTCCTACTCGGAAACCGACGGAAATGCAATCTACAACGGCGGTTACGAATACACTTTCACCGCATGGGCAAACGGAACCGAAACCGGATTCTCCTTCGTCAGCACCGCCGTCGACGGCTACACCATCACCGAAGATTCACTCACCATCATCGGGTCCGCAACGAGCAGCATCACCATCTCATCCCTGTCCACTCCCGACTCCGAATCCTTCGAGGAACATTACACCAACACGGCAACACAAACCACCGATTATCTCGGAACATCGGGATCGTTTTATACTTTCGAGCAAGCCGAATCCACCGTCGGCAACTCCCTCTCGATCACCACCCTGCCGAACGGCAACGTCGAAACAATTCTTGCCGGTTACGAAACCGTTACGCTCACATACAACGGCACCGGTCAACAGATTTCCGAAACGGTCGCCGATGCCAATGCACTCATTCCCACAGAAAGTTCACTCGCCCTGGCAAATTATTTTTCTTACGTAGAGTCCTTTTACTCCGGCGACGAATTTTACGGAACGAGTTACGAAATCATCTCCCTCGAAACGTCTACCGCACTGCTGTCGCTCGCCGGTACAAGCACCACAACCGTCCTTTCGAGTCAAAATTGGGCAGACTCCACTATCGTTTCCTATTCCCTTTCGGAAATCGGCGAAGCATACGACTTTACCGCCGAAAACAGCACCGGAGGCAACGCAACGAGCAGTGCCGAATGGTTCTCCGAACTCGATGCCAACGGCGATTGGACGCTCGTCAATGGGAATTCCCACGTCTTCGGACATGACTACGCCACCCTCTTTTCGACACTCGCATTTTCAAGCGTCAAAAACGAACAAGAGGAAAACGACGGCATTCTGATTGCCGGTGAATACACCGTTCAAGGAAGTTACATTTCCATCGAATCCGAAGAAGAAGCCTACGACATCCTCGAAACAATCAGTAACGGCGAATGGAATCTCCTTTCCGGCTACGTGCGGTCGCTTTACGAACGCTCCATTGTCAACGAATCATTGGTGAACGGAGATGTAACAATTACAGACGACAACGAAACAGCGAATTGGAACTCGTTCGACAAAACATTGTCAAGCGAAGGAACGAAAGTCGAGTTGATCAGCGAAACCAATGAATTCGGACAATGGATCACAGAGGGAAGCCGAGAAACTGTTATTTCCGGCTCCGATTCCTCCACGCTCACGGCATTGCAAGAAACGTATCAACACACCGTCGATGGCATGACCATCGAAGGATCATACGGCTATTCGGAACGAGACAGCGTTAGTTATTATTTTCACACGCAGGAGCAATTCGGCAATGATGATTGGGGATCGGCAACCGGCGACGGTTGGACGCTCGCCTCGTCCGAAAGCGGAACCGGCTGGTACGCAAAAACTTCCGTTAACAAGAGTTACGGCGCAAAACTCAACGACGACGGTGTCATGGACGCGCGTTGGTTGAACTCGATGTCGCCCGCAAGCGGCGAAACAGAAATGGTGATTTCGGGAACATTTACCGAACGCGGATTCGAGTCACATGCCAGTGCCGGAAGTTACACCGAATACGCACTCGCCGATGATGAATGGGTCGCAATGTTCGGCGAAGATGTGTTAACATCAACACGAACAGCATCGACGAATTATCAACTCACAACGGCAAGCAACGGTGTTACGATAGTAGAGACCGGAAATGTTAACGATCACTATCAAGCAATCGTCTGCTACGACGGCAACGGCGACGAGAAATGGGGGCAGGCAACCATTGGTTATTCGGAGTACGCCGCCGTTAAAGTTGATTACGATAATGATAGTACCATTAGCAGTACTTTTGCTAGTAGTTCGTACAACTATAATGCCGCATTCGTCTTGATGGCAACTGCCGAAAACGCAGACAGTTATGCAAGCAAAACTGTTGTGCAAACGTACCTCTCGGAAGATGGACGCAAAGGAGCATGTTTTGCCGTTGAACTTGTCGATACCAACAACGATGCCGAATATGAATGGAAGACGGTCTATTGGGGTGAATCGCTAACGACGGTACAAGAAGTGCGGCGGGCAAAGAACAATAGTACCACGGGAAATTCATCGAGAAATGTCTCCTCAACGGTCATGTCGACGCGCAACTTCGGCGGCATGCAAGATGAGTTCGTTATCAGTGAAAATGGTAACACGTTACCCAATGGCGATCCCACTGACGACAATGATAACGACGGCGAAGATCCACCCGAACGCATCTGGACACCGGCTACACAAACGTACAGTCTGACCGATGACAATGAATGGGATGTTACTACTACGTTGACCATCGATGACATGACCGGCACGAAAACGGTGTCGGGCAACTACAAAACGGTGTTCGTCTCCGTCGGTGATGGTACCGCATACGAAGATTACAACTATACCAACACAGAGAGCGGAAATGTCAGTGGAGAAACTGCAATTTTGACACCGCCACCCAATCTGCCTTATCCCTTTGATTGCTGGTACGAATACGATGCAACGCTCACTTCGTCGTACAAGTATAGTGATTCGATCACGGAATACTATCATAGCGACTTCATGTATGATGATGTTATCAATGATTGGGTCATCACAGATGGTTACGCAAATGCAAACGGCGCAAGGAGTTGGGAGTCAAACAGAGAGTTCGAGTCGACGACGAAAAGTGCTTTTTATTACAATTCGAACGAGTACAATAAGTGGACAATCGAAGAAACAAACATCAGCAAAGGCAACTATTCGGACACGTGGTCGAGTACATCGGCATACATCAATGATACATGGAAATTGACCAATGGTACGATGACAGGTTCCGGCAATTTCCACGATGAAACATCAATGGAATGCGACTATTATCTCTACTACTTCAGTAGCAGCGAAGATGGTTGCGGTAGCGGCTGTGGATGTGGCTGTGGATGCGGTTGTGGTTGTGGTAGCGGATGTGGCTGTGGTTGCGAGTACGATGGCTGCGGTTGTGGGTGCGGATGTGGTTGTAGTGGTTGTGGTTGTGGCGGTTCGCTTTATTATACACACAACATTGATGATGGAACAGAAACATCGTCTAATAAAACCGACGAGTACTTTACGATCACGCAGGTTGTATCTGACGGCGATTGGATAACGAACAGCAAGAATGTTACTATTCATGAGGAGACCATTTGGGGTTCAAATGGTACATCTGATAGTGGCACTTTCGATGTCTATGCCAATAATTATACATACCGTAGTCAAGCGGATACTTCGTCCTATAGTAAACGTACCACTACGGAGATATCTAGTTTGAATGCTCCCAAAACCACGTTGTGGTCATGGGAAAGAGAATTGTCATCAACGACGAGTGGTTATGATAGTGCATATGGCTCCTCGTCAGGTTCGATGAGTTCCTACGAGAACATTTTGTCAACGGGCGAGGCGGAAGGGGAATTTAATCGTACTGTTACCAATTACACTGGTACAACTGTTACATATGCAACTCGCGATGCCAATGGCATTTCCGGTACGGAGAAAAAATATGGTACCAATGGTACGTTAATATCAACGATAACTATTAACAATAACAATGCACTTACTTATACAAGGTTCACGAATCAGGGTGCCACAACGGGAGGAAGTCCGACTGCGTCGCTAACCAGTGGCATACAACCTGCGCCACCAGCACCGCTGGAGAAACCAGCAGTGCCGAGTGCTACGGATTATGTGCGTCCGACTACGGCGTGGAGTGGTGGAAATCTAGGCATTGAAGATGAACTACGTGCAATACGTCGTGGGAGTCAAGCAAGTGCATTTGCCGAAGACATTAGGGATACTGGCATAGCGGCGTTCGATACGGCAGTGGGTATGACCAATGCCGGTAGTATCTATGAAGCCATTGTAGGCGAAACGATTAGCGGCAGACAACTTTCTGGATTTGAAAGAGGAGTATCGACAGTTTCGGCGGCGGTGGTGCCATTTGCTATTGTTTCCAATCTCAGCAAAGGTGGAGCGGCAGTCAATACGGCAAAGACGGTTGTTCCCAAAGCCGCTGAGGCTGCTCCAGTAGGTGTCATGTTTAAACAAGCAGACGAGGCAAGTATAATCAGCAAGACTAGTGCAACACCACCTATACGCGCAGCATATATAGACGAAGTCAATGGACTGAGAAAAGCATACAACGATATGCTTAAAAAGGGATTAAGTGAAGAAGAAATAGCACGTCAATTAAGCCAAATGAGACGTGATATTGGGGTAAGATATAAAGACTTAACACCACAAGATTTACGCGAAGAAATATACAAACGAAACATCAGAGAGTATGGTGACGAATTAGGTCCTACAATCGAATGGTTAAGAGCCAGAGGCAAATCGTGGCAGGATATTATTGAGAGCTCAATGCGACCGGGCGGAGTGGATTTTAAATTTTGATATGATACACATTAGAAATTATAGAGTATTCCCAGATGTTCATGTGTTTAATCCGCTTACACAAGAAATGTCTCCTCAACTAGAAAATATAAATGTTCAGCAGAGAACGTGTGGTCTCTTTACGTTTTTAGGAGATACACGATTCGTATTATATCGCCAACAGACATTAATGCTATTGATAGGAAACAAAAATTACATTTTTGATGACTTATATATATCTACAAATACCATTTCTCGTCTCCCTTCGCAAGGACATGAAATATATTTTTTACGTCATATCGAGATTTATTACCGCAATAAAATCATTTTTGAGAGAGACTATAAAGAAAGTGGTCCCTACTTCGAAAATGACGATACCCCCATGGTGGAGTCCGAGCATTTTGACTTTGGTCTTTTTCTCGAAAATCTTTTCAAAGATAAAGGGAGAAGTGAACGGATTTTTACTGATTTGTGATTGAGTAGATTAACATGTTGCCAAGGATCGTTAAGTAGATGTGTAATATGAATCCGAAAGAAACACTATATTCATTATTAGATGATATTGTTCATAATCGAATTTTCCTTGAACAATTTTGCGTTCTCTTTGCACACACCTATCATTTCGATATTGATGAAGATTGTTTAACAAAGAATGAACAGGAATTATTTACCAGACTGGCGGATATGGCATATGGCTACACGCCTTTGGAGGAAGACAGATTAGTTTGCCCTCAATACTATTTTAATGATCAGCAAATCATTGCCAAGGTTGATGAAGTTCTTCAATGTTTAGGAATAAAGAACTGAAACCTACAAGCCGCCTGAAGGCGGCGGGTTCATGTGTTGTCGGCTAAAAGCCCGACTGTTCGCTAATTGCCGTCTCCCACTTTGAAATTGTCATCCCGTTGAGGAACATCTTGTTTCTCAATGTATTCCCGAACGATTTC
>Ga0082212_10002707_pt1 | contig 25589 bp, 24 predicted proteins | sample TergutNt197P3_FD_71548 | JGI IMG/M metagenome (GOLD analysis project Ga0082212, IMG submission 71548) | Neocapritermes taracua P3 segment gut microbial communities from Petit-Saut dam, French Guiana - Nt197 P3 | ecosystem: Host-associated > Arthropoda: Insects > Digestive system > Gut ...
GGCAGGATGGCTGACCTTGCTGGGGCTAACGGGCAGAGGGAGGGCTTCCGCGTCGTCGGCAAGCCAAACCTGCCGGGCATTGCTTCCCGCGCGCTCGCGACAGGCGAGGCTAGATTCGGCTCCGATTTTATATGCGCGGGCATGCTTCACGCGGCGTTCCTAAGGAGCCCGTACGCGAACGCGAAAGTCGTCAGCATCAATACGGAAAGGGCGGAGGCACTTGAAGGCGTCGCCCTCGTGCTGACCTGGGAGGACGAGGAGATAAAGGGCCTTAAGTCCCATGGCGAGCTGTTCGGCGCCCCCAGGCCGTTCCTTGACAATATCGCCGACAGGGAAGGCGCCGAGGTCGCGGCGGTCGTCGTGGCCGAGACGGAGGATATCTGCGAGGAGGCGTTGCGCCTGCTCGACGTAGAGTGGGAGGTATACCCGCACGTCGTGGACATCATCGAGGGGAGCAAGCCGGGGGCGCCGCGCGCGCGCCAGGGCGAGGGCGTCCCCCCGTCATTCCACGATATAAAAGCCAGCCATACCGAACGGGAAAACGTCTATTCAGCGACGCTCGCGGCCGGCGATATCCGCGCGGGCTTCGCGGAGGCGGACCATATAGCCACGTTCCGCATGAGGATCCCGCCGTTCGCCTCCCACATGCCAAACCCCCCGGGATCGGTGGCGTGGTGGGAGGACGGGCCTTCTGCATGCGGGGGCGAAGGCCTGTATGCGGACGGGCCTTGCGTGGGCGAGGGCCTGTATACGGACGGCCCTTCTGCAGGCGAGGGCGAAGGCCTGTATGCGGACGAGCCTTCTGCAGGCGGGAGCAAGGACAAGAACCTGTACATCGAAGGGGTCGTCAGGGAAAAGGACGCCATCAGCAGCATGTACGATATGCCGCAGGACCGGACGATTCAGACGGGCCTGTTCATGGGCGGTAAGTATTGTGACTGGGGCCTTCGCAGGTCGCAGGAGATCACGCCGCTCCTGGCGCGGCGCACGGGCAGGCCGGTCCGATGCTTCAACAAGAGGGAAGACACCTACGACCTCATCATGAACGAGCGTTATACCTGGATAAAGGCCGGTTTCACGGCGGACGGGCTCATCACGGCCGTGGACGATTTTTCGGTCGCGGACGGCGGCGTGCGCTCCAGCTCAGCGTTCGGGAATATAGCGGATCTCATGCAGGGGCCGTACAATACGCTCAAATGCGGGAACATCCGCCAGGCGATGGAGGTCGTCGAAAGCAACCGCGGCATGATGTATGTCAGCGGCCAGCATTGCCCCTTCAACTGGGACGCCGTGACGACGGCGATCTACTTGATCGCGGAGAAGCTCGGCAAGGATCCAATCGATATCGCGCGGCTCAACCTGCACGGCCCGGATTCGAAGGCAGACGCGGATCCTGTTCCCAGCTTCGAGATGTGCGTATCGGCCGGCAGGGAGCTTATGGGCTGGGAATGGCACGCGACGGGGGCGAGGCGGCTTCCGGACGGGCGGCTGCACGGCGCCAGCTTCAGGTACCAGATGAGCCCCAGGCACTCCTTCACGGACTACCACGCCAGGCTTGAGCTGAGGGACGGCGTCGTCCATATGCCGACGCAGGGGCCGGTTTTCGGCGCCTTCGCGGTCGAGGCAAACGCCATGGCAGTGGCGGAGGAGCTCGGGCTTGAGTACGGGGACGTCTCGGTCAGGCTCGATACGCGCGAGGCATTCAAGACCTATGGCGGGGGCGCGGACGGGACGGCCGCGTCGTGCTGGGTCATGAAGGAGTGCGCGAATATCCTGAAAGCAAAGATAATAGGGTCGGCGATAGGGCATGTATATCCGGGCATGGATCCCGGGGATCTCGAGCTCGCGGGCGGGCGCGTCGTGGCGAAATCCGGCCGGGGCGATGGCGTGACGCTCGCGGAGGCTACGCGGGGCGAAACTATCGCTGCCGAATATTCCGGGCGGCCACCGCTCGCGCTCTGGGTCACGGGCGGCATGGGCGGCAAGCTTGACACGATGAACACGGCTTGCTGCGAGGTGGCCGTGGATGTGGAAACCGGCGAGGTGGAGATACTGCGTTTCGTGGTGGCGGCCGATACGGGCAAGATCCTGCGGCGCACGTCGCTTGAAAGCCAGGTCGACCAGGCCATGTATTTCAGCCAGGGCTGCCAGCTTTTCGAGGACTATTTCTTTGACCCGAAAACCGGCGCGCGCCTGAACGCGAATATGGTCGAGTACAAAAAACCGGGGATGCTGGACGTGCCGCCCGTCGAGAAGGCGCTTTTGGAATCCCGCGCCGGCAACGCGGCTTACGGAGCGAGCGGCATCAGCCATTCGCTGGCCAATACCAATTTGGCGATTATCGCCATACACAACGCGACGGGGGTCTGGGTCGAGCCGCCCGCGACGCCGGACAAAGTGCTGGAGGCGCTCGGGGCATGAAGGCTTTTGCGACGGGCAAAGCGCCGGGGGCGCCGGAAGCGCTGGAAAGGCTGGAAAGACTGGAAGGGCCGGAAGGGCTGGAAGCGCCGGGGGCGCCGGGGGCGCCGGAAGCGCTGGAAGTGCTGGAAAGGCTGGAAGTGCTGGTGCCATGAAGGCTTTTGAACTGGTCAAGGCGAAGACGGTGGACGAGGCGGCCGCGGCGCTGCGGGGCGGCAGCGCCTGCGTCATAGCGGGCGGCACGGACCTGGTCGGGCGGCTGAAGGACAATATACTGCCGGATTATCCGGAGGCCCTGGTGGATATCACGGGCATCCCGGGGCTTGACGGGATCGCGGAAGAGGGCGGCGTCCTTCGGGTCGGCGCGCTCGCGAGGCTGGCCGACATCGCCGCAAGCCCTTTGATAAATGAAGGCTATACGGCGCTTGCCGAGGCGGCGGGCCGCGCGGCCTCGCCAAACATACGGAACATGGCGACGCTCGGCGGCAATGTCGCGCAGCTGAACAGGTGCTGGTATTTCCGGAAGCCGGAGAACCGCTTCCATTGCCTGCGGAAAGGCGCCGCCGGGTGCTTCGCGAAAACGGGCGACAACCGCTTCCACTCTGTCTTTGGCGACGATCGCGGGTGCTACAGCGTGTCGCCTTCGGATACGGCCCCGGCGCTGATAGCGCTCGGCGCCATGGTCGTCACGAACAAGCGCGTGGTCGGGGCGGAGGGGTTCTTCGCGGTGGGCGCGCCCGGCGGGACAGTGCTCGAGCCGGACGAGATCATTACGGGTTTCAGGATCGCTAGGCCGGCTGCCGGGGCGAAAAGCGCCTTCCTCAAGATGGCATGGCGCAAGTCGATAGACTTCCCCGTGGTCAATTGCGCGGTCGTTACGGGCGAAAGCCCCGTAATCTGCCTCGGGGCTGTCGCGCCGACGCCGTATCGCGCGAGGGAGGCGGAGGCCGTAATCGCCGGGATCCTGATAGACGAGAGGATTGCCGCTGCGGCCGGGGCCGCGGCTGTCTCCCTGGCAAGGCCGCTGCCCGCGTCCGCGTACAAGGCGCAGATCGCGCAGGCGCTCGTGAAGAGGGCACTTTTGATTGCCGCAAGCAGATAGGCGGGAAAAATCGCCGCAGGCAGATAGGCGGGCAAGCAGGCAGGCGGGCAGGCAGGCAGGCGGGAAGGCGGGGAAAAATCGCCGCGGGCAGGCAAGGTTGATTATCAAGCGAAACGGTGGTAAAACATTATAATGAAAGAGAGGTAGGACGATGCCAAAACCGATGACAAGAGATGAATTCCAGGTGTACCTGAACCATTTCAACACCCAGGATTTCGACGGGGTGCTCAGCTATTTTTCCGACAGCAACGTGTTGATGTACATGACGGACTGGAAGGCCTGGCCGCAGGAGTACGCGAGCCTTTTCGGCAAGCAGGAATTCAAGGACAATTATATCGCGCTGAGCGGCAACTTCGAGGAGCGGCTCAAGATGGGCGTTTTCATGTCGACCGAGGACACGATCTTCGTCGAGCTTTTTACGTCCTTCACGGCGAAGAGGGACGTCACGGGGTTCCGCGCCGGGGCGATGAAGGAAGGCGAGGTGTTCTGCTGCAACCAGTATATTGATTACGACCTCGACGAAAACGGGAAATTCAAGCGTATACGCATAGCGCAGTTCGACGCCCAGGACGAGCCGGACGAGCGTTACAGCGCGGCGAAGTGAGGTGGGAAAGATGATGACGAGGGATGATTTTCTGGTTTATATGAGCCATTTCAACAATAAAAATTACGACGGTCTCGTGACGTATTTCACCGACGACGTGAAGGTGCGGTATTTCACCGACATGAAGCGCGGGGCGCCGCGCGGCAACGTGCTGCACGGGCCGGCGGAATTCGTCGAGAGCTACAGGCATCTGCACGATACCGTCGACGAGAAACTCGAGCTCGGCAAGTTTGTCTGCGACGAAGACAACCTGTACGTGGAGCTGTGGACGGAATTCTGGTTCAAGGAGGACACGCCCGATTTCTCGGCGGGGCCGATGAAGAAGGGCGACGTCTTCGTGTGCACGAATTTCGTGCTCTACTACTTCGACGAAAACGGGAAGTTCAAAGAGATACATATCGCGCACCACAGGGTCCACGACCCCGCGGAAGCGCGTCTTTAGGGGGCGGGCTGTATGCTTCGTCGGATCGCAAGGCGCAGCGAGAGCCTGATGCGCGTTCGGATTGCCCATTGCGGTGAGAGCCTGATGCGCGTTCGGATTGCCCATTGCGGTGAGAGCTGATGCTGGCGCCGCACCACGCGATAGTCGAGCTGCTCGAGGCGTATGAGCCGCAAGCCCTGCCTGACCCCGGCGAGGGCGCGGGCTATCAATGGGTGGAGCTGTTTTCGACCGATATCGGGTTCGAAAGCAAGGACACGATATATATCGCGCCGCTCTCGGCCTTGAAGGACGTCCAGGTCCCGGAGGGGTTTTTCTGCGTCTGCGTGGACGACCTCCCTGCCGGGGAGCAGGCGGCGGCCAGGCCTGCCGGGGCGCTCGTGCTGGGACGGGGGCGGATCAACACGCTCGTGCGGATGTTGAAAAATTACATAATCAAACTGCAGAACTGGGAAAAGGCCATGATCCAGTACGTCATGGAAAAGAATCTCCAGGGGCTCCTGCAGGAGACGGGGGCGATCATCGGCAACACGCTTCTCCTGTACAACGACTCGTTCCGGCTGCTTGCCTATTATGTTACCGATTCGAACGACGACAAATATTACGGCGACCTTATCAAGGCAAATGTCTCGCGCATCGACCTTGAAAACGATTTTGCCGACCTGATACTGTCGCTTCCGCATCCCGACCCGCCCGCGGGCAAATCCGTGGACCGGCCCGAGAGCAGGTTCGTGGCCCGGCCCGAGAGCAGGTTCGTGGCCCGGACGGTCTTCGTGCAGGACCGCCCGCGGGGCCAGGCGTATATGTTCTGCAAGTCGGAGGCCGCGACGCGGGGGCAGATCATGCTGTTCGAGGCCATGATGAAGTGGATTCATGTCTTCTTTGACAGGGAGGCGCCCCTGGTCGAGACCTCCAAGAACATCGAGGCGTTCATGATCGACCTTGTCGAAAACCGCAGCACCGACCCGATGTCGGTAAGCAACCGCGCCGACTACTGCGGCATCCCGGCCGACAGGCTGTACTGCCTTTTCGTCGTTCGGTTCAAAAGCTATTTCCGCGACATCGAGGCAAGCCAGCTTTTGAAAAAGCTCGCCAAGCAATTGCCGGAAGCGCGCCTGATCCCTTACAACGACAGCATCCTGGTTATTAATTATTATAAAACAGTGGCAAGCCGCGAGGAGGCCGACGAGTGGGTCACGGCCATCCGCGACATCCTGAGGGAGGCCAACGCGGAGATGGGCATAGCCGTGCCCGAGGAATCGCTTAGGACCATGCACCTGTCATACAAGCGCGCGGTAATGGCGATCGAGTACGGGAAGCGGATACGCCTGAAGCGCGCGATCGACGCGGGGGAGGGCGTCGACGTCAACCGGTACCAGGGATACGACATCTACGCGTACGAGACATATTACATATACCACATCATCGACTTGATACGGACGGAGAACAGGACGATCCTTGAGGGGAGCCAGTGCATGCGCGCGCTCGCGAAGCTCTACGCGTTTGACCGCGAGAACAAGACCGACAACCTGAAGCTGCTGTACGGCTACCTGATCAACGAGCGGTCGGCGTCGAAGACGGCGTCGGCCATGCACATGCACAGGAACAACGTGATCTACAGGATCAAGAGGATAGAGCATATCATCAAGATAAACCTGGACGAGTATCACTACCGGTTCAAGCTGCTGCTGTCTTACCGGATCATCGACTACTATGGCGTCGACTACCTGAAGGATATCGACTATTCGACGGTCGGGACGGACCTGTCGAAAAAAATCGAGGGGTACGGCTTGTGAAGGGGCTTTGTATATGAGGGACATACCGTCACGCCAGAAGCGCGGGTCGGTGCCGTGGCTGCTCCAGCAGATGCCGGCGCCGCTCGTGGGCGACCGGCCGGCAAGCGCCAGGGAGAACCTGCGGCGCGTTTTCGCGGGCGAAAAGCCGTACTGGCTCCCGGTGTGGAACCTGGACGCGCAGAACGTCTATCCCGACGTCGTGTGGGAGCACCCCCCGTACGACGAGGACGGGCTCGACTGGTTTGGGACCGAGTGGGTGATGGTCGAGGTGGCGGGGGGGCAGATGCCCAAGCCCGGGACGCGCGTCATCAGCGATTTTCGCAAGTGGGAGGAAGAGGTCAGGTTCCCGGACCTGTCCGCGGTCGACTGGGAAGGGGACGCGGCGATCCAGACGCAGCGTTACGACCCGGGCCGAATGCACTGCTTCCACACGGCGGAGGGGCTGTTTGAGCGGCTGCACGAGCTCATGCCATTTGGCGAGGCTTTGATGGCTTTTTATGACGAGCCGGAGCTGCTGATGCGCTGGTTCGACGCGATGGCGGACTACAAGATCGAGCTGCTGGGGCATGTCTTCACGCACTACGACCCGGTGGACTACATCGTCTACGGCGACGACTGGGGGACGCAGCGGGCCGGCTTCTTCAGCAACGAGATGTTCAGGGAGACGCTGATGGGGCCCACGAAGCGTGTCTGGGACTGGGTGCACGGGCAGGGAAAGTTCGTGGAGCTGCATTCATGCGGGCTGACGCAGCAGTACATAGAAGAGATAATAGGGATGGGGTGCGACGCGTGGCGGCCGCAGGCGAACAACGACCTCGACATGCTGACCTCGGAATACGGGGACGCGATCGCGCTCGTCGTGCCGATGGAGGGCGTCGAGGAGGCGCGGGATTCCGGCGAGGCGCGGAGGCTCGTGCGCGCCTTCGTCGACAAGTACGCGCCGCGCGGGCGCATCATCGCGGACAAACTGTTCACGGCGCCGGAAGATATTATTGGCGCGGCATACGAGGAGCTTTACTATTACTCCTCTGGATACTACGGGGTATGACAGCTGATGGGGCGGCTCGGATAATGGGGCGGTCTTTTCCAGGAAACATCCTATCACGGCATAATAAGCGAAGAGGAGAAGAGGAGAGCAAAACATGCTGACAGAAAAAACCGTCATAGGACAAGGCGGGCCGTATCCGCTGAACGGCATTCTCGCGCTGCCAGAAGGGGAGTGGGCTCCGGTGCCGGCGGCGGTGTTTGTGCATGGCTCGGGCTCCACGAACATGGACGAGAAAATCTTCGCGAACGCCCCGTTCCGCGATATGGCGGAAGGGCTGGCCGCGCGGGGCATTGCCTCAGTGCGTTACGACAAACGCACTTTTGTATATGGGCGCAAGCTTGTCAAAGACCCGGGCTTCTCGGTCAAAGACGAGACGATCGACGACGCGCTGATTGCCGCCGAGCTCCTGAAAGCCGACCCGCGCATTGACGCAGGCAGGGTCTATATCATCGGGCACAGCATGGGCGGCATGCTGGCGCCGCGTATCGACGAGGCGGGGGCGGACTTTGCCGGGTTTGTCATTATGGCGGGCACGCCGCGCACGCTTGTGGCCGTGCTCTTTGAGCAATATGAATTGATTGCCGCAACGGCAAAAGGCCTGAACGGCATGGCAGCTAAAAAGATTGTCAAGTCCCTGCGGGCAAAGCTTGCCGGCCTTTATGAGATGGACGACGGGACGGCAAAGACCATCAAGGTCATGGGCGGCGCCCGGGTGTATTACTTCAAGGAAATGGGCGTCAACGACACGCCGTCCTATCTGGCAAAGACCGCGAAGCCAATGCTCATCATGCAGGGCGGAAAGGATGGCCAGGTATCGGTCGAGCGGGATTTCGATGTGTACAGGGAACTGCTCGCGAACCGGGACAATGTCGCCTTCAGGCTGTATCCGGAGCTGAACCACCTTTTCATGCCGTCGGTGTACAGCGAGCTGAAGGACCTGAAGAAGGAATACAAAATCCCGGGCCATGTGGACGAAGGCGTAATAGACGATATCGCGTCCTGGATCCATACGGGGGCGCTGGCGTAGCCTTTTTTTGCCTTACAAGACGCCCGTCCCCTTTTGTCTTAATAGTTGTATATTTGCACTTTTTGATACAATAAGTGTATTAAGGAGACACTTTATGGAGCGTAAAATTGTAAATTATCTACTGGAATGGAAAAACAGTAAGGGGCGAATGCCTCTTATCCTCTACGGCGCCAGGCAGGTTGGCAAAACGTATACGGCAATTGACTTTGGCAAACGGTATTATAAGAATGTTGTATACGTCAACATGGAGGACTCGGGGCGCTATCAGGAAATCTTTGAGCGGGATTTGAAAACCGACAGGATAGTCCGTGAGCTTTCAGCGCTTACCGGGCAAAGCATTTTCCCAGGCGACACATTGATCATCCTTGACGAGATCCAGGCATGCGAGAGGGCGCTCACATCGCTAAAGTATTTTTGCGAGAATGCGCCGGAATACCATATCATTGCCGCAAGCAGCCTGCTTGGCGTCGCGGTCAACCGTGGGAAATACTCTTTTCCCGTAGGCAAGGTTGCTTTACATACACTATACCCTATGGATTTTGAGGAGTTTCTGGCTGCGATTGGCAATGCGGATCTGGCCGCGATGATAAGGGAGCACTTTAATAATGATACGCCATTCCCTTTGCACGAAATGGCGCTTGATTTATACCGGACCTATCTGGTCGTCGGCGGCATGCCGCGCCCAGTCCTGGAGTACATTGATAGCGGGGATTTTGACTATGTCCTTGCGTCACAAAAGACAATCAATGATTCATATATCGCGGATATGGCAAAATACGCCGCGCCAAGTGACACAATTAAAATCATGGCTGCGTTTAACAGTGTCCCTGCACAATTGGCGAAAGAGAACAGGAAATTTCAATACAAGGTCATTAAAACCGGGGCGAGGGCCTATGACTATGAATACCCGGTTGAATGGTTGCGGGCCTCGGGCGTGGTGAACAAATGCGTCAAGGTTACAGAGGGGAATATACCTTTGCCTGTATACGCGCAAAATGATTATTTTAAACTGTACATGGCCGACACGGGATTGCTTTGTTCAAAGTTTTCCCTGCCGGCGAAAACCGTACTCAGCCTGGATGAAAACCTGAACGCGTTCAAAGGCGCGCTCGCGGAAAACTACGTATGCTCGGCTTTAGCCGTTAATGGGTACACGCCTTTCTATTGGGGAAGCGATGGCAGGGTCGAGGTGGATTTTGTGGTTCAGAAAAAGGATGGCTGCATAATACCGATTGAGGTGAAGTCAGCAGTCAATGTGAAGGCTAAAAGCCTGGCTGTTTTTGTCAACAAGTACAAACCTGAGTATTCGATACGGGTGTCAGGCAAGAACTTTGGCTTTGAGAATAATATTAAATCCGTGCCGTTATACGCAGCCTTTTGCCTGTAGCTATACTTCCTCCCAGGCAAAGATGTCGAAATTGCCCGTGATATAGCTCCAGCTGGATTCCTCTTCGATATATTTGCCGTTGTCGAATTTCGGGTCGTAGAAAAACCCCGACCTGTCGACGGCGATCCCGTACTTGTTGCACAGATGGAAATTCGGGAAATAGTTGCCGTCGGACGAGAAGTAGCCGATGGTGAAGAAGCCGGTGTCCTCGTCGACCCTCAGCACCCAGGAACAATCGTGTTCAAACCCGAAGCCGGCCAGGATCTCCCTTGTGTCAAGTTTGTTCAGGCCGTGGATGTTGATCCCTATTATCGCCTCGTCTATTTTTGTGACAGATGATGGGTCAACATGAATCGCGGATCCGCTGCCGCTATCTACGATATAGTTGACAAACCGCTCTTTGACGTCCTCGCTCCTGAAATATACACAGCTCATAATTGGCACCTCCGCATTATTATAAGATCCCGTTAATATTACCATATTTTTTGCTGATAGATGGTGTGGCAAACGCGGTAAATGAAGAATGCCAACCTATGGTTATTAGTGAAGAACTTTGGGGCAACCGAGAGTGGAGCGCAAACGGAACGGTGAGCCCCCGGAGTGCGCCCTCAGGCGCGCTTACGGAGAGGGCAAGCGAGGGCGGCAGCGCCAAGTGGTAGTGCGGCAGGGAGCGTTTTTGCTATGCGCAGTTTGCGGATTGAATGAGGAGGAGCAAAGGAGGGGATTTCCGACTTTTAGCCCAAAAAGTGCGACGTTTTTTCGTTTGTATTTGGTAATGGATGCGATTACGGCGCAATATGGTATTATATGGATGTAATAATGCCATGATATGACATAATAATGAAATATTATTCATTAATGCCATATATTATATAGGCAATATGAGAGACTTCTCAATACAAGTGGAAATTCGTCGCAAAAAATGCTATTATTATCGGATGAAGCAGTTTGTCAGCCATCAATCGGCCTTGGAGTATTGGCGCAGATGCCGGAAGTTGCCCGAAGGCAGTGATAATCGGCGGCGTAAGCATGCGCTTCCAGACAAACCATCACAAATCGAGCCATCGATACTCTTAGGGTTTGTGCTGCCAGCCCATATTATGACCAGAAAACAAGGCACCCAACGGGTTCCCGATACGACCGCACAGCATGTATTCCGTGGAGAAACGCCTGCCGGGTGTTTCATGAATGCCGGAAACGGGCTGATGGTGAGCTCGCCGGAGTTCTGCTTCCTTCAGATGGCAGGCCAGCTCACATTGGCCAAGCTCATTGAGCTGGGCTACGAGCTGTGTGGCGTGTACTCGATGCCAAACGCAGATGACAAAAATGTGCCTGAGCGGGGCTTCTATAACCGCCAGCCGCTTACAAGCATCAAAAAGCTGAAGGCGTTCCTTGACAGCATGCCGGGTGTTAAAGGGCGCAAGAAAGCCATGCGTGCCTTGCGTTATCTGCGGGACGGGTCGGCGTCGCCCATGGAGACAAAGCTTGCGATATTATTGACCCTGCCCTATATGCTGGGCGGCTATGGGTTTAGCCTGCCGGAGATGAACAAGCGCATAGCATACCGGGTCGGAGCGGATCGCAAACGATTCGATAAAGAAGAATGCGTTGGCCATGGCGGGTGTCAGGGTCGTAACAGTTACGAAACTGCAGTTATATAGAAGTGCGGAGTTGGAAAAGGCCGCGCGGACGATTGCGGGCTATATGGGCAGGAGGCTGTTTTCCAGGAAGAGCGATTTCCCGGCAATGCATCTTGAGCTGCGGGAGCAGATGCTTTGGGATTCATGAGGATTACCAGGAAAGAATAAAGCGGGTTGGCAGAGTGAAACAAATCAAAATGATCGTTACAGACTTGGATGGAACACTGCTCAGGACTGATAAAACTATATCCGATTACACAAACGCGGTTCTCGGAAGATGCCGCCGGGCAGGAATCAAAGTGGCTTACGCCACAGGGCGGGGAGGATCTGCGGAGCAGGTCGCGCCATCAGGGTTTTTCGACGGCAGGATATCCATGAATGGGGCCATTGCTAAGGCAAGCGACAGAATTGTCTACAATCGGCCAATACCTTATCTGGCTGTTCGCCTATTATTGTCAGCTTGCGACGAACGAGGAATCAGGATCGTGTCGGAGAACAGCGATATTCATTATTCTAACTTTGTTGTCTCGGATGTGTGGGAACATATTTCAAATTACGTAATTGTTGACTTCCTGCGACACAATGTGGACGCCGAGAAAATCTACACGCCAAGTCCAACCCCGGACGATATTTTATTCATTAAGCGAATGCTGCCTGATAGCCTGTACTTTGTGCTGACTGCCGATGGAAATAGATCTCTCGGGCAGGTCATGCACAAGGACGCGACCAAGGCCAAGGCGGCCGTGGCGTTGGCGCATTCATGGGATATTGACAAATCCGATATCGTCGCTTTCGGCGACGACTACAATGACGTTGACATGATCAAGGAGTGCGGCATTGGCGTGGTTGTTGCCAATGCGGTTGACGAATGCAAGATAGTTGCTGACTTTATTTGCGGCGATTGCGACAACGATGGCGTAGCGAAATGGCTGGATGAGAATATCGTATGGAATACGGAACTGCGATCTGAGGTAGAATGTAGAATATGGAACTGAAAGACGCTATTTATGGCAGGCGAAGTGTCCGTAAATATTTGGATAAACCTGTCTCTCGTGAATTGATACGCGAAATCCTGGAAGGCGCATGTATGGCCCCGTCCGGCATCAATCGGCAGCCTTGGTACTTCATGGCCATCACGGATCAAAAAATGCGTGAAAAGCTATTGGGGTATATGAATGAGACTTTTGTAAGGTTTCGGCCTACTCTTGAAAAAAGGTTTTCCAGGAACCCGGAGGTGATCGGGGAAACCGGCGCCTTTTTTAATACGCTGGGCGGCGCCCCGGTGGTTATCCTGGTTTTTCTGCTCAATGAAGAATTGAAAGAAAGCGATAACGAAATGACATTGGTCCAGGGTATTGGCGCCGCTATCCAGAACCTGTTGCTTATGGCTTATGACAAAGGGCTGGCATGTTGTTGGACGACTGCCCCTGTCGTTTCCGGGTTGGCAGAGGAAATCCGCGCGGAATTCGCCCCGGACAAGGGGGGCTTGGTGGCTGCCGTTACATTGGGATACCCGGATCAGGCGCCAAAGGCCCCGCCAAGGCGCGCAGGTAGGTTTGACATAGTTTAATACCGCTGATTCTTCCTTCCTTCCTCGCTATCATCTCAATTTGGGACATTTTCATTTGTGGTATACCGATACATTATTTGTGGTTCAGAAATATATCATATACGACATATAAAGTCTTGACAATATGTCATATTTAACATATAATAATCCAATACTACAAATGGAGGAGAAAATGAGCGATTTACAGTCATATTTGGATCAGGCTCTGAAAAAAGTCAATTTAGCTAGTATTCATGGCGTTGCATCGTCGCCCATGCTTTACGAGTATGATGTAGAAAAAGAAGTTCGCGAGATGATTGTTTCCGTACGTAGCGCCCTTGGCATTACACAACGGCAGTTAGCGGAAAAGTCAGGGGTGTCACAGGCCAATATCAGCAAAATCGAAAACGGGAATTATACTCCTAGTATTGCGGTATTGAAAAGGATTGCAAATGGATTGGGGCAGCGCCTTGTGATTGAATTTGAAACAATAGGGGGCAGTGAGTAATGGCTGTATACATAGAAAAATTAAGCATCGATGGTTTTCGTGGGATTCATAAACTGGCAATCGATAGAACCAATCATGTCAATATTGTCGTCGGCGACAATAATTGCGGCAAAACCAGTATTCTGGAGGCGATACTGCTTCTTCGCAATCCCATGGATTTTGCAAATGTGCTACGCATTGCGCGGCTCAGAAATATTCCTTTTTCAGCAGGTGGCGCACCTTCAATATATGAGAACTACATTGGCCTTTTCCCAAAAGATGAAGCGAAGTTGGCAATCGGCGTTAATGCGCTGTGCAAGAATGCTTTCAGTACGTATTGCCTGTCAGGCGAGCAGAAGAAGATAATGCTGGATCCGGAAGACTTGGTCAAGAGATTGCCGCTTGCTCAACGAAAACGCGCATTGCATGAGTATGGTTCCGCACCGGTGGAAACAGATGCGTTTGCAGGCGAGATACAATATGATTTCGGAGAGTATAAAGGCAAGTTTGAGGTTGATATCAATGCATATTCTTCTGTTTCCGGACGGGAAGTCGATATGGGTGATTTCCTTGATATGGTTTATCTTGCGCCTTTCAACCATGTCATTGGCAATGTTTTCAATACAATCATACGCAATGATTCGTATAAAGAGATATGCCTGCAGGTATTACGCATGTTTGACCCTGATATAGCGGACTTGCTGATTCTGAGAAATGAGAGCAATGACCGCCCTGTAGAATATGTGAAGCATATAAAACTTGGCAATATGCCGCTGTCAACATATGGCGACGGTATCAAGAAGGTTTTGTCGATCGCGAACGGGATCGCCCAGGCCGCCGGAGGCGTTCTTCTGATAGACGAGGTGGACACTGCGATTCATTCACAATACTACAATGATATTTTTCGATTTATCGCAAAAGCATGCATGCAATTCGAGGTTCAATTATTTCTGACAACGCACAGTAAAGAAGCTGTCGACGGCTTTCTGGGCACACAGGATTACGATACGCAAAATGAATACGACGATATACAAGTTATTACTCTTAAGAAAGAAATAGGAGACCGAAAGACTTATTCCAGGGTTCTTCATGGAAGAAAGGTGTTTGCCAACCGTGAGCAATTCAACTTTGAGGTAAGACTATGAATAAGCTGATTCTATGCGAGGGAAAGGCAGACGCAATCCTGATCAGTTACTATCTTGAAAGAACCTGCGGGTGGTCGCATCGAAATAAACGCAATCCGAACAGTATTATAATTAAAACAGATGAGGCAAAAAATGAATATGGGTACTGGTATCGCAAAGGGGATGACCAACTCTTAATATGTGGTGTTGGGAGGATTCAAGAATACTTGATGAATGTTTCAGCGAGCTGAAAAAGATTTAATTGCTCTGGAATGAGATGTGTTGGAGTTTTAACGCAAACCAATGTCAAGATTTGCGATTGAATTTCAAATATCTACTCTCTGGTATTGATGACGAAGAGTTGACCTCCGAGGCAACTATAAAGAAATACTTAATAATTCAAAAAGAAGGAGATTGAGTTTTCCAGAAGGGGGAAATGGTGGCGCGGCGCCCGGGGTGCTTTCGCTATGCCGTGGCTGTTTGCATGCCTGAACGCGACAAAACCGTCCCTGTTTGTCTAAATTACACGGGTTTTGGGCCGCAAATGGCCTAAAAAAATTTTTTGAAAAAAATGCAAAAAGGGTATTGACATTCGACCTGCTACACCCTTTAGGATAAAAATTAAAACATAGCAAAAGAATAAAAAAAAGTTAGAAAAAATATCTTTTGTTAAAAAAAAGTGAAAGGAAAGTGATTAAAAATACCCTTTAGGGGGTATACAAACAACAATAGCGTATGGTATAGAAGCCCTTTGCAGCACGGTGGGTACGAGCTGCAAGTAAAAATTTTAGGCTTACGCGGTACGCCAAGAAAGACAGGACATGCTTTGCGGCATTATCGAAATGGGGTCGATAGCAAAGCGGCGTCCGAAGCATACAGCCGGGTCCGGCGGTATGAAACCAGGGTAGGATCATATTTTAATAAGCCACAGGCATAGCCATTTTTTTGGCTTTCCTGTACGCAGGCGGATTCAGTGGTCAGTGGTCACTTGAATCCTAACCAGAAAAGGAGCGAGGCAGTGACAAATATGAGACTGCGAATCATGAATAAGGTAAGGATAGCGCTCAGCGTAGCGCTTTTGCTGCTGGTGATAGCGGCCATGACGCCCTTTGGCATTTCGTATACGCTTGCGGACCCGACGCAGGGCGTGGAAGCGGACGGACAACTCCCCGAGGAGGAAACCGGGGAAGGCGAAATAGAATCCCCGGAAGAAACCGCAACCGAAGGCGGAGACGGGACGGAGGCGGACGAAAACGGCGAAGGCAACGGAGACGGCGAAGACGGAGGTGACGGAAACGGCGGCGGCGAAAGCGGCTCGGTTGGCGCGGAGGCGCTGTGTATCTGCTGTTTTGACGAACACGGCGACGGGCACACGCATGGACATGAGGAATGGTGTCTGCTGTACCAGGCTCCAGAACATTCCTGCGAGGCGGAGATGGACGAAAACAATGAGATTTTTCCGCTGGAGAGCGGGCCGCTGGACGACGGGCCGCAGTGCGACTGCGGCCATCCGGGCGGACCGCATGGGGAGGGCTGTCCGCTGTATCAGGAGCCTATCTATATGGACGTCACCGACCTGATTGACGCGCTGCCGGGACTGGACGAAGTCAGGCGCATGGACCTGGGGGAGGTGTACGGGGTACAGCAGCTGATATTTGAGATACGGGACATGATTACGGAGCGCGTAAGCGGATTTACGGAAGCCGAAGACTTTGAGCGGTTCGACGCGGAGCTGGGGGAGACGCGGATCGAGAAGTACAACAGTATCTTCCAATATGTAGACGAATACATCAAGACCTACGGTATGAGGGCGCGCGGATCATTGGCGGGCGCTACGTCTATCAATATCGCGCTGGGCCGGTTCTATGTAACGGCGACCAGTACACCGCAGTACGCGCGGCAATACAACGCCAATACCGCCACGGTACTCGCTTACTATCCGTACAACGCGGACGGATACCGGATATACGGGAGCAATACCGTTAACTATGCAAGCAATCCTAAAATCCAGGTATCTCCAGGGGTCACCAACGCCGACCTGTTTTTTGACAACCTCGTCATTACTAATAATAGCTGTGATTGCGTCAATGTGACCGGCGCGGATGTGACAATCACGCTGGTAGATGGCACGGTAAATAATCTGACTTGCGGATGGGGCTCGACAGGTAGTACCGGTGGCGGAGCGCTTGTAAAAAACAATGCAGTCGATGGAAAACGCCTGACCATCCGGTGTGAGCATTCGGATGAACCAGGGCATCTGTGCGACCCGGGTATCTGTGGCGCACTGAACGCAAGGGGGGGAACAACTTACCATGTGGCAGCGATAGGTTCCGCGATGACAAGCGGAGTAGGTTCAAATGTTGGTGGTTTTGCAAACCTGTACATCGAAGGCGGCATCATCACCGCACAAGCCGGACAGCATACGCCCGGCATCGGGTCTCAGTGCGGGACATCGTATATGCGAAGTGGCGCTGTAAATGTAACCAACCCACAGATGTTGAACGGCCAAATCTGTAAAAACATCAATATCACCGGCGGCCGGGTATACGCATATGGCGGCGAGGGTTGCTCAGGTATCGGCTCTGGCTGGGGCGTACCGGTAGACGGTATATATATCAGCGGAGGCGCGTATGTGTATGCCGAAGGCGGGTTGGATTCACCGGGCATCGGTTCCGGAGGAAATGAAAAGGCGAGTCCCAGAGTTCCTGGCACTTTAGGGAGATATGATGTGTCGAATATCGAGATTTCAGGCGGGATCACGGTGGTAGAGGCGGTAGGCGGCACATCGAATTATTCCGGGAAGCCTTACACACCTGGCATCGGCTGCGGCTTCTCCTATCTTGGCGATACAGGGACATTGACCAATGTGCAGGCGCAACCGGAGGCCGATTGGCTGGCCGTCGTCAAACAGGGCACAAATATCAATGACGCTACATATATCGCCGGCACACCGTCCCCCCACAACACCGACATCATTGCGAATATGTACTATACTCTCGTATATTTTTCCGAGCTGCAAAAGACAGCTAGCGTAAACGGCGGCGCGGAGGAAACAGGAGAGCCGGAGGACATGGTCCAGATATCCGCCGGCGACAGGGTTACATACACCCTGACCCCCGCTGCTGGTATCGACCCGAACGCATTGTATGACCTGGTGGACGAGGTGCCGGAGGGCATGACGCTGGTGACGACAGCCGGCAGCTATTCCCCCGGTATGACGTGGGGCACTACAGGCGGCGTCACCACCGTAAAGTGGCTGAATCAAATGGGGCCCCAGACCTTCTTATTCAATGTGATCGTGGACAGCCTTGGCAGCGAGCTGGAAATGGACTATATCAACCAGGCGGTCATGACGACAGAAAGCACGACCCTTTCAGCCTTGTCAGTGCCTTCCAATTTTACTTACCATCACGCGGACAACCCATACGCGTATATACAGGTGAAAAAACTTATCGGGAACTACAGCGGCCTGAACACAGCGACACAGGCGGAACTGGCGGAGCGCCCCTTTATCATCGCGCTTACCGAAGGTACTTCAAATAAGGCAGGCGCCGCAACGCTCGGGCACGGGCAAACCTCCGGCTCCATGCTTCTGACATTTGACACGCACACTACATCGCTGACCGTGACCGAGACTGTGCCGATGGAATTCTCTGAAAACTACGCCGTGACAGCCTTCATCACGCATAAAGACGGAGCGACATCGACGCAAAACGGGCGTACGATCTCACTGCAGTCCGGCGACGATGTGCTGATAACAGTCACCAATACCTTTGAGCCTAAGCCGTACTTCAAGGGCTGGACTTGGCTGAGCAATATATTCCAAAACGGAGCGGGATCATGAAGGGGGCGCATATGACAAGCATGACAAACATAAGAACCATGAGAAGCAGCAGAAGCTTCGGCATAGGGCTGCTGCTGGTGGCCGCGGTCCTGTGCACAGGTATTGGGGCGACATACGGCCTGAGCATGCACGAGGCCAGCCAGGAAAACGTCCTCATGAGCCGCACCACTAGCGTTGAGATAAACGAGGTGTTCCCCGACGACAGCATCGAGGCGGGCGCTATCAGGGCCAAGGAAGTGTCCTTCACGAATACGGGGACTTCGGCGGTATTCCTTCGCGTAGCGTTTGCAGAATGCTGGGAGGACGGAGGCGTATGGCTCCAGGATGACGGGACGCTCTGCATCAAGGGCTGGACCCCGGCCTGGACGACCGACTGGATCGACGGCGGGGACGGCTGGCACTACTATACGAAAGTCCTGCCCGCAGGCGGCAGCACAGGGGACATCCTTAGCTCCGTCACGTTTTCGGCAGGCCTGCCGCCGGAGTACCTGGAAAGCGTATATACGCTGGACTTTGTAGCGGAGGCGGTGCAGCTGAGCAACGAAGCAGTGGTGAATATGGGCGCGACCCAAGCGGTGTTCGGCAGGGAAGCGGCCGTGACAATCACATCGACTGTACACGGTGCTGTCACGGCCGGCACGGTAGCCTGGAGCTAGAGGAGGGAGAAAGATGGAAGCGGTCAAGAAATACCACAAAGCATTCACGCTGGTCATATGCCTGTATCTGTTCCTGACCTTTGGCCTGAACGGCACGACCTACTCGTTCTACTATTCGCCGAACGTCGGCGTCAAGAACATGCTGATCACAAAGGGCTCGGAGGTGTGCCTTCTGGAATTGTTCGACCCGGACGACCAGTGGCTCGCGGGCGAGACCAAGAAAAAAGAGGTGTGGTTCGGCAACCATTGCGAGCTGGATCAGGTGATCCGCTTCAAGGCCGATACCGCATGGGCCGACGCATCCGGCTCGCCCTGGGCATATACAGGGACATACAATCCTGAGCCCATCGTCATAGGCTGGACGAGCGAGGTCACGGGGGCTGTGACGCCCGCGACGTGGACAAAGGTCGGGGACTATTACTACTACAACAGGATACTTGAAAAGCAGAGCGGCTCTTCGCCGACGGAGACCGCAGCGGTCATAAGCTCCGTCACGTTCAGCACGGCACTCAGCAACGGCGAGTACTACGGCGACGACTTCTCAGATAAGACATGCAAGCTCACCATATGTATGGAAGCGCTATCGGTCATTGATCACATCATCAGTGAGGCGTGGCCGGATGTGGCGCTCGCGCGGCAGCCGGGCGGGACGCTTGTATGGACTAGCCCACAGCCATAAAAGAGGCGAGGCGTGGCCGGAGGTGGCGCTCGCGCAGCAGCCGGGCGGGACGCTTATATGGACGTCGGCATGATGAGTGATTAGGGATCAGTGGTCAGTGACCAGTAAAGGATAAGGGCATAACAGGGAAGACCTGATATTGAGATATAGCTGAAGACGAAATGAAGAAAGAATAGAAAGGAAGAGCAGAAATGAAGAATGGTTTGAAAGGAAAGAAGAAGGGCCGCTTGATCGCGCTGGCGGGGTTCCTCGCGCTGGCGGTCCTGGGCGGGACCTACGCCTACTGGTCGCAGACGTCACAGGTGGACAACCCGTTTGACACCGGCCAGTACGGCTCGACGATCCGCGAGGATTTCTCGCCGGCCGACGGCGAGAACTGGCAGCCCGGGGTTACGGTAGACAAGGCCGTAAAGGCCGTGAACACCGGCGACGTGGATCTGATCGTACGGGCGCGGCTCGACGAGAAATGGGTGTACAAAGGGCAGAGCGCGCCGTACAAGGACAGCGCGGCGGCGGTCGGCGGGTACAACGTATACGCCACTTCCCAGAACAACGCCACGGACGGCCTTACTGCGCTGGACGGCTCGGTGGTGACGAAGACCTTCTCATCGTCCACCAAATGGATCCCCGGCGGGGACGGCTGGTACTACTACACGGTCAACCTTAAGGGCGGCGAGTCGAGCGAAGCGTGGCTTTCGGCCGTGACGCTTTTGAGTGACGCCGACATGGGCGACATCGTTACTAAGAAGTATGTGTCTGTGAGCGCTGACGCAAATGAAGCCAGCTGGGTCTGGGTCGAGTACACGGGCGACATGCCCAAATACATCGGAGCCGACAAGGTGCTGCACAACAAGACCGAGACATCGTACGCATCGGGCAGGATGGGTTACAGCCAGTCGGACTACACCCTGACGGTGACGGTGCAGACGGTGCAGGCGACGGCCGAGGCTGTGAATGATGCATTCGGCGGCGGCTCAGCATTTGCCCTTGCCGGTACATCATGGACGCTCAAATAGCCAGTGTCATGAATCATTGACAAGAATGTGAACGTTATTATTACACAAAAAAAAGGAGAATGGAAAATGAATGATAAGTCAAAGAAAAAACTGATTGTGGTCCTGAGCGGCGTGCTGGCGCTGGCTCTGGTGGCGGGGACGCTTGCGTACTATACCTCCACGAACACGCTGGACAACCAGATGAAGACCGCACAGTACGGCAATGAGCTTGAAGAGAAGTTCACGCCGAAAGAGGACTGGCAGCCGGGCGAAAAGGTGAGCAAAGAGGCTGGCGTGAGCAACACCGGCGACTACGACCTGTTCGTGCGCATCAAGATGAGCGAGGAATGGACGCTCAAGGACGGGACCACGACGCATGGATGGGCCTCTTCTGCCGCGGAATTCCTTACGGCCACGGCTTCGGCCTCGGCGCAGATAGACCCCTCTGACGGGCTGATCACGGACGGCACGGATTTCGACGAGACCGTCGTATACAAAGAGCTTGCCGCTTCGGGCTGGACGTTCAACAGTAATGACGGCTACTGGTATTACAACACCAAACTGGCCGCGGCTGGTTCCACCGGCAACCTGCTCACCAGCATCACCCTCGCAGGCGACACGGACATGGGCAGCTACACCGTCACCAAGTACTACACCAAAGCGGCGGTAAGGCCGAACAATGACGTGATCGGTTCCGACCCCACGACGCAGTGGGTAGTGTACACGCAGGCCGCGGTGCCCTCAGGCGCCACATATACGCGCACGGTGTCCGCGCTGGACGACGCCGCTTCCGGGTATGCCGGGGCCACATATGTGCTGACCATCACCAGCGAAGTCATCCAGGGCACGAAGGAATCGTACCAGGCTTCCGCGTGGAACGTGCCGGCAGGGCTCCATAGCGCATGGGGCATCAACTGATAGGCTTGATGATCTGAATGATGATTTGAATGATTTGAAGAAAAGAGGTAATCAAAATGGAAAACCTGAAGAATACAAAGAAGAGGACGATGGCGTTTTTGGCGGGCATCATCGCGCTGGCGCTCTTAGCCGGGACATGGGCGTACTTCACGTCAAGCTCCTCCATAGACAACCTGCTGCATACCAATTCCTACGGCGCTAAGACGCTTGAGGAGTTCACGCCGGGGCAGGCGCTTGAGCCGGGCGTCGAGATAGAGAAAAAAGTAGGCGTTACCAATACAGGCAACTACGATCTCGTGGTACGCGTAAAGTTTGATGAGAAATGGGCGCGCGAAGGCGTAGCGTTCAAGCAGATCGCGCACAGCGGGGCCATAGATACCGTAGCTTACACTGCCCCGTCGACATGGACAGCGACGCAGGTGAACGATACCGACGGCGTAGTTCCCGCAGGCGACGAGACTGTCGTGTTCAAGACGCTGAACCCGGGCGGAGACTGGATCAAGGGAGGCGACGGGTATTGGTACTACAAGACAAGGCTCACGGCTGGACAGACCACCGGGAACGTGCTTGAGTCCATCATCCTTGCCAGCAACGCTGACATAGGCAGCAATGAAGTGAACACTTATTACTCCACCGCGGCGAAGGCTACGATCGAGGCCGCGATCGCCGCCGGTTCATACACGCCGGCGCAGATAGAAGCGATGTACGGCTGGACAACGACCGCGCCGCTGGACGAAAGCACTATCACATACATCAAGTCCGAGAGCGCGCTGGCTGCCGGTTTTGCGGGCTACGCGAACGCCGACTATACCCTGACCATCACGACAGAGGTATGCCAGGCGACATCCGACGCGGTAGCAGGCTCTTGGGACATGGCTGCTTCCGCGGGCGCGAACCTGCCGGCCATCAAAGCGGCTTGGGCGCTGGGCTAGGCCGGGCTGGCTGGGCTGAAAGGAGGGGCTGAATGATGACTATACTATCCGGGATCATGCGCGTCCTTACATGGCTTGTGTATATAGCCATAGCCGCGGCATTGCTCATCGCGGCCCCGCTCATCTTTGAATACCGCCCTGCGGTGGTGCTGTCGGGGAGCATGGAGCCGACCTACCCGGTGGGCAGCATCATCTATTACAAAGCGGCGGGCTTTGAGGAAATAAGCGAGGGTGACGTGATCACGTTTTCCATAGGCCAGGACAGCTACGCGACGCACCGCGTGGTGGAAAAGGACCAGGGCGCCAAAAGCTTCATCACCAAGGGGGACAACAACCCCAGCAATGATGTGAACCCTGTCGAGTATGGCAGGGTGGCGGGGAAGGCCTTGGGGTTTGCCATCCCGTACGCCGGGTACTTCAAGGAGATGGCGTTCCACTGGTATACGATACTGGTAGCGTTCCTCATAATACTGGCCGGGGCGATCGTGTCCCCTGCCAAAGTGGATAAGAAAAAGGGCAGCCGTGGCGGTAGTGGCGACCGCGGCGGCAGTGGCGGTAGTCGTGGCAGTAGTGGCAGCCGCGGCAGTAGTGGCAGCCGCGATAGCCGTGGCGGTAGTGGTGGCAGCGGCGGTAGTGGTGGCAGCGATAGCCGTGGCGGCCGTGAAAGAAAGGAAGGCCTGACAGGTGAAGACGCAGCGTAACAACAGAATACGGACGCTCGCTCTTGTCATAGCCGCGCTGTCGCTTTTGTCGATGACCGGCGCCACCTTTGCTTCCCGCGCGTACGAGATGGCGGCGAGGAACGAATACCGCACGGCGGCATATCAGACGGAGCTGGTGGAGGCGTTTGAATCCCCTGACGATTGGCAGCCTGGTATGGCGATTACCAAGGAAGCCTCTATCAGGAACCAGGGCACGCTTCCGGTGTTCTGCAAGGTCACGCTTGACCAAAGCTGGATACGCACGAAGGACGTATACGATGCTGAGGGGAACATTTTGCCGCCCGCGAAAGACGGCGCGTTCCCCCTCACGTTCGCTGGCGGGGCCGGGCCGGAATACGCCGCGCTCATACAGTGGGGCGACGTCGTGCTGCTCGCGTCAGGGGGGTCTTCCATACCCTCCCTGCGCCTGGGTCTGCCCACGGTGGGCACGGTTTCCGCCGCGGCGGGCAAGTGGCTGCTTTTGTCCGAAACGCCGGACGCGGGCGGCCGCTATACCCTCTACTATGTCGGCGCGCTCCCAGCCGGCGGGGCCTCCCCGCTGTTCATAGGTGGCGTGAGGATGAACCCTGGTATTTCCCCCTCTGTCATCATGGAGAAGACTGTATGGGACAAGGCAAACCGGCGGTGGGTCACAAGCGCTATGAAGAACCCCACGCACAGTTACGAGAACGCCAGGTATACCCTTGGCGTCTCGATGCTGACAGTGCAGGCCACGCAGGACGCGCTGGCTGAGGTGTTCAAGCCGGGGAGCACGGCTGAGCAGTCTGTCATCGACGCCCTTGGGGCATACGCGCCCGGCGCGGCGGATATAGACTCCAGCTATGACGATACAGCTGTGTATGCCCTGTATTTAGACAACAGCCCCGGCGGGATGGTTTTCACGCCGCTGCGGGAAAGCGGCAAAGCGTGGTTCATGTCAGACCTGAACATGGTCCCGGGCGGGGGATACCAGCACACGCTGAAGATCGGGAACCGCTCAGACAAACGTTACGACCTGTACATGAAGGCTTCACCGCTTTCGCAGACTGTGCAGCTGGATGAGCTACTTGGGTATATCTCGATGAAGGTCTATCACGGTACAGAGCTGATCTATGATGGCACGGCTATGGGCAAGGACTATCCAGGCGGTCTGAATGATCTGCAGGGCGTGATATGCCTCGGGAATTACAAACCGGGTGATGAAAAGCAGCTTCGCGCGGTGCTCGTGCTGGACAAGGACACGCCTATAGAGTATTCGGGGATTCTTACGGAGATAGACTGGGTGTTCATGGCGGAGGAAGACCCAGATAAAAAGGCACCCGACAAAAAGCCCCCCGAAAAAAAGGCCACTGTCAGCGCCAGTCCTAAGACCGGGGACGCCTTCAGCCTGTCATGGTATGCACTGGTCATGTGTATCAGCGGCATATGCTTTGCAGTATGCGTGATCGTCCTGATCGCGATGAGAAAACGCGGGGATAAGGCGGCGCGCTGATCGCGACAAAAGGGGACGGGATAATGCGGCGCGCTGATTGCGACAAGAAAGCGCAGGGAAACTACGGGGCGGTGATCGCGGCAAGAAAGCGCAGGGATAAGGCGGCGCGCTGATTGTGACAAAAGGGGACGGGATAAGGCGGCGCGCTGATTGCGACAAGAAAGCGCAGGGGAAACTACGGGGCGGTGATTGCGGCAAGAAAGCGCAGGGATAAGGCGGCGCGCTGATTGTGACAAAGGGGACGGGATAATGCGGCGCGCTGATTGCGACAAGAAAGCGCAGGGATGACATAAGGGGACGGTTCTTCTGTCTTACAAAGGACGTAAGACAGCAAAAACCGTCCTCGTTATGTCGTGTCGGGCAGCAGACCCGTCTCCTTTGTGTTCTGTTCAGCGGGGAATACAAAAAGAACCGTCCGAGACCACTGAAAAAGCAGGCAGGGGGCTACAGCCCTTCCTCCCCTTCCTTCCTCCTTCCTCCCTCCCCTTCCTTCCTCCTTCCTCCCCTTCCTTCCTCCTTCCTTCCTTCCTTCCTTCCTCCTTCCTCCCCTTCCTTCCTTCTTCCTTCTTGGTAAGAGATTGCGATTCGGAGAAAACATCGTCTGTTTTGGCACAGATCGCGCCGAAAGCCGAAAGTACGAATTATAAGATAGATTGACAGGTATTTGGGGTGAAATGCGGGTAATAAGTAATAAGCCCCGGAAATCGTACTTTGGGCGCGATTCGTGCCATTATTCCGCCATTTTGTCAGA
>Ga0082212_10002410_pt2 | contig 25587 bp, 18 predicted proteins | sample TergutNt197P3_FD_71548 | JGI IMG/M metagenome (GOLD analysis project Ga0082212, IMG submission 71548) | Neocapritermes taracua P3 segment gut microbial communities from Petit-Saut dam, French Guiana - Nt197 P3 | ecosystem: Host-associated > Arthropoda: Insects > Digestive system > Gut ...
CAAAACGCAGGTATGCGTCCGCGCTTTTCAACACGCCGTAAAATCCCTTTAACACCTTGCGCATGTCGTCGTTCACGGTCAGGTCGTCCATCGTACCAAGCAGCGGTTTATCGTATTCGTCAATTAAAACCACTACCTTGCGCCCCGTTTGCCTGTATGCACGGCGAATCAGGGTTTGAAAACGGATGGCAGGGTCTTTTTCGTCATCGTCCTTTCCCCATTCTTCTTCCAGCAGCTTCAGGTTGAAATTCAGAGCCGTATACAGTGAATCGAGATTGAGATAGCCCGTAACATTCATATCCAAGTGAAAAACAGGATATGCTGTCCATTCCTTTTCCAAACCGGCAATGGCCAGGCCGTCGAAGAGTTCTTTTTTCCCGAGAAAATAGGCTTTCAGGGTGGAAAGCAGCAGACTCTTGCCAAAACGGCGCGGACGGGCCAAAAAATAGGGTACATATTCGCTTACCAGCCGATAGATGTATTCCGTTTTGTCCACATACAAATAACCGGTTGTTCGCAACTTCTCAAAATCCTGTATGCCAACAGGTAATTTTCTGTTATTAACCATCTCCATACGCATTTTATTGTTTTAATAACTCATTTCAGCGCAAATATATTTTTCTCGTTCACAATATTTTTTCCCTCCGACGTATAGAGGTATTCCATCCGGTCTTTGTAACGGTCTTCTATTTTGCCGCGCACCATCTTCATGGATGAGTTTAGCAGCTGATTCTGTTCCGTAAAAGGCTCCGGCAGGATGGCGATGGCGGCTGGCAGCCAGCGTTCGGGATACTGGCCGGCGTAGGCGCCGCCGCTTTTGTAACGGTTGATGATGCCCTGTATCTTTTTCAAAGCCAGTTCTTTGGCCTCCATCGTGTCCCAGCCGATTTCCGGCTTGATGCGCGCTACATATTTTTTCAGCTGCGCCCTGTCAGGCACAATCAATGCGATCGTATACGGGTCCTGATTGTTATGCAGCATCATCTGTTCAATGTATTTCGTACTGTCGCAAATACCCTCTTCGATGCCTTCCGGACTGTATTTCTCGCCGTCGCTGCTGATAAGCAGACTCTTGAAACGACCCAGCACATACAGGAAGCCGTCCTGATCCATGTACCCCATATCGCCTGTATGCAGCCAGCCGTCGCGGATGGTATCTGCCGTCGCTTCCGGATTCTTCCAGTAGCCGAGCATGACATTCTCGCCCCTGATCACAATCTCGCCCTTCACGCCGACCGGCATTTCATTTCCATCCAAATCCAAGATTTTGAGTTCCAGATTTTTCACAAGCGCGCCCGACGATCCCAGCTTGTGCTTTTTCATGCTGTTCGACGAAATGACAGGCGTTGCCTCCGACAGTCCGTATCCCTGAAACATCGGAATGCCGATGGCATAAAAGAAACGCTGCAGTTCGATGTCGAGCAACGCGCCGCCGCCAATGAAAAACTTCATCCTGCCACCCATCGCCTGCCTTACCTTAGAGAAGAGAATCTTGTCGTAAATAGCCAGCAACAAGCGAATGTGAAGTTTCCGAAGCCCGCCCTTGTTGTATCCTTCACGGTTGTATTTGTAAGCGGTCGCCAGGGCTTTCTTGAAAATATTTTCCGTTCTTTTCCCTTTCTTCTGTATGGTGGATTCAATGTTTTTCCGGAAATTTTTGGCCAGCGCCGGCACACTCATGATGACCGTCGGCTGAAACTCCTTGATGTTCAGCGGAATATTTTTCAGCGTCTCAATCGGCGTCTTGCCGGTCTTGACTGTCGCCACATTCGCGCCAAAAGCCATGAACGAATAAAAGCCGGCCACATGCCCGAAACAGTGGTCCAAGGGGATGATAATCAGATTACTGTCCTTTGGCGTGATGTCGATAAGCGACATCGACTGCTCCACATTGGCCGTATAGTTCCGGTGCGACAGCATGATCCCTTTCGGGTCGGCTGTCGTTCCCGAAGTATACGAGATATTGGCCAAATCATTATCGCTGACGGCATTTTTCCGGGCAATCAGTTCGTCGTAGCTCGTTTCCAGAAAACGGTCGCCCGCCGTCAGGATACGCTCCATCGGCATCTCCCTTCCTTCGTAATCGTCGATCGCATCAAACACGAAAATTTTCTCCACCAGCGGCAAATCGTTCATTATCTGGCGTATCTTCCGCAGTTGGCCGCCCGACGTCATGACGTATTTCGATTCGGAATGGTTCAGCCTGAAAATCAGGTCGTTCTTTTCCTCTAACTTGATCGAAAGCGGCACATTCACGGCGCCGGTATACAGTATGCCCAGTTCGCCTATCACCCAGTCGTTGCGCCCTTCCGAAAGCAGTGCGATCTTATCGCCCGCCTGAACGCCCATGCTGATAAGCCCCGCTGCCAGCCTGTATACCTGTTTTTTAGCGCCTTCATAAGTCAACGGCTCAAAGGCGGCATCCTTTTTCTCCCATAAAAAACTATTGGCGCTGAACTTCTCAACGCTCTTTTCAAATAAGTCAATAATCGTTTTCATTTCGTACAGCATTAAATTAGAAATGCAAAAATACATCATCTGATTGATATTTCCAAAATTTTTTCTAACTTTGCGGACGCTAAGACTAAAAAAATGAATTTAAAAATAATTTACACAGGTATGAAACGGATTGTTCTTTTATTATGTGCAGTACTACTATCAGCCTATACGTTCGCCGAAGAGAAAGAGACGAGGGTGCTGATTGCGACGAATGCGGGCAAAATAACGGTGAAATTATACAACGATACCCCCCTGCATCGGGATAATTTCCTCAAATTAGTGCAGGAGCATCAATACGACAGTATCATGTTTCATCGCGTCATCAAGCAGTTTATGATTCAGGCCGGCGAGAAGTATGCCAAGAGCGATACGATAAACCGTGCCAACTTTAAAGAGCCTGATTATAAGATTCCCGCCGAGATTTTATTTCCCAAGTATATTTCCAAAAGAGGTCAGTTATGCGCTGCCCGGACAGCAGATAACGTCAATCCTGAACGCGCCTCTTCTGCCACCCAGTTTTATATCGTGACCGGCAAGCATTTTACCGACAACGAGCTGGACAAAATGGAAAAAACGCAAAAAATCACCTTGACGCCCGAACAGCGCGAAACGTATAAGATCGACGGGGGCGCACCGCATTTAGACGGCGCTTATACCATATTCGGCGAGGTGACTAAGGGAATGAAAACCGTACAAAAGATAGAACTAACGCCCACTGACCCTTACGATTATCCGGTGAAAGAAATCAGGATAAAGAAGACGAAGGTACTAAAAAGCAGACTGTTGTTCTGGAGGTGGTAAAGTTTAATGGCAAAAGGCAGTTTATAAATCAGTTTATAAATCAGTTTATCCCGATGATGAAATTTGCATATATGCTTTGTCTGTGTTGCCTTGCGTTCGCTTACAACGTTCATGCACAAGTCGCACCCAATAACGGGTTGCCCAAAGGAAAGGTTTTAGTCCCGAAAGGCATGCAGATAGCAGTCGTTGAAAATGCGGATACGGTACCTGTCGTCTTCCTGAAAGAAGTGGTTGTCTTTCCGCCGCTTCAATTTAAAAACAGTCAGGAACGGCGGGAATACGACAAATTGGTTCGCGACGTAAAAAGAACGCTACCCTACGCCAAGTTAGTCTACAATACGCTCATCGAGACCTACGAATATATCCAGACGCTACCCGACGACAAGTCGAGGGAAGCACATCTAAAAAAGATGGAAAAAGAACTTTTCAAGCAGTATAAGCCGGAGTTGAAAAAACTCACCCTGTCGCAGGGAAAGCTCCTGCTAAAACTGATCAACCGCGAATGTAACCAGTCGAGCTACCAGCTCGTGGGCGCTTTTCTCGGAAAGGTTCGCGCCAGTTTCTGGCAGCTTTTCGCCAGCATGTTAGGCGCCAGCATGAAAACCGAATACGATCCTACTGGCAGTGATGCCATGACGGAACGCGTTGCCCAGTTAGTCGAGCGCGGACTGATTTAGCATTTTGAAAAAATCCCAAAGGACGATGCCTGCTGCAACAGCTACGTTCAATGAGTGTTTGACGCCAAACTGAGGTATCTCGACACAGAAGTCACAACGGTCTATTACCTCCTGCTGTACGCCTTTCACCTCATGGCCTACCACCACGGCATAACGCTTTTTCGCATCTAACGACAGCTTGCTTAACGACATGCTACCCTCCGCCTGCTCCAGCGCACAAACCGTATATCCCTGCTGCTTCAAATCTTCGATTGCATCGCATGTCTCCCCGAAATACCGCCACGCAACCGTTTCTTCGGCGCCAAGCGCCGTCTTATGAATTTCCACGTGCGGAGGCGTTGCCGTAATGCCGCAAAGATAGACGGCCTCCATCCGAAAAGCGTCGGCAGTACGGAAGATGGAACCTACATTGTTCAAACTGCGCACATGGTCGAGCACAACAACCAAGGGCGTTTTATCGCTCGCTTCGTACGCTTCCGGCGTCAAACGGTTCAGTTCGGTGATTTTAAGTTTACGCATCAGGCTTATTCACCTACAGTTCTGCTGCATGCACGATTTCACCTTTTGTATTGAACACTTTTATCGTCATGACTGATCCTTTTTTGGTCAACACCATGACAACAGCGCGTTCCGGTTCCGGCCCGCTACCAATAATTTGAGGGAATGGATTTTGATTGACTGTCGCTTTCGGATGGAAAGCAAACTGGTGTGTATGTCCGCTTATGGATAGGTCAAAAGATGCTTTTTGTAGCACATCTGACCAGATTTCGTAACTTGGATTATATCGTCCATCATTGCCGAAGAGTGGTATATGACCCATAATAACCCGCCTCGAAGCATTTTTGAACGTTTCGCCGGCTACCTCTTTTGCTAAAAATTCCCGCTGGTCAAGTCGTAACTGCGTAAAATCGTTTAACCCGGAATATTCGGCGTGGTCATCCGGCTTGTCCTCGCCGCAATCGAACATCACAAAACGCGTATCGCCCCAACTGAACGCCCCGTAAGTCTTATCGCCGACATAATCAAACAAATCGCGTAACCCTATCGAAAAAGCATTGCGTATCTCGTGGTTTCCCCGCAAAAAAAATGCCGGAAGCTGCGACGCCCCGACCTTCGCGCAGTATAACGACAGGTGTTCGAGCGCCTGATCTTCGTCCGCCGGATCATTGATGCAATCGCCATTGAAAAAAACCAAATCGGGCGTTAAATGCTTTACCTGTTCGAGCAAGGCATCGTAGGTGACCTGATTCTTATGCAGATCGTTGAAAATGAATGCCGTAAAATCGGTTTGTTTGGGCGAAGGAAGGGTAAACGAGTAAAACGGACTGGTGGCGGTACAGCCAAACTCCTTATAATAAGCCAGATACAAAGTCATTTCACGCGAACACACGCGATAATAATAACGTTGTCCCGGTAACAAGTCAGTCAGCCGAATCTTGTGATTCGTATTGTTGCAAATCACTTGTCCGTCGCGCAAGTGATGCACTTTATTTAAGTTCAGGGTGTCAGTCCCGTATTCCACCCAACTGTAAACCGGCACGTTTGTCTGCCACATTACCGTGACGCCTTGGTCCACCGGATTCTGCAGATAAGGAACCGTACGGAAAATCTCATCCCGACCGACCTTAAAACGAAGCTGCGCCACGACCGGTCGATGGTCGGAGGCTATTTTTTCCGCTAACACGCTGTTGGAGATAACGGTGAAAGGTCTCGCTTCGATTTGTTTTTCACCGCTGTCATAATAAGCAATATAATCGATGCAACTACGTGGTTCATCGGCAGGAAATGTCAGGTTCCTGCTGTTACTTAACAACGAAAAATCCTTTTCCATAGCGATCATGAAATCCGATCCCGGCTTATCGTTGAAATCCCCCAGCAGCAAAAACGGCTTTTCAGCCCGTGCAGCCTCCTTGCGGATGAGGGGTAGCGACAACAGCCGGTCTTCGCTCGTCAGCGAAAGGTGGGTACAGCCGACGATCATCCTGTCAAATTCAACAACAAGCAATTGGCGCCGTTCCTCACGTCCCGGCAACGCAACCGAATAGGAACGGACAGGGCGCTCCCTCGACAGGATGCCAATCCCGTACTTCCCGCCGTCATAATCGATGGAAGCGCCATAAACGGCATGCATCAATGCCCTTTCCGACAGTTCTTTCAATACGTCGACACCCTTACTCCTCCCTGTTACACTGTCAATTTCCTGAATGGCAACAATATCAACGGCTTCCCGCACAAAAATATCGGCGATGCGCTGGTAATCGGTAACATTGTCAAGCCCTTTGGCATTACGAATGTTATAACTCATGAGCGTTACCGTATTACGCTTAACAATTTCGTTTGCATAACCATATTGCAGTGACAATAAGCAGAAAATCAGTATAATACCTTGTTTCATGGTTTTTTTTGTTGATAGTTTTCAGTTATTTGTTGTCCGAGTTCATCCGCCTCCTGCTGCGAGCGGGCTTCGGCATAGATGCGTACGATCGGTTCCGTATTACTCTTGCGCAGATGTACCCATTTATCGGGGAAATCAATCTTTATCCCGTCGATATCCGTTATTTCAGCTGTGGCGAATTGACTTTTCACGGTTTGCAGCAGGGCGTCAACGTCCATTTCCGGCGACAGTACCACTTTTTGCTTTGATATGAAATATTGCGGATAAGTGGCGCGTAACTCACTTACTTTCATCTTTTTCTTAGCCAGATTCGTCAGGAACAGGGCAATGCCGACCAACGCATCCCGTCCATAATGGCTTGGCGGATAAATGACGCCGCCATTGCCTTCGCCGCCTATCACCGCACGGGTCTCTTTCATTTTAGTAACTACATTCACTTCGCCAACGGCTGCCGTATCATAGTGGCCGCCTTTCTGAAGCGTCACGTCGCGCAATGCCCGTGTGGAACTAAGGTTGCTAACCGTATTTCCCGGCGTGCACGACAGTACGTAATCGCTTACCGATACCAGCGTATACTCTTCGCCGAACATTTCACCGTTCTCGCAAACGATCGCCAGGCGGTCGACATCCGGGTCAACCACAAATCCGACATCCGCCTTTGCCTGTTGCATCAGTTGCGAAATCTCCGTCAGGTTTTCGGGGATTGGCTCCGGATCATGCGAGAAATTGCCGTGCGGATTGCAATGAAGTTTAAATATTTCCTTCACGCCCAACGCATACAGCAGATCGGGAATCACGATCCCCCCAACTGAGTTGACGCAGTCAATCGCCACGCGAAAATTTGCCGCGCGAATAGCCTCCACATCGACTAAGTCGAGCTTCAGCACACTTTCAATATGTCGTTCCCTGTAACGCGTATCCGTAATAACCTTGCCGAGTGAATCCGTTGCTGCATATTCAAACTGCTCGTTTTCAGCCAATTCAAGCACTTCAGCGCCATCATTCGCGTTCAGAAACTCACCCTGTCGGTTCAGTAGCTTTAAGGCATTCCATTGTTTGGGATTATGGCTTGCCGTGATGATGATCCCTCCGCACGCATTTTCTTTAACGACTGCAATTGCTGTCGTCGGGGTAGTTGCCAGGTCAATGTCCACAACATCAAACCCCATGCCGGTAAGCGTGCCGACTACGAGTTGCTTCACCATCAATCCCGAAATGCGCGCATCGCGTCCCACAACAATTCGGCTCGTCCCGACCGGCGTTGTTTTTTTTATCCACGCAGCGTAGGCCGAAACAAATTTGACAATAGATAACGGGTTCAAACCGTCGTCCGGCGCTCCGCCAATCGTCCCGCGGATACCTGAAATCGACTTAATCAAGGCCATAACGATAACAATATAGTAATTAGTATTTTGTAATTCGTAATTCGTAATTAGTAATTAGTAATTAGTAATTAGTAAAAAGTATACCTGACCCTATCGTAATAAATCGGAATAAAGTAACTGCCCGGACTGCTTTGCATCGAACTGCCGGCAGGATAATTGCTGATGTCCGAATAACCGGGTACAATCAGCCTTACTACCGCACTATCACCCACATACGACATGATCGACTCCAATCCTATCCCGAAAAAGTAATAATAAATATCGTCAACGTATGAATGTTCGTCTACCACATTTCTTGCCAGACCATATTTGAAATACATCGGTGAGGAACCGTTTGAAAAAGTATTAAAGGTGTAGGTTGTATCTGTAAAATAGTAACTGCCGCTCGCCCGAACTAAAATTTCAGTGTTGTTGACCACCGCACGGTTACCGTTGCCGGAATCCACCACATGGAGGTAAATACCGCTGCTTAATTGAACAAATTGATTTTCTCCGAACACGCCGTTCTGCGGATATGCACCCAAAACTTCGATGTTGTGCTCCGCTATAATCGCTCTGATAAGTTTATTTTCTGCCGCTTTCATCTCTTCATAAGTAGGCGTCTTTTTACACGAAAAGGTAAAAACAAAACTCAACGCAATCCATAGCATCGCCAAAATATAAACACTTTTCTTCATTTTGAATATCGAATTAAAATTTCACCGCAAAAGTAAGCATTATTTACCAAAAATACCCTTTCATTTATAATTTTTCAAAATTATTAGGATTATACAACACTAATCCTTCTTCAAAAGCCTCCACGGCTTTTTCCATGGCGCCATAAAACTCTCCACCCGCAGCATTCTTATGACCACCACCGTTGAAATACCTTGAAGCAAACACATTACAAGGAAAATCCCCCTCTGACCGCAACGAAATTTTAATAAAGTTCCTTTCTTCGCGCATGAAAACGGAAAAATATATTCCTTTGATATTCAAAGGTAAGTTCACGAAACTCTCCGTATCTCCACACTTGTACTTGAAACGGTTCAATTCCAAGCGTGAAAGCGTAAACAATGCGGATTGTTTCTCCGGATACATTTTTAGTTTTTCATAGAGCACATACCCCATCAAGCGAAAACGGGAAAGCGAATATACCTGATATACTTTGCGATAAATATCGTCCTTGTCTATCCCCTTTTTAATCAACTCACTAATAATCAAATATATACCATCAATATTTGAATTATAGGTGAAAGCGCCGGTATCGGTCATCATGCCAGTATACAAACATTCCGCTGCCGCCTTTTCAATCAAATCCACATCGCCCAATGCGCAAATCACGCGAAAGATCAGTTCGCTGGTAGAACTCATCTCCGAAAAGGAAATTTTAATTTCACTAAATGATTCCGGTTCCAAATGATGATCGATCAGCACTTTACGCGCATCGGAAGCCGCAAGCGTCGAAGCCAGCTTGCCCACTCGCTTGATGACGTTGAAATCCAAACAAAAAATGACGTCTGCCTCGATGATCAATTGCCTCGCAAAATCAGGGTATTGTTCAGCGACAACAATATCGCTTGCCCCGGGCATCCATTTCAGGAAGTCCGGAAAAAGATTCGGCACAACGACCTTAATCATCTTTTTATCGAACGACGACAGGTAATGATACAATCCCAACGAGGAGCCAATCGCATCACCATCGGGCATCTCGTGAGAAATAATCACAAACTTATCGCCTTTGTTAATATAAGCTTTCAGCTTATGTATTACGTCGTTATCAATAATTTTTGTCAACATCTACTTTATGTCTACTTTATATCTACTTTATGTCTACTTCCATATCTGCTTGCATATTCCCGATTCAGGCTGCAAAGGTAATGCAAGTAACGGGCAAAACAAAATAATTTTCGTCAGATTCTCTTTATTTTCTTGGTCAAACTGGTTTTTTTGTCTAATTTTGCGGCGTTATTTACACGTTTTAATAAAACAATCATATATTAACTAAATACATAATGTACTATGCAAACAATTGAAAATTACAATTTTGCCGGAAAGAAGGCTTTTGTACGCGTGGATTTCAACGTGCCGTTAGACGAAAATTTTAACATCACCGACGATACGCGTATCCGTGCCGCCATGCCAACGCTGAAAAAGATTATTAATGATGGAGGTAGCGTCATCATCGGGTCACATCTGGGACGTCCCAAAGGCGTTACTGACAAATTTTCGCTGAAACATATCCTCGACCATGTAGCGAAACAGTTGGGTACGGATATACAATTTGCTGACGACTGCATCGGCGCAGAAGCGAAGATAAAGGCGAAGGGCCTCCAACCGCGCGAAGCGCTTTTGCTCGAAAACCTGCGCTTCTATGCCGAAGAAGAAGGGAAACCGCGCGGACTGGCCGAAGATGCTTCGGACGAAGAAAAAGCCACCGCCAAAAAAGCCATTAAGGCAAGCCAGAAACAATTCACGTTGACATTGGCCTCGCTCGCCGACGTTTATGTGAACGATGCTTTCGGTACCGCGCACCGGGCACATGCTTCGACAGCGCTCATCGCCGATTGTTTCGATGATGACAGCAAGCTGTTCGGCTATCTGATGGAGAAAGAGGTCGACGCCGTACAAAAAATCCTGAATGACATCAACCGCCCGTTTACGGCCATCATGGGCGGCTCGAAAGTGTCCTCTAAAATTGAAATCATCGAAAACCTGCTAAACAAGGTTGATAACCTGATCATTGCCGGCGGTATGACCTTTACGTTCGTAAAAGCCCTTGGCGGTAATATTGGAAAATCCATCTGCGAAGACGACAAGTTGGACCTGGCACTTGAATTGATTCAAAAAGCAAAAGACAAGGGCGTCAATCTGGTGCTTGCGACGGATGCAAAAATAGCCGACAGTTTCAGTAATGATGCCAATACCGATTTTGTTGATGTGGATAATATCCCGTCCGAATGGCAGGGTATGGACATCGGCCCCAAAACGGAAGCAGCATTTGCCGAAATCATCAAAAACTCAAAAACCATCCTCTGGAATGGGCCGACGGGCGTTTTCGAGTTTGAAAACTTTACGCACGGGTCGCGCAGCGTAGCCGAAGCAATCGCCGAAGCAACCTCGAATGGCGCCTTTTCGTTAGTGGGAGGCGGCGATTCGGTGGCCTGTATCAACAAGTTCGGCTTAGCCGATAGCGTCTCCTACGTCTCCACAGGCGGAGGCGCTTTGCTGGAAGCCATCGAAGGAATTGTACTTCCAGGCATCAAGGCGATAAGGGGATATTGATTCATTACAAAGAACACGTCATGGGTAATGACGTGTTCTTGTGTTAATAATTCAAAAAACCTTGTTTTTGCCAAATAATTATTCGTACCTTTGCACCCGTATGAAAAAGGTATTGACATATTTGGTAACGATTGTGATGGCTGCCTTAGTCTTTTACGGCGGGGCAGGCATTAATCTGATTTCATATTGTTGCAACATTTGTCGCATGGAAGGCATTGACGCCGTGATCAACGACAAATGTTGCGACATTCACCACCATGATCACGAAAATCATTCTGCACCTGATTGTGAGGATTGTTGCAGCTTGGAACGCATCTGTTTTGACTGGTGTACGCAAAATTCACCCGAACAGGAGATAAACCTTTCACCCTTGACGCTGGAACTGTTCTCCAACAGCCTTTTGACCATTTCTCATTTTGACAACCTGACAGCCGGAGATAAACACGCGCCCGCTTCTCACGGGCCACCAATAGCCTTGCCCCGCGATTACCTGTCAGTCCTGACAGTTCTTTTGATTTAATTTTCGTTTTTTCTTTGCTAAACTTGTTCGGACACGGACAGGTTTATGCTGCTTTTTTTTACCGAACATGCTTTGTCGATAAACGATTGTATAATAATTCAAAAGAAAAATAATGATAAAACAACTATTCATACTGACATTTTTGCTTTTCCCCGTCTTGCTGCTCGCACAGGAAAAAATCAAGGGATTCGTCTATGACGACCAGAACGAACCGCTGGTTGGCGCCAACGTTTCATGGCAGGAATCACGGCGCGGAACGACCACCAATACGGACGGTTTTTTTGAAATCGAACAGAAAGAAAACGAAAAACAATTAATAATCAGCTTTGTAGGGTATGCAACGGCTACCCTCCCAATAGACAATTATGAAACGCCGCTGCGCATCGCTCTAAAAGAGAACATCGAACTGGATGAAGTCGTCGTGAGCGAACGGCGTACCGGTCTTGTCTCCATGCGCGCAAGCATACTGCAAGCGCAAAAAATCACCTACGACGAACTATGCCGCGCAGCCTGCTGCAATCTGGCGGAAAGCTTCGAGACGAACCCTTCCGTCGACGTGTCGTACGCCGACGCTTCTACTGGCGCCCGTCAGATTAAACTACTCGGACTGTCGGGCACTTATGTGCAGATGCTGACGGAGAACTATCCGAACTTTCGCGGTGCTGCCATGCTCTACGGACTGGATTATGTGCCGGGTCCCTGGATGGAAAGCATACAGGTCTCCAAAGGAACATCGTCCGTGAAAAACGGCTACGAAGCACTGGCCGGACAGATCAACGTCGAGTACAAGAAACCCTTTACAGCCGATATCTTGTCAGTCAACCTGTTTGCCTCCGACGCCGGACGGTACGAAGCCAACAGCGACGTCGCATGGCAAATTGGCGAACACCTGTCAACCGGCCTGTTTGTCCACTACTCCAAAGATGGCACTCAACACGATGCCAACGGCGACGGGTTCTTGGATATGCCCCTCAAGGAACAGGTAAACCTGATGAACCGCTGGCAACATCGCGCCGGTAATTATGTATCCCAGTATGGCATACGCTATTTGCAGGAAGACCGTACCGGCGGACAAGCGACACGACATCATCACTTTACTGACCCTTACCGCATTACGATTAACACAAACCGCGTGGAGGGGTATACGAAACAGGCGCTGATCCTTGATCCCGACAAAGTGGAAAGCGTAGCGCTGATCCTTTCGGGCTCCTACCATGCGCAACAGTCAGTATACGACCGGACACCATACAACGTGTATCAAAACAACGTATATGCCAGCCTGATGTATGAAAAAGAACTTGTACCGTCGCATAGCATAAGTACAGGACTAAGTCTCAACTACGACGGATTCGACGAAAATCTTACCCGCAACGGGCAAGGCACAGGTATGAATAACGCTGCCGTTGCAACGGAAAGAACCGAGAACAACCGCTCGGAGGTCGTGCCGGGCGCTTATGTGCAATATACATATAACCTGAACGACAAGTTTATTGCGCTCGCCGGCCTGCGTGCCGACCACAGCTCGCTTTACAACTTTTTCGTAACGCCTCGCGTACATTTTAAATATAATGCGTTCGACTGGTTTCACATTCGCGCATCGGCAGGCAAAGGATACCGTACGGCCAACGTGCTGACCGAAAACAATTTCCTGCTGTCCAGCAGCCGTAACATCCTGATGGATAAAAATTTGAATCAGGAAGAGGCATGGAATACGGGACTTAATTTTTCCTTTTACATTCCGATTTCAGGCAAAGACTTAATAATCAACGCGGAATGGTACTATACGAACTTCATCAATCAAGTGGTGGTCGATATGGACAGCGACCCCCATGCCGTTAGATTCTATAACTTGGACGGTAAATCGTATGCCAACAGTTTTCAGGTTGAAGCCACCTATCAATTCCCAATCCTTCGCGGGTTTACATTGACTGGCGCTTACCGGAATACCGAAGCCAAAACGGACTACCGCAGCGCCGATGGCGTGATATGGCGCTTGAAAAAACCGTTAGTCAGCGATTACAAGGGACTACTCACGGCCTCCTACCAGACACCCCTCAAAAAGTGGCAGGTCGACCTGACCGGGCAGTTCAACGGCGGCGGACGGATGCCGACACCCGACGTATCCTCACCGCTGTGGGATGCCGGCTTCAATCCTTATCAGGTGTGGAACACGCAGATAACCAAATATTTCCGTCATTGGTCAGTCTATCTCGGCTCGGAAAACCTGTTCAATTATACACAACGTAACCCGGTCATAGATGCCGGCAATCCTCGCAGTGAAAACTTCGACGGTTCCATGATCTGGGGGCCCGTGCACGGACGTAAAATCTATGTCGGGCTTCGCTTCAACATCGAACGTAAAGAATAAATATCATATTAACCCCTTAATTATTAACAAAATGAAACGAATTTTAATTGGAATGATGTGCACCATGTTCGTCGTAAGCATGGCATCGGCACAGGAAGCAACGAAAAAAACGAATGTTGTAAAAACCAAATTTTTGGTTGAGAGCATGGAATGTGAAAACTGCGTAAAGAAGATTGAAAAGAACATTGCCTTTGAGAAAGGCGTCACCGACCTCAAATGCGACTTGCAAACGCATACGGTCGAAGTTACCTGGCGCTCGGATAAAACGACCGAAGCAAAACTGCTGGCAGCTTTCAAAAAAATTGACAAACCGGCAAAAGTTGTCAAGGATAGCGAATAGAATTGAAAAAAATTGCTTACTTTTGTGCTGTTTTTTTTAATAATCTATATGGAAAGAGTATTGGTTACCGGCGGGGCTGGTTTTATTGGGTCGCATCTTTGCGACCGGCTGATTAAAGACGGATGCGACGTGATCTGTCTGGATAACTATTTCACGGGAAACAAGGATAACGTGCGTCATCTGATTGGTAATGACCATTTTGAATTGGTACGCCACGATATTACAACACCGTATATCGCGGAGGTCGACAGGGTCTTCAACCTCGCCTGTCCCGCATCGCCGGTCAACTATCAGTATAACCCCATCAAAACGCTTAAAACGTCAATCTATGGCGCGGCCAATATGCTCGGATTGGCCAAACGAGTCAATGCAAAGATACTACAAGCCTCTACAAGCGAGGTTTATGGCGATCCGAACATTCATCCGCAAGTTGAATCCTATTGGGGAAACGTGAATCCAATCGGCGTTCGTTCCTGCTATGACGAAGGTAAACGGGCTGCCGAAACGCTTTGCATGGATTACTACCGGCAACATCACATCAAGGTGAAAATAATTCGTATTTTCAACACGTACGGGCCGCGAATGGATAAAAATGACGGACGTGTCGTTTCTAATTTTATCGTTCAGGCACTGACCGGTAATGATATAACGATCTACGGCGACGGGACGCAAACCCGTAGTTTCCAATATATTGACGACTTAGTAGAAGGTATGATACGGATGATGCAAACGGACGATGATTTTACAGGACCTGTCAATATCGGCAACCCCGGCGAGTTTTCCATGCTCGAATTAGCCAATAAAGTAATACAACTGACCGGCTCAAAATCCAAAATCATCTTCGAACCGTTACCGCAAGACGACCCCCGACAACGCCGCCCCGACATCACCCTGGCTTTTGAAAAGTTGGACGGTTGGCAACCTGTCGTCAAATTGGAAGAAGGATTAACAAAAACCATCGCCTATTTCGACGATCTACTGAAAAAGTAATTAGTAATTAGTAATTAGTAATTAAAACAGCCTTGGACATCCAAGAAATAAAACCAATCTACAAAGCCCACCCGCACATAAGTGCAATCGCAGCCTTGTCAGAAAAGGAGATTCTATTATCGGGCTTGAGCGGCTCGTCGAAAGCGGTGATCACCGCCTCCCTCTTTCAGCAAAAAGGAGGTGTCTTTCTGTGTGTCATGAACGATCTCGAAGATGCCGGTTATTTCTATAACGACCTGATGCAGTTGATGAATGGCGTCGACGTTTATTTTTATCCGTCCGCTTACCACCGGCACATCAAATACGGTCATGCCGATCTGGCAAACCAAATATTACGTACCGAAATATTGGGACTGCTGCAAGCGGATAGCCCGTCGGGCGTCATCGTGTCCTATCCCGATGCCATTGCCGAAAAAGTACTGTCAAGGAAAGCGTTGCAGAAAAACACGCTGCTGATTCGTGTCGGCGAAAAGGTTGATCCAATGTTCGTCTCGGATGTGCTCGACAGTTACGGGTTCGAGCAGACCGATTATGTGTACGAACCGGGAGAATATGCCATGCGCGGCAGCATTGTCGATGTCTTTTCCTTTTCTTGCGAATATCCTTTCCGTGTGGATTTTTTTGGAAACGAAGTAGAGACCATCCGCAGTTTCGACGTCGAAACGCAACTGTCGAAAGATAAATTGACCGAAATTCATGTCATTCCTGAAATTAGCAAACACACCGATTCCGATTCGTCGCTGTTCGACTTGCTACCCGATGACACGCTCTTTGTGTCGGACCATACGGAATGGTGCCGCGAACGCATCGACAGCCTGTGGGATGAAACGCCAGTCATCCGCGACGAACATAGCTTCGCAGATACTGAAACCATGCAAAAACACCTGATTACAACCGAGATGTTTGTGCAATCCATTGCACATTTCCGTAAAATCAATTTTCATGCGCAACAGGATTCCGTGCAAACAAACATCCGGTTTGATACCGTACCACAGCCCATGTATCAGAAAAACTTCGATCGGGTTAGCGAATCGTTCCAACAGTATATTGCCGACGGTTATATAATTTATCTCTTGACCGACAGCCCCAAACAGGCGCAGCGTATGCGGGATATTTTCGAGGACCGCGGCGACAACATCTCTTTTACGCCTGCCAATCACACGCTCCATGCCGGATTCGTAGATAATAACCTCAAAATATGCCTGTTTACCGACCACCAGATTTTCGGTCGCTACCATAAGTACAATCTGAAAAGCGACAAGGCGCGAAGTGGTAAGATAACCCTGTCGCTCAAGGAACTAAATCAGTTCTCGAACGGCGATTATATCGTTCATATCGACCATGGTATCGGACAGTTCGGCGGACTTGTCCGCACCGAAGTGAGCGGCAGGCTGCAGGAAGCAGTCAAACTCATCTACAAAAACAACGACATCATCTTTGTAAGCATTCATTCGCTCCATAAACTGTCCAAGTATAAAGGAAAAGACGGCGAACCGCCTGTGCTCAGCAAACTTGGCTCCGGCGCATGGGAAAAGATGAAAGACCGTACAAAAAAGAAGGTGAAAGACATCGCGCGCGACCTCATCAAACTCTACGCACAACGCAAAAACGAAAAAGGATTTGCTTTCAGCCCCGACAGTTTCATACAGGACGAACTCGAAGCCAGCTTTATGTATGAAGACACGCCCGACCAGTTGAAAGCCACTACCGAAGTGAAAGCCGATATGGAAAGCGAACGCCCGATGGACCGCCTGATCTGCGGCGATGTGGGCTTCGGAAAGACGGAAATCGCCATTCGCGCTGCACTGAAAGCGGCAGTCGACGATAAACAGGTAGCCGTGCTGGTTCCTACCACCGTACTGGCTTTTCAGCATTACCGCACTTTCAGCGACCGATTAAAAGATTTTCCCTGTACGATCGACTATATCAGTCGGGCACGCACAAACACCGACATAAAAAAAATACTTGAACGCCTCCAAAACGGCGAAATAAATATCCTTGTCGGTACGCACCGGATAGTCAGCAAGGACGTCAAATTCAAAGATTTAGGACTACTCGTCATCGACGAAGAACAAAAGTTCGGCGTTTCGGTCAAGGAAAAACTTCGCCAACTGAAAACAAATGTCGACACGCTGACCATGACGGCAACGCCGATACCGCGCACACTCCAATTCTCGCTGATGGGCGCGCGCGACCTGAGTAACATTCACACGCCTCCACCGAACCGCTATCCGATACAGACGGAAATCATCCGGTTCAACCCCGAACTGATACGCGAAGCCATCGATTTTGAGATGAGCCGCAACGGACAGGTGTTCTTCATCAACAACCGCATCCAGAACATTTACGAAATAGAAGCGCTGATACGACGCGAGATACCTGACGCACGCGTTGCCGTCGGACACGGACAAATGGAACCGGAAAAATTAGAAAAGATCATACTCGATTTCATCAATTACGAGTATGACGTCCTTATTTCTACCACCATTATCGAAAACGGCATGGACGTGCCGAATGTCAATACGATGCTTATCAACAATGCACATCAGTTCGGACTTTCCGAGTTGCACCAGCTTCGCGGACGCGTGGGACGGAGCAACCGCAAAGCTTTTTGTTACCTCATGGCCCCACCGCTCGCTACGCTTCCGGCGGAATCGCGCCGCCGTCTGCAAGCCATCGAAAACTTCGCCGAACTCGGAAGCGGCATCTACATCGCCATGCAAGACCTCGATATTCGCGGTGCAGGCAATATGCTCGGCGCCGAACAAAGCGGATTCATTGCCGACATCGGATATGAAACGTACCAAAAGATTCTGGAAGAAGCCGTCGACGAACTCAAAATCGAAGAGTTTGCCGATCTCTATACGCAGGATAATATGATTAATAACGAATCCGACCTTGCTTTTGTTCGCGAAACATTTATTGAAAGCGACCTCGAACTGCTCTTTCCCCCAACGTATATCCCCAACGATTCGGAACGTGTCAGCATCTATCGCGAATTGGATTCGATAGAAGACGATGACAAGCTGAACAGTTTTATTGCACGCCTCAAAGACCGCTTCGGCGCTATTCCCGACGAAGGGATCGAACTGATCCGCGTCGTTCAGCTGCGCCGCCTCGGCAAACAGCAAGGCTTTGAGAAAATCATGTTGAAACAGGGCATGATGAACCTCCACTTGGTCAAAGACAATAACAGCCCTTACTTTCAAAGCAATGCGTTCAGCAGACTACTTTCCTACATCCAGAAACACCCCAAAAACTGTACGCTGCGCGACTACTCCGGCAAGCGAAGCCTGCTAATCAAACACATCCCCGATGTGCGATCAGCCTGCAAATGCCTGACTGACATTGCAAACTGTTACTAATTATATGCTTCCAGCGCTTCATAAAACGCTTCCACATTTTCAAGCGGGGTATGTGGAGGCACGTCGCATCCTGACGATATCACAAAATTCCTGTATCCGGCTGTTTGTTCCAGCAGGGTGGTTACCGCCTGCTTCATTTGTTCGGGCGTTGACATCCTGAAGACACCTACCGGGTCGATATTCCCTAATACCAACACATCCTGCGGACACGTTTCCAACGCTTCCACCATGTCTATTGCATTGCCAAAATGGTATCCGTTTGCGCCGGCATGCAGCATGGCTTGCGTGCATTGTCCCTTGTTGCCACAGTTGTGCAAAATCACCGAAAAATTGTCATCCTGCACTGCATCAACGATTTGCTTCACGTACAAGGATGAATATTGCAGGCAGTCATCATCCGAAAGAAGTCCCGCTGCCGGTTCGGCTATCACAATACCGTTTATACCAACCGCCTTCAGTGCACAGATGTATCCGGTGAGGAACCGGGTGCATTTTTCAAGTAACAGATCGACGGTTTCCGGTTCCGTATAGATGGCAATCATGATTTCTGTCAGGTCGAACAGGCGTCCGGCCAGCGAATAGGGACCGATACATCCGCCAAATACCGGTTTGTCGGTGATCGCCCCAACCGCAAGTTGATTGGCCAGCAGGAATTGCGGAATCCTTCCGGCAGCCAGCGCAGGAACAGCCAGTTGCCGTACTTCATCGTAACTGCTCACTAACCGTTGGACAACGGTGGGCACTTCATCCCTTGAAAAATTGATGACGCAGCCAAACGCTTCAGCCTCGACCGTCAAATCCATGATCACCGTCGAGGCTGCCGACCTGAAACGTTCGTTGAGCGTTATAATGGCCTCGGCGTGTACCTCTCCACTTGTTACGGCATCCAATACTGTTTTACCTATCATCTCGATTCCCGGATGTGTCAGGATGGGAATGGCCATACGCTTTGGATTGTTGATAACGTCTGCCATCCATTTTTTCATGTTCATATACTTATCATTAATTTGTTAATACGCTCTTTCTGTTTCATTGTCAGTTTACCCTCCCCCCATTTTCGCAAAGCTGCAAGTTATCTACAGACCTCTCTGCCGCTTTTTCCATCTATTCACTCTTAATTGTATCTACCGGATTGGTCATTGCCGCTCGCCAACTTTGCATTGACACTGATACAACCGACACAAGCAAAACGCTTAATCCCGCCAACGCAAAAACCCACCAGTCGAGCGACGTCCGGTAAGCAAACCGCTCAAGCCAGCGGTACATGACATACCAGGCAATTGGGATGGCAATACCGAACGCCAGCACAATATATCGGATAAAATCCATATTGAGCATGCTGACGATGTCGCTTACTTTTGCCCCGTGAACTTTACGAATGCCTATTTCTTTTGTCCGCCGCCGTATGATAAACGCCATGAAAATAATCAATCCCAAATCGGCAACGGCAAGACACAGCAGTGAAAAAATGTACACCAACCGTTGGGCGTTCAGCTCGTTGCGGTACATGCTGTTGAATACATCGTTCATAAAAACGTAATCAGCCGGGAAATCGGGATTTACCCCGTTCCAGACCTTTTCAAAAACATCGCGGGCCTGCGCGGAACGTCCGGGAGCAAGCCGTGCCATGATGCAATCCTGAAATATGCCGCGTTGCATCATCAGCAACGGAATGGTCTCTTCGTACAGTCCGGTATAATTGAAATCGTCCGTTACGCCGACGACGATGCCGCGACGGATATACCCAAGCATCTCATGCTCGATTCGCAGCATTTCGCCTATAGCCTTTTCGGGCGTTTCAAATCCGAGTATGGCTATGGCTTTTCGGTTAATGACGTATTCTTCAACATGTTCCGAATATTTTTGTTGAGAAAAATGGTCGATCAGCATGTCCTTTTCGGTTTGATAATCATACCTGCCGGATAAAAAGCCCCGACCTGCAAGAAACCGTATGTTAAAAAACGGAAGAAAATCCTCTCCGGCTATCATGATGGGTAGTGTTTTCCAATCCATATCGTCTTCTTTTCGCACGCGGGTCAAATCGCGTATGGCGTCGCCCGGCAATTGAAATGATGACGTAACGGCTTCTATTTCGGTATGTTTCAACAATTCCGTTTTCAGCAAGGCATAGTTTGCCTGTACCTGTTCCGGCTGTTCATTATTCATAACAAGGATATTCCGCCGGTTTCCGCCGACTTGCGTATCGCGCACCAAATTCATCTGTTTGTTGATGCCGAAAGCGAGGATTACAGCCATCATCACCACGGCATATTGCGCCGTCAGCATCCATTTGACATTTGAATATGAAAACCGGACAGGCTTCCAATCAATGCTGGTGTTGATAAACAGTGTGTAAGCAATGTTTTTCAACGCCGGCAGAAGCGAAACGGCAACAACCGGCAGCAAAAACATCGCGCATAGCGCAACCGTTTCAAAGAGAGAAATTTGCACGGTAAGACGACCGGTCGACGAACCGTAAAACGCCGCCGACATTCCCGCCATGACTGATAATACGCCCAATAGCAAAGCCGACAACGTTTCGTCCCTGAAAACTGCCGACGTCGGCGCACCGCATATACGCAATATCTGATAATAACGCCGGTTGCGCGAAAAAATCAGGCTTGCGTTCAGCCACAGATTGAACAGTACCACAATCAACAAAAGCGCGTTGGCGCCGACAATCAGGTAGATGTAATGAATGTTGCCGTTGACGCTCATTTCGCGGAGGTTATGGCTGTGCAGATGAATATCGGCAAGCGGCATCAGCAGGACGCGGGTTTTCGAGGATTTATACAGTTCCTTTTCTGCGATAAGCGCGGTTATTTTCTGCGTCAGCGCCCGGATATCCGTTTGATTTTTCAGCAGCAGATACGTGTAGGTGAACACTTCGTCATCAGGAAGATGCAGCAATATATCGGCATGGAAATGCGAGGTTTCAGGTATGTCTTTGAATATCCCCGACACGAAAACAACGGTATCACTGAGTTGACGGCTATTCGTGTAGATTTCAGGCATTTCCCTCCCGGGTTCGCCGAACAGTTGCCGTGCAAAATTTTCACTTATCAGCGCCTGACCTTTGTGTTGTAACGCTTCGTTTTTGTCGCCCTGCAACAGCGGGACGTCGAATACATCCAAAAAATCGCTGCTCACTGCCAAAAAATCGTTGACTACACGGTTCTTTCCCTGATAAGTCAGTACGGCAGTATGAATGTGGCGCATCTTCACCGTCCGGTCTATTTCGGGTATCTGTTGCAATAACGCATCGAGATTATTTCCCCAAATGCGCCCGTCCACGGGGTTATCGTCGAATTGCAGCGACATGCGCACGATACGGTCGGCATTGGCGTGGTGACGGTCGTAACTCAATTCCCGCCTGATATAACCCGCCGAAAGCAGCAAACATGCAAGCATAATAGACAATCCCACGAAATTAACCATCCGTAAAAATATGTTTTTTCTAAAATGTTTGAATATGTTCATCTCATAAATCTATTTTCAATTTTTGTTCAGCCAATCTACAACGCACTCGTCGGTTTGCGTACAACGTCCCGGCGGCTTTGCGAAGTTGGGGCTCGACTGTGCACCGTTTGGGTTGTCACTGAAGGTTAAAGGATGCGCCAAAGTTTGGGTTATCACTTCAACCCCAATTTCGCAAAACCGCTTGTTGTATGTAGGCCTCACTGTCTCTCGTTTTTGATAAAATTTGTGTACTAAATGGCTATTTTAGCAATTCAACTACATCATTGAAATTGGTGTTTTTAAGCAGAATTTTTCCATCTTGCGACAACAGCAAATTATCAGGAATGCCGGATATGAAAAATTGTTTCTTCAAATCTATGTCCTGTTTGTAATGGATATAAACCCAGGAAGTGTCCAAATCGGGGATTTTTGCATTCCATTGGTCTATGTCTTCATCAATGGAAACAGTTATTATTTTGATCTTGTCCGAATATGGGGCAAACATTTTTTCCATCGTTGGAAATAATGCAAGACAGGGTCCGCACCATGTTGCCCAAAAATCTATATAAACAAATTTGCCTTTATAATCAGATATTTTTCCTTCGACCCCATTGAAATCCGTAAAACTAAAATCCACAGTCTGTCCTATTGCGATATGTTCATGTTGATTGAAAAAATTCTGAATACGCAGGTCGTAAAAGTTGTTTATTTCATTTTCGGACATCAGTATGTAAAGTTCTTTTACCTTTTCAGGATGTTCTTTTATGCCAAATAACCTTATAAGATCGCTTACGATTATTGATAACCCTTCTCTTTTATCAGGTTTGCCGTATTCCTCGATCAACATGTCTATGTATGAATATACCAAGTTGTCTTTCCTTTGCCGTACAGCATTTATCTCTTCCGGAAAACCTCTTGCTTCCGCTTCCAACGTGCCTAATTGCATATAAGGCTCGACAAAAAGACTCTGACTCTCTTCAAAATATTTGTTGATATGTCCGACATCCTTATGCTTTTTGTAATGCAGACTGCTCATATTCCAATCTTCATTATTGACATCTATGATGATCCTGTCATTCACGAGGAAAAACATAAACGCTTCATTCCCTATCGTTATGGCAGCTCGAAGTATCTTGTCGGTTGCCTGCCCCCGGAAAGTAAACGAACTGTTTTCAATAACCGCCGAATCCAAAACAGCGGGATTTTCAGTTTGCAAGAAGACTTTGCTGCCCTCCAAATCTTTAGTATTGATTTTTCCGCTTATAACATAGCCGTTACCGCCAGATTGGCAAGATGACATCGCAAAAGCTATAATCATCATGGCAGCCATTATGTAAAAATACTCTCTTTTTTTTCTTGAAAAACCGATTCCCATTACTTTTTATTAAAAATTATACTCTTCGTTATCACTATTTTGCCTTCGCATCTTTGTCTGCCGCATTTTCGCTCGGCTTACATACAACGGAGAGGCGGCTTTGCGAAGTTGGGGATTCAACTACACGCCGTTTGGATTGTCACCGACGGTTTTCGTACCAACCGCAGTTTGGGTTGTCACTCCACCCCCCAATTTCGCAAAACCGCTTGTTAGGCGGTCGCCTGATTATTATCTTGTTTACTTTTCTTTCTTTTATTGTCTTTTTACTATTGAAATTGCTCTTTCTAACGGTTCGTCCCTGCCTGATTTTATGCCTGCAATTGTCGGCTTTATTTCTTCATCTATTTTAACCCCAATACGTTGCATACAAGTTCCGTCAGGATAATACATTCCCAACCCTGTCATGGATGTTGTTATACCACCCGGAAGAGGAAAAGTAAATACAGCGCCGTTTGCAGCAGCGGTTGTACTGCCTATTATAGTTACTTGCGGTGCAAGGTAGTAGAAAAATGTGTGGTCTTCCGCCTGACTTTGCGTATATTCATTTACTATTACCACAACTTTATACGGATAACTGCCTGCTTCGCTGTTTGGCAACGGATATTCGCCGGTAATCAAAAAATAACCGGGCATAGAAATATTACTCCTGCTTTGTCTGCAATAGTATCCCCAATTCTTCATCAAATAGGGCGCTATGCTCTTCGCATTGTAATCAGAGGGGTAACATCGTAAATCAATGATCAGTCCTTTTGTATTGGACATGATTCGAGCAACCTCATTTTCGCGCTCATCGTACTTGCAATTTGCAGGGAAAATGTAACCGATAGAGTCCCGGATTATGCTATAACCTTCCTCATCGGGTTTTGGACTGTAATAATTCGGTATTTTCAACTGCTCTACATCGTATGTTTGTATCGTTTTATTTACGATTTTCCCATTTTGCAATAAAGATACAGTAAGAACGCTGTCGTTTGTTCGTAAAATTCGTTGTGCAATATTTCTTAATTTTCCTGTATGATTTGACGCGGCTATATAAGGTAATAGCCTTTCAACCACATTTTCAACCGTTTCACCGTTGATTTTCGTAACTATATCGCCAACAGAAATATCTTTTTCAATACCAACCGAATCGCTCGAAAGTGACGTTACAACCAATTTATTTTCAATGAATTTTGTTTCAAACGGAACTTTGTGTTGCCCGAAAATTTCATAAAGTATAGTATCGTTTAACTCAACACCTCCATGCGAATCGTCAATTTTGGCACAAAGTTTCAGACAGGCAAGCGAGTATTGCTTTTGATTTTCAGCACAGACAAATTCAGGGAGCATTTCCGGTAAAACCTCTGACCATTTTGTATCGCACAATTCACGGTAAGGGAAAAAATAATTGACAATGTTCCAATATCTGAATAATGCTAAAATTCGATACGGTAATTCAGGAAATAACATTTCAGCATATGCCGGTTCATTTGTAACCGTTACTAACGGATCGTTTGAAGTTCGGTTAGGATTTATTTTAATATAATGATTTTCTGATATTTGACAGCTATCTATAATGTATTGCAGCTTATCCATCGTACTTTGATTAAAATAATTAGCATCAAACAATTCGCCATAATCAGCCTTTACTTTTATACTCGACAATGGAATCGTATCTTTCGCTGTCGCCACAAATGCAGGCAAACTATCTACCCAATTATCTAAAATGATTTTCCATTCTTCCTCATTTTTCACATTCATAATAGACGGAATGATTTTTATCAATTCTGCATCCCAATCCAATTTTCCTTCTGATACAACAGGGTGGTGATATTTCAAAAAACCCCAAAGTTGCCCCAAAGCAACAAGTGATTTATTTTGTTCCTTTGGCAAACAGTTTTTCGTTGTATTTATTGTACTGTTGTTGCAAGACAACAAAGCGACAACAAAGAATGATAAAATTAAGTGTTTCATATTATTATTCAATTTATATTTTTTTGAACAGTGATGTTTATTGAACTACTGCTGTCGTTTGCAGGTGTCGCCTAACGTCACGCGGCTTTGCGAAGTTGGGGACTCAACCACACGCAGTCTGGATTGTCACCGACGGTTTTCGTACCCGCCACAGTTTGGGTTATCACTTCAACCCCAATTTCGCAAAACCGCTTGT